>ENA-OQKS01000332-OQKS01000332.1-human-gut-metagenome-genome-assembly--contig:-NODE-332-length-14300-cov-2.891907_pt1 | contig 14300 bp, 12 predicted proteins | sample MGYA00242804_ERZ504808 | MGnify/ENA primary metagenome ERZ504808 (study PRJEB26092, sample SAMD00036375) | human gut metagenome | host: Homo sapiens | study: EMG produced TPA metagenomics assembly of...
CGACGGTGACTTCGGCCAGTCCGAGGTGATGCGGCACGATTTCGTCAGAACCGTCCCGCCCGACGATGCGCATACGCATGTCATACAGGAACGGATGTTCGGGATTCCAATATTCGGGGTCAGGAATATTCATTACGGCACGTTCGCCCGAATCCGAATGCGCGGCGGACACGATATTCCCGTCACGCAGAATGGTCCATTCGACGCAGGACTCCCCCTTCGGTCCAAGCCTGCACGGTGACCCGTGCGAGCGTATCATCCACACGATGAGTACGAACCATGAAGTCCTTGAGATGCGTCTGAGGTCGTCTGACCACATACACGTCACGGAAGATGCCGCTCATGCGGAACTTGTCCTGATCCTCCTGATAGCTGCCGTCGCACCACTTCAGCACCAGCACGGCCAGCGTGTTCACGCCGTCCTCCAGCACGTCGGTCACATCGAACTCGCTGGTCGAATGCGACACCTGCGAATACCCGACGAACTCGCCGTTCACCCACGCATAGAACGCCGAATCCACGCCCTCGAAATTCAGGTACGTGCAGGGTGCGTCAGGATCGGACGTATGCATGAAATCGCACAGGTACACGCCGCACGGGTTGTCCTGCGGCACGAACGGCGGGTCGAACGGGAACGGATAGTCGAAATTCGTGTACTGGTGGCGGTCGAAACCATGGTTCTGCCACACGCTCGGCACCGGCGTCGTCGTGAAGCCGTCCGCCGCCAGCGCACCCGTGGCGGCAGTGCGCGGATCGGCGTTCTCCGGTGCGTCATCCCCGCCGAAATCCACGTCATAGAACACCGGGCGGCCGGCGGCGCGCAGTCGGGAGACCTCGGCGTCCAAGTCGTAGATGCTCGCATAATACTTGAAATCCCAGTCGCCGTTCAGCAGCATGAAACGGTCGGAATTCACGCGATTCTCGCCGACCGTGTCCATCGGCGTGGACGCGGGCACGTAATACGCGCGGTTCGGCTGCGTGCCGACATGTAGATGGCCGAGACTCTCGTAGTACCGGGGAATGAACATGATGGAGCCCTCCTTGGTTGTGCATGTGCCAGTGCGATGACACTGCACACCATTATCAGCGTCAGCATGGTCGAGAAGTAAGGCCTTTGCCTGGCTTCCGGCGATATTCGCGGGTCCTGGGAAGGTGGTCTCGCGCTAAACCAAGGAAAATGGCGGCTCACAAGGTTTGTGGGGACTTCGTTGTGACTTGTGTTCGGCGTGTCGGATTATGGTGGGCTGGCTCTGTGCGCTCGTGAGCCGTTCCGGCTCTGTTCGCGCGTGCGGCGGCCATGGCTCCATCCGCGGGATGTGCGCGACTAAGGGCGGACGGTCTTGCACGTCTGCGTGACCTGGTATGCGGTCAGCAGAATCGCAAGCCACACCACACCGGCGATGACGGCGACGCGATAGCTGGACGAGAAGCACATGAGCACCACGACGAATGCCAGGAATGCGAGCACTACATACGGCATCACGCGGGCGAACGGCAGCTTGAAATGGATGCGTCCCAGAGCCTCGTCTCCGGTGAGCCCGGCCAGCTCGCCGGGCCCGTCTCCGGCCGCCACACGGCGACGGAAATGAATCTCGGTGACCATGATCATCGACCAGTTGATAACGCCAGCAATCGTGGCGATCGACATCAGATAATTGAACGCGAAATCGGGCCACAGGAACACGACCACCACGGCCAGCGCGGTGATGGCCGCGGAAGCGAGCACCCCGACAACCGGTACGCCGTGGAAGTTGAGCTTGCCGAGGATTTCGGGCGCGTTGCCCTGCCTGGCCAGCGAGTACAACATGCGGGAGTTGGCGTACAGGCCGGAGTTGTACACGCTCATCACCGCGGTCAGACACACGAAGTTGAGGATGCCGGCGGCCGCGTGCACACCCACCGAGTCGAAGATCTGCACGAACGGGCTGGTCGTGCCGTCGATCGTGTTCCACGGCACCACGGCCATGATCACGCCGAGTGCGCCGATGTAAAACACCAGGATGCGCCAGATGATGCCATTCGTCGCGCGGGGAATGGTTCTGCGTGGATCTTCGGTCTCGCCGGCCGTGATGCCGATGAGCTCGGTGCCGCCGAAACTGAACATCACCACGACCAACGCCATCAACAGTCCGGTCCATTGGCCGTCGGCACTTTGCTGCAGCAGGCCGTGGGGGAGTACGCCGCCATCGAGCGCGAACCAGTTCGAGAAGCTCGCCTTGACGCCGGAATCCGTTGGCAGTCCGGCAATCAGTACCGCGAGCCCGCTGACGATCATCGCTATCACCGCGACGATCTTGATGATCGCGAACCAGAATTCGAACTCGCCGAACTTGCTCACCCCCAGCAGGTTCATCGCCGCAATCACGACGAGAAACACCGCGGCCGACACCCATTGCGGAATCGCGGGAAACCAGTAGTTGACGAACGAGCCGACCACGCTCAGCTCCACCATCGACACCAGAATGTAATTGAACCAGTAGTTCCAGCCGCTCACGAAGCCGGCGCGCTTCGACCAGTAGCGGGTCGCGTAGTAGCTGAACGCACCGGCCCTCGGGTCTTCGACCGACATCTCGCCCAGCGCCCGCACGATCATGAAGATAGCCAACCCGCCCACAAGATAGGCAAGCAGGATTGACGGGCCTGCCAACGCGATCGACTCGCTGGAGCCATAGAAGAGTCCGGTGCCGATCGCCCCTCCCAGCGCGATCAGCTGGACATGCCGGTTCTTCAACGATTTGCGCAACGCCGCCGGTGCCGGCGTGTTGCCGGTGCCGGGGCGGGAGGCCGTCGCCGTGCTGTCGTGCATGGTGTTCTTGCTCATCGGTTCCTCTCCATCGTTGCCGCACGCCGGCGACTGCTCGCGGCATTGGCCGTCTGCCCGTCGTTGACCCGCTCGCGCCCGTCTTCGACATTGCCGTCATCGCCGGTGGGGCCGGGCCGTGATGCCGTGATCGCCGCACCCGCCACAACGCAGGCCGATATCGGCACGACCGCCATTCTATGCCATCCGCTGACGAGTCGACGTCACCGTGCGCCGTTTTGTCTCCCGCATCGGCTCATCGGGGTGCGTCATGCCGCGGTGGGCACCACGGTCACGGTCTGAGCCTTCCTCATCGTCGCGGCGTCGACTTTTCGTGGCTATCTGCGTTTCAAGGGGGTGATTTCGTGTTCGCCGAACATCTATCTGAGTTTCAGGGGGTTGCCAAAACATGATACCCGGAGTATTGAGCACCAATTGCCATTGGAATCATGCGGTCTTGAGGGCGTTTATACTCGGCTACCAACCCCTCGAAACGCAGATAGATGTTCCGGAAGAGCGCCATCAACCCCTTGAGATGCAGATAGCCCAATTTTGCCGCAACATGTCTGCGATTGAGCGCCTAGCATCACGTTTGCATAATCGTGATTTACTAAATCGCGATTATGCAAAGGATCTGTGCCGGTGTGAAGAATATGTCATGCCCCGTCGATTCCTTGTGACCAGCATCTCCGATTCGTCTAGTGCCGCTGCAGCACTCTGGCCGTATGATTCCGGGTGGGCCGAGGCCGGAATCGTCTGTCTCACCGGGCGCCGGGCATACCCATGGTGAAGATGATGTGGGCGACGGTTTCTGGTGGGGCGGCGAGGTCGGTGGCGAGCCAGTACTGCAGCAGTCCGATGCTGCCGGATACGGCGAACCGCATGCGCATCTGCGCTTCGGCCGGGTCGCTGGAGGCGGGCTGCATCTGTTCGGCGACGGAACGGCGGCTGTAGATCAGGCCGAGCAGCTGTTGCTGGAAATCCAGGTCGGCGGTAGGGCTCATCAGCACCTGCAGATGGTTGCGGTTGTCGGCGATATAGCGGCAGATGTGCTCGATGACGTGCTCGACGCCGGCCGCGTCAGGCTGCATGAGCAGCTGGTCGAGCGCGGTCGTGACCCATGCCATCGTTTCGTCCTCGATGTCGTGTAGCAGCTCCTCGATGCTGTCGTAGTGCGCGTAGAACGTGGAGCGGTTGACGTCCGCCTGCTCGCACAGCGCCTTGATGGTGATGCTGCCGAGCGGCCGTTCGCGCATCAGGTCGATGAGCGCGTCCTGCATCGCCTTCCGCGTGTAACGGGTGCGGCGGCTTTCGGTCAGTTCCTTGGCCATGGCTGGTCCTTGCCTCGTATGGTCTCGCGCCGGCGGATTCCTGCCCGACATTCGGCAATCCGACTGTTGGTTGCGAAACCGACATAGTGTTGTTTTACTTGAGTATAACATCTGTTGCGTGTGCGGGGAGGTGCATGATGGCATATATCGAATTCGACCGCGTGGTCAAGGAATACCCGTCCGGGCGCACCACGATCCGCGCGCTGGACGAGGCCAGTTTCACCGCCGACCGAGGCGAGCTGACGGTGATCCTCGGGCAGTCGGGCGCGGGCAAGACCACGGCGCTGAACATCCTTGGCGGCATGGACACCGCCACCTCCGGGCGCGTGGTCGTCGGCGGCCGCGACATCACCGGACTGCGCAAACGCGACCTCATAGCCTACCGGCGGATGGACATCGGATTCGTCTTCCAGTTCTACAATCTCGTGCCGAATCTGACCGCATTGGAGAACGTCGAACTCGCGTCGCAGATCTGCCCCGACCATTTCGACCCGGCCGACACCCTGCACAAGGTCGGCCTGGGCGACCGGCTGAGCAATTTCCCGGCGCAACTGTCCGGCGGAGAACAGCAGCGCGTGTCCATTGCGCGCGCAATCGCCAAGAAGCCGAAGCTGCTGCTGTGCGACGAGCCGACCGGCGCGCTCGACTATGAGACCGGCAAGGAGGTCCTGCAACTGCTGCAGGACATCTGCCGTGACGAGAACATGACGGTGCTCATCATCACCCACAACTCCGCGCTCGCTCCGATGGCGCACAAGGTCGTCCGCTTCCGCTCCGGCAAGGTGGTGGGCGAGGATGTGAATCCCGCGCCGACACCGATCGCCGACATTGAATGGTAGGTGCTGTGATGGGACGGCATGCGCATAGGAACAAAGGTCGGAAGGCGGACGGTGATTCTGCCGGGTGGTCGCCCGCGTCCGATGTGCCCACCGAGGTGATTCCCGGAATCTACGACTTGGCGTCCGACACCGATACGGGCGGCAGGCCGTCTCGTGGGCGCTCGCTGTCGGGGGCGTTCGTCAAGGATACGATGCGCTCGTGGCTGCACGGGTGGAAACGGTTTCTGTCCATCGCCGTGATCTCGCTGCTTGGGGGTGGCGGTGATGACCGGCATCTACGCCGGTTGCCGTGACACGTTCCGCGCCGCGAACCGGTTCTACGACGCGCAACGGTTGCACGATATCCAGGTGCTGTCGACCTACGGCCTGACCGATGATGACGTTGCGGCCTTGAAGCAGGTCCGCGGAGTCGATGTCGTGCAGCCGGAACGCAGCCAGAGCGTCGAAGCCGACGTCAAGGGCACCGACAAAACCGTCACCATCAACGAGATCGGCGTGAATGGCCTCGACCAGCCGTACCTACAGGACGGCCGCATTCCGAGCAAGGCTGGTGAGGTCGCGGTCACCAAAAAGTTCCTCGCCGACAGTGGCATGGCAGTCGGCGACTCGCTGACCGTCACCCCGGTCGACACCGGCACTGCGACATCGACCGTTTCGGATACGGACTCCGCCGACAGCGGCGCGAACGGCACGGAACCGACGGACGAGCAAGCCGATGCATCGCAATCGGCGCCGAGCTTCCCGACCGAACTGACCATCACCGGCACGGTGATAGACCCCAAGGACCTGAGCAATCCGGACGGATACAGCGGCGCCAAGGCATTCCGCAACTCGCTCGCGTCCGACTACACGTTCTTCGCGCCGAGCGACGGCGTGACAGGAGACATCTACACCGCTATCAGCCTGACCGTGAGCGGCTCGACCGACGAGGACGCGTTCGGCGACGACTATGACACGCTGGTCCGCGATGTCGCCGACCGCATCGAAGCCACGGTGCAGACCAAGCAGCAGAACGAACGCCGGCAGACTCTCGTGGACGCCGCGCAGAAGAAGCTCGACCAGGCGAAGACCGACGCCTACCGGCAGCTCGACGACGCGCAGATGCAGATCACCGAGCAGACGGAGGAGCTGAAAACCCAGCGCAAGCAGGCGAAAAACCACCAAGCAGAGCCTCGAAGACCAGCTCACACAGCTTGAAGACCAATCGGAGCAGCTGCAGGACGGCAAAGACCAGGTCAACGTGGGACTGCTCCAAGCTCGCCAGGGCCAATCGCAGCTGCAGCAGGGCATCGCCACCGCGCAGACGATGAACGACCTGGCCGCGCAGGGCGCGCGGGCCGCAGAGCAGGCCGCGGACGCGGCAGACCAGGCGGTCGCCGGCGCGCAAGGTCTACCCGAGACGGTACTCGAACCATTGCGCAAGGCAGCGAAAACCGCGCGCGACCTCGCCACACAGGCACGGTCCAAAGCCGATGAATCCGCGGCACAGCTCACGCAACTGCAATCCCAGCTGAGCCAGGTCAACGCCACCATAGCCCAACTCGAAGCGCAATCGGCCACCTTGCAGCGGCAAACCGAGCAGCTGCGCGGCGGTCGCCAGCAGATCCGCGACGGACTCAAGCAGATAGCCGCCGGCGAAGAGCAGATGGACACCGGCGAACGGCAGCTCAAGGACGCGCAAGACCAGCTTGACGCCAAGCGCAAGGATGCCGACAGTCAGTTCGCCAAGCAGCAGCAACGCGTCGACGACATCGCCGCAGCCCGCTGGTACGTGCAGACGCGCTCGTCAATCGGCGGCTTCAGCTCGCTCAAATCCGACATCAGCTCAATCGAATCAATCGGCTACGCCTTCCCGGTCGTATTCCTGATTGTTGCGGTGCTGATGAGCCTGACCGCGATGACCCGCATGGTCGAGGAGGAACGCGGTCTGATTGGCACCTACACCGGGCTCGGTTACGGGAACGCGGCCATCGCGATGCGATACGTGCTGTTCGCCGCGCTCGCCTGCCTAATCGGCGGCGGACTGGGACTGATGGTCGGCTTCCTCGGCATTCCGTCGTTCCTGCTGCTGGTGATCGGGGGACTGTACACGGTGCCCGGCATACAGCTCGAATACGATTGGCTGTACGGGTCGGCAGGCATCGCGCTGTTCGTCGTCGGCGTGGTCGTCGCAACGGTCGTCGCCTGCGCCGGGGCTCTGCGGCAAAGCCCGGCTCAACTCATGCAGCCGAAAGCGCCGAAGGCCGGCGCGCGCATCTTGCTCGAACGCATCCGCCCGCTGTGGCGGCGGCTCAGCTTCCTCAACAAGGTCACCGCGCGCAACATATTCCGCTTCAAAAGCCGCCTGTTGATGACCGTCGGCGGGGTGGCGGGCTGCACGGCGCTGATTGTGTGCGGTTTCGCCATCAACGACACCGTCGCCACGCTCGGACCCAAGCAGTACGAGGACATCTACCATTATGACCTGCTCGTCGTCAGCGGCGACGACAGCGTCGATGCGATGCGCGCTCGGCTCGACAAGGACGGGCGCGTGGAACGTTCGCTCGATCTGCGGCTCGACAGCGGCGAGATGGACGCGGGCGACGCAGGCGAGACGATTCAGCTCATGATCGTGCCGGATGATTCAGCAGGGGCGCTCGGAGACATGATTACGCTGCGGTCCGCGAGCGGCGGGCACGGCAAGCTGCAGCTTGGGGGTGATGGCATAATCGTCGCGCAATCCGCGGCGAACTCGCTCGGCGTCAAGGCCGGCGACACCGTCACGCTACGTGACGGCAGTATGCGTCATGGCGAAGTGAAGGTCTCCGCGGTGACGCGAAACCTCATCGGCTCGAACGTGTATGTCAGCGAAAGTCTGTACAAGAAGACATTCGGCGTGTCGGCGGCGGTGACGCACAACGCCGTGATCGCCACACTGGACGGAACCGCCGACCAGAACATCGCGTACACGGATCGGCTCGCACGCGATCCGTCGGTCGTGAGCGCCACCAGCACCGACGATCTCGAGCGCAGCTTCTCGTTCGACCTGATGAGCGCCGTCGTGGCGCTCATCATCGCGCTCGCGGGCGGGCTGGCGCTCGTCGTGCTGTTCACGCTGGCGAACACGAACGTGTCTGAGCGCGTGCGGGAAATGGCCACGCTGAAGGTACTGGGCTTCTACGACCGCGAGGTGCACCGGTATGTCAACAAGGAGATGCTGATACTGGCCGGCATGGGCATCGTCGTCGGTCTGCCGCTCGGGCGCGCGGTCGGCGGGCTGCTTACGGCGGCGCTCAACATGCCCGCGTTGTATTTCGAGGTGAGCGTGCACTGGTACAGCTATGTGATCGCCGCCGCGGCGACGATGGCGTTCGCGCTGCTCGTGCAGCTGCTCACCAATCCGGTGCTCGACCGCATCGATCCGGTCAGCTCGCTCAAGTCTGTGGAGTGAGCCGCCCGCCACCGCCCTACTTGTGGTATGGCTCGCCGGCGTCGATTTTGTAGGCGCGGTACAGCTGCTCCAGTAGGATCACGCGCATCAGCTGATGCGGGAACGTCATCTTCGAGAAGCTGAGCCTGTAGTCGGCGCGGCGCAGAATCGCGTCGTCCAGGCCGATCGAGCCGCCGATGATGAGCTGTATGTGGCTTTCGCCGTGCAATCCGAGCTGGTTGATGTGCGCGGCGAGCCCTTCGGAGGAGAGCATCGTGCCGTCGATCGCCAGCGCGATCACATAGGCGTCGGGGCGGATGTGCTTGGCGATGCGCCCGCCTTCCTTGGCACGAATCTGCCGTTCCACGCCTTCGCTGGCATGTTCGGGGGTCTTCTCGTCGGCGACCTCGATGATGTCGAGCTTGCAGTAGCGGCCGAGCCGTTTGCTGTATTCGGCGATGGCGTCGCGCAGATACTGCTCTTTGACCCTGCCGACGCAAATGACGCTAATACGCATTATCCTGCTTTCTATCTGCCCGGAGGATTACGGAAGATACGCCGTCGTACTGCTCCGAGAGTCACGGCACGACGATACCGCGACTCTCAAAGTCCCTCGGTGGGGGATTGGCTGACGCTCCGCCAGTCAATCCCCCACCGAGGGCATTGGTTGATGTGTGCGGATACGTCCGTTCAAAGCCGAAGGCGTATTTCGTACGTCGAGCGCTGAGGAAAGGCCGTATACGCTCCATCAATCAATGACGCCGTAGAGGCGGTCGCCGGCGTCGCCAAGCCCCGGCACAATGTACGCCTTTTCGTTGAGTTTTTCATCGACGGCGCAGACGACGACCTTGAAGGCGATGGAGGGGTCGATGTGGTCTTGGACGTATTGGATGCCTTCGGGGGCGGCGATGATGTTGATGGCGGTGACGTCTTTGGCACCGCGCTCGGCGAGGTAGTGGTGGCGGTGACGAGGGTGCCGCCGGTGGCGAGCATGGGGTCGATGAGGAAGCACTGACGGCCGGTGAGGTCTTCGGGGAGACGGTTGGCGTAAGTGATCTGCTGGGTGGGGTGCTCTTCGTCGCGCTTCATGCCGAGGAAGCCGACTTCGGCGGTGGGGATCATTTTGGTCATGCCGTCGAGCATGCCGAGTCCGGCGCGAAGGACGGGAACGATGATGGGGGCGGGGCTGGCGATGTGCTTGCCGACCATGGGGGCGACGGGGGTTTCGATGGGCTTGTCGACGATGTCGAGGTTGCGGGTCGCCTCGTAGGCTTCGAGCATGACGAGTTCGGTGACGAGCTCGCGGAAAGTGGCGGATGAGGTGTTTTTGTCGCGCAGGACGGTGAGCTTGTGTTCCACCAGCGGGTGGTCGAGTACGTGAAGTTCCATGAGTACCAGCGTACCCGGTTATCTCACATTCTGGATGGACGCAGCGTGTTGCTTATGTGACGTAGTGGTCAAGATGTGCAGTGAGGTCGGACTGCAGGAGCCGAAGGCGGTTTCGACGGCGACGACATCACCAAGGCCGCGCCGAACCAGCGCGTCCGCAAAGGCATGGCGTTCGTGCCGCAGGGGCAGCAGTCGTTCGGCACGATGACCGTCGACGAGAACCTGCATGTGGTCGCCGACCGGTACGGGTCCGAGGCGAAAACGCGGTACGACGAGGCCGTGACGATGTTCCCGGTGCTTAAGGAATTCGCCGTCGAACGGGCGGATCGCTACTATGTGCCGGCCTCCGGGCGCTTCATCGCCACCGGCGAAGGCGGCCCTGCACAGGTTGAGGCCGCCAAAGAGGCCATGCGCGTATAATCGCGCTCTCAAAACTCGCAGATACAAGGCTTTTTTCGAGCGTCAATCGTTATACCTGCGAGTTCTGAGAGCGCCTATTGCAGAGCCTTCATCAAAGAAGCCACATGACCCTTTGCCCGGACGTTGTAACGGGCGATTTCTATCGTGCCGGCTGCGCCTGTAACAGGCACGCTGATGACGAATGTCGAGCGGATCACGCCTATGTGCGTGCGCCCGTAGAGCTTCTTTTCGCCGTACGCGCCGTAAAGCCGATGCACGGTCAGGTCTGCGTCCGACAGCAGCGGGAACGACAGGTGGTCCCGCTCGCGGAAAACGCTGCAGCTTGTCGATTGGGTCCTTGGAGACGCCCAGCACAGTGAAACCGAGTGCGGTGAGCCGGGCAATGTTGTCGCGGAAGTCGCATGCCTCGGTGGTGCAGCCCGGCGTCATCGCGGCCGGATAGAAGTACAGCACCACGCGCTTGCCCTGCGCCAGCAGCCGCGACAGCGTGACGGAGGTTTCACCGCCGTCCGGGGTTGACCGCAGGCAGGGTGAAATCAGGAGCGGGCTGGCCGGGGGGTGAGTCGCGTGGGAAGGGCGGGCTGGCTGGATTGTCCGGGCTGCGGTGATTGGTCGTTTGCGTGATTTTCTGTCATGATGCGTGCCCTTTTACCTCGATGCCCATGTGTGCCACCACTATCGCCGTCGTGGTGGACAGTCGCGCGACCGCGTATAGTCGAATCATGCAATGGCTGCACAGGATAGGCGAGGCGATTGATTCGCTGGTTGCATGGTGGCGGCGCTCGCTGACCGGGCGGGTGATTGACCGGTATGTGTCGCGGCGCGGGCCGCTGCTGGCGAACGGGCTGGCATATGGGCTACTGTTCGCGTTCTTCGCCGGCGTGTGGATCGTGGTCAGCGCGCTCGGACTGGTGGTGACCGGGAGCGAGGAGATGCAGAAGACGCTGCTCGCGATGCTGCGCACGGTGATTCCGAGCGTTTCAGATTCGCTGTTCTCCGCGTCGATGCTGAGCGGAATCTCGCATACGCTGACATGGACCGGTCTGGTGACGCTGGCGGTGTTCTGGTGGACGGTCACCGGTTGGATGAATTCCCTACGCAATGCAGTGACGACCATGTTCGACGATTGCACGCAGGAGCTGAACGTGGTCAAGGCGCGATTGCGCGATACGGTCGCTGCGATCATGGTGGCGGTACTGTTCATATTGTCGACCGCGGCGGGCGTCGTCTCTGGCGGCCTGATGAGACTGGTGTTGCGGGCGCTTGGCATCGCCGACGATTCGCTGCCGGGCGCGCTGTTGCTGGAATCGACCGGTTTCGCTACCGGCGTGTTGCTGAATTTCGCGTTGTTCATGCTGCTGCTGCGCGTGGTCGCGCACATACGCGCGGGCAAATTCACGCTGGTGGGGGCGGCGCTTGGGGCTCTGGCGGTCGCGGTGATGCAGCTGCTGGGCGCTCGTCTGTTGACGGGTGCGTCGCGCAACCCGATGCTGGCGCCGTTCGCAGCCATCATCGGCGTGCTCATCTGGTTCAACTTGGTGGCGCAGGTGATCATGATCTGCGCGGCGTTCATCGCCGAGTGCCGGGCGGGGGGGGGCGGGAGAGCCGGAGCTAGCTACAGCCGCTGTCAGCTGACAGGGTAACTGGCACCAAGCATTGCCGGATACGATATCGTATGAGACGGCTGCGAGCTTCATCGCAGGTCGCAAGGTGCGTGTCTTTCATGAGATGTGCCGTAGAGCATATGACGAGAGGAGAGTTCCCATGGCGATTGATGTATATGGTGCAACATGGTGCGGCGACTGCCACCGTGCCAAGAACGCGCTCGACCGGTTCGGCGCCGCCTACACGTGGCACGACATCGAGCAGGAGGAGGGCGCGGCCGACCGTGCCGTTGAGATCAGCGGCCAAAAGCACATCCCGGTCGTGCTCTATGGCGACGGGTCGTTCCAGGTCGAGCCGTCCGTCGTGGACATCCAGAACAAGCTCAAGGAGCTTGGCCTGCTCGGGTGAGCGGTGAGTGGCTGCGGCGGTGGCGAACGATGGCGGGCGGCTGATGGCGAGGTGCGGTATCGGCTGTCCGCCATTGAACACGATGCATCAATTCGCACCTTATGGTCGGCGCTTTTGCAAAGTGAGGACAGCATCGTTGCTTGATTTGACCAGATTCTATTCGTAGGCAGAAAGGGCACTTGCGCCCGCAGCGCGAACACCTGAGTGCCGCCTTCCGGCGCCGCACCCGGACCACCAGCGCGGGAGCGGGACGCAACGGGGAATCGTCCACCGACACGTCCTCGACGACCATGCCTTTGACGTTCAGCAATCGTTTGAATAAGCTCTTCAACTAAGGCGCTTTCTTCGGTTGTATTTCTTGGTCGAATGTAGTATTGAATTCGCATGATATGGAAGCGCGGTTGTCTCTGACGTCTCCACGGGATAAGGAGCTTCGGCCTGACGGCCTCCGCGCCGTTATATCCATGTCGATGGGCGAATCGACGTGTCGGCGCATAAGGGCATAGGGAAGAGCAATGACGAAGCCATCAGAGGGAGTGGAAACCATGGATGACGCCACTCCAGAGGAGAGCAAGCCCAAGGGTATTAAGCCCGCCAACCTCACCGCCATCATCATCGCGGCGGTGGCCGTGGCGCTGTCGGGCATCGGCGGCGGCTACGCCTACTGGACGCACCACGAATCGACCGGATACCACGCGGCGGTCGAACAGGCCGGGAAGGCCGACAAGGCGCTCATGAAGGCCGTGGACGAGGCCACCGCCACCACATACAAGGCGGATCAGCTCAAGGAGCCGAAGCTGCTGGACAAGCTCGACGACGCCATCGGGAAGGCGAAGGCGCTCAAGGGCGTCCCCGAGGACCAGCCGGGCGAGTGGCTGGCGTGGCGGCTCGCCTCCGCGAAGGCTGCCAGTTTCAAACGACGAACAACATGCCGATGACACTGAGGTGACCGTTCGGGAATATACCCATGAATAGCGACGCAAGATGTGAAAGCGGTTGGATGAATTGTTTCGAAGCAACGGTGGAATCTGCTGATGTAGATTGAAGTCGTTCCTCCGCGGAAACTCTTGGAAAGTACAAAAATGAGACAGAGGTAGATGTCCCAAGACGATTAGTCGGAAGACCGATGGTCGGCATGTCGGTACGTGCCCACTGGTAAACTTCATACGCTGGTCTGTAGGCATGTGCCGCTTATTGGAACATCTGCTACTTGTGTGAGCTTATGACGCCTGTGCCTATAGCGGACCTACATGTGAGGAGCAGTCATGAAGTGCGTGAAGGCAGGTGAAATGCGTTGACTCTTACGCCATCATCCGACCTGATTTCCATTGACTTGTTTGCTGGCGCTGGAGGTCTTTCGGAAGGCCTTGAGGAGGCTGGGTTTCACACCCTTTTCGCCTCGGAGATTGTTCCCCAATATGCAGAGACCTACGCTAGGAATCATCCCAGCGCTAAGGTATGTGTTGAAGATATCCGTAAAACTGACCCGGAGCGCGTTCGCCGGGAATTGGGCCTAGAGAAAGGTCAACTTGATTTAGTGGCTGGTGGCCCGCCCTGCCAAGGGTTCTCCATTAATGCGCCTGTTCGTTCCAATGAGGATCCCCGCAACCATTTGTTCCGTGAATATCTACGCTATGTGGATGCCTTTCAGCCGCGTGCAATTCTAATCGAGAACGTGCCGGGACTCGTCTCTTTTGAGCACGGCGGAACTTTGCATGCGATTCTCGATGCATTGGCAGATCTCGGTTACGGTGCTGATGTGCATATTCTGGGTGCCCCTTACTACGGTGTGCCACAGATGCGTTGGCGTACTATCATTCTTGGCCTTCGTGGCGCGGTTATACCGCAATCCGCTTGGCCTGAACCCACTCGTCATGCTCCTGTGCGAGCGAACTTCACTACCACTTTTGATGGGCGACAAATTGTTAAGCAGCCTAGCCCCGAAACAGATGCGCCATTCACTACGCTTCGTGAAGCCATTGGAGATTTGCCTTCATTACAGAACGGTGAACGCGGCGAAGCGGTCAAAGAATACCCGGTAAGGCCGCAGTGTGATTATCAGCGTGCGCTTAGGCGCGGCTCCATAGGTGTTCTGAACC
>ENA-OQKS01000333-OQKS01000333.1-human-gut-metagenome-genome-assembly--contig:-NODE-333-length-14285-cov-3.248552_pt1 | contig 14285 bp, 13 predicted proteins | sample MGYA00242804_ERZ504808 | MGnify/ENA primary metagenome ERZ504808 (study PRJEB26092, sample SAMD00036375) | human gut metagenome | host: Homo sapiens | study: EMG produced TPA metagenomics assembly of...
GGTCGCCCATCATTTTTCCGATTCCGGTCAGCGGGGCATCGAGCATTTCGCGGCACAGATACATTGCGATCCCCCTGGCGCGGGAATACGATTTTGCTGCTCCGCTTGCTGCCGACAATGTCGGACGGCGTAATATCGAAGTGATCTGCAACGGTGTCGATGATAAATTCCGGCGTGATGACCTTCTTCTCGTTTGGGGAGATGATATCGCGCAGCACCTGTTCTGCAAGATCAATGTTGATTTCACGTTTTTCAAGGTTTGCGTATGCAATGATTTTGTTGAGAGCGCCTTCTAATTCACGGATGTTCGATTTAATATTGGAAGCGATGTATTCGATCACATCGTCGCTGACGGAATAGCCGTCGAGTTCCTGCTTTTTGCGGAGGATGGCGATTCGCGTTTCATAATCCGGGCTCTGGATGTCGGCAAGGAGTCCCCATTCGAAACGGGAACGGATGCGGTCTTCCAGGATATCCATGTCTTTCGGGGGACGATCCGAAGAAAGGATGATCTGTTTGTTGGCGCCGTGCAACGTATTGAAGGTATGGAAAAACTCTTCCTGTGTTGATTCCTTTCCTATAATAAACTGCACATCATCGATGAGAAGTACGTCGATATTGCGGTATTTCTCACGGAATTTGGTCATTGCGGTGTTGTTGCTGTTTCGGATGGCCTCGATGACTTCATTTGTAAATTCTTCACTCGTTACGTAGAGAATCCGCGAAGACGGGTTCTTCTGAAGAATAAAATGTGCGATCGAATGCATCAGATGGGTTTTGCCCAGTCCAACACCACCGTATAAAAACAGCGGATTGTAGATTTCTCCCGGGGATTCGGCCACGGCGAGAGAAGCTGCATGGGCAAATTTGTTATTGCTGCCGACCACGAAGGTATCAAAGGTATACTTTGGATTCAGGTTCGGCACATAGAGATTTTTCTGGACGGGAGCAGGCGCTTTTTCCTGTTTCACTTCTTCCGGAAGAATAAAGCGGATCTCATAGTTGACACCTGTGATTTCCGCGATGGCCACTTTAATAGGAAGAGTATATTTTTTGCTCACGTAATCGAGACCCATTTTTTCGGATGGAACCAGGATTGTGATCAGATTGTCCTCAACCGAATGGATCGTAAGTGGTTCAATCCATGTAGTAAAGGAGATCTCAGATAATTCGTGCTCGTCCCGCACTCTCTGCAGTATTTCTTTCCATTTATCTTGTACGATTTCCATGCTTTTTCTGTCGCTCCGCTTCTATAATCATTGCTTTTTGGGGATAACTTCTGTCTGAAAAACGAAATTTTCCCCGAATAGTCGCATTTTTACTTCTATATGATATAATAAAATGCCGTTTTATTCAACCCAAAAATGTGGATAATTATTTTTTATTCCACAGAATGTGTAAAAAATTTTACCTGTTGATGAAATGGAGGATAGTTTGTGGATAACAGGGAAGCTTATGTTGATAAAATTGTGGATAGAGGGCTGGAAAAACCGAAATGTGTAAAGTCTGGAAAACTTATATACACATTATACATGGCGTAAATACTGGAAAAATTGGAAATGCCCACAGGTTGTACACAGCAAAACCGAAAGTTATCCACAAGGTTATCCACAGATTGTGGATAATGTTGATTACGGTTACAAGATATCGTGTGGAAAGCGCAAAAATCGAACTGGTATTTGTACGTGTGCGGCGGACAGTGTGGATAAGTTGTGGATAAACCGAAAATCAGCACACGGAAGGCACGGGCAGCGGCAGACCGGAAAACCGCGTCAGAGCGGCATTTTTCCCGAAAAAACTGCGAAAATTATTGATTTTAGGGTTGACGAAATGGGGGTTTATGAATATAATTGAAATGATGTTTTCTGTCATACATGTAGTGAAATACTGCCTCGCAGGCAGTTATTGATTAGAATTTAAAGGAGGTGCCTTATCTTATGAAAATGACATTTCAGCCGAAAAAAAGATCCAGAGCTAAAGTTCACGGATTCAGAGCAAGAATGAGCACAAAAGGTGGAAGAAAAGTTTTAGCTGCAAGAAGATTAAAAGGAAGAAAAAAATTATCAGCATAAAACCAAAGGCCGCATAAAATTTATGTGGTCTTTTCTTCTATCTAAAGCTATTCAATGAAAAGAAAATTTAGACAAATCATGAAGGAAAGAATGGATTCATGAAATATTCGGAAAGCCTGAAAAAAAACAGAGATTTTCAGCTGGTTTATAAGCAGGGAACATCGTTTGCAAACCGATTTCTGGTCATGTATGTGAAGAAAAATCAGCTGGGACGGAACCGGATTGGAATTTCAGTAAGTAAAAAGGTGGGAAACAGCGTTGTGCGCCACCATCTGGCGAGACTGATCCGGGAGAGTTATCGTCTGCATGAAGAGGAATTTCAGTGTGGAATGGATGTAGTTGTGATCGCAAGAGTTAATGCAAAAAACTGTACGTATTTCGAGATAGAGGGAGCACTTTTGCATCTGGGAAGACTACATCATATATTAAAGGAAACAGAAAAATGAAGACGGTATTGATAAAAGGTATCCGGTTTTATCAGAAGTACCTGTCTCCTCTGAAGAGGGTGCACTGCCCTTATACGCCGACCTGCTCGCAGTACGGGCTGGAAGCGATTCAGAAATATGGTGCTTTCAAAGGAAGTCTGCTGGCATTATGGAGAATACTGAGATGTAAACCCGTTTTCACACGGAGGTTACGACCCTGTGCCGTAGATAAATAAGGAGGAAAAGACGTTTTGGATATCGTACTGAGTAAATCAACGTGGCCGATTATCGGGTGGGTATGCCAGATCCTCGGCTGGCTGATCAATGGAATTTATTTTTGTCTGGAAAAAATTGGAATTCCGAATATCGGTATTGCGATTATTCTGTATACGATTATCATTTATCTCGTTCTGACGCCGCTTCAGATCAAGCAGCAGAAGATGTCGAAGATGATGAGCGTAATGCAGCCGGATCTGCAGAGAATTGAAAAGAAATATCAGAACAAAAAAGACCAGGCTTCTCAGATGAAAAAATCTGAAGAAACCATGGCAGTTTATCAGAAATACGGTGTCTCCCCGACAGGAAGCTGCAGTACACTGCTGATTCAGATGCCGATTCTGCTTGCACTGTACCAGGTTATCTATCATATTCCGGGATATATCGGAAGTGTCCGCAATGTATTCCAGGGACTGACAACACAGATGATGGGTGTATCAGGATATTCTGACATCCTGACACAGTTTATCACAGATAACCGTGTTACCATGTACAGTAAAGTAAGTGAAACATTAACCGAAAATAACCTTCTGGACATGTTTTATGTGCTGAAACCGTCCCAGTGGACGAAGCTGGCTGACATCAGCGAGTTCTCCGGTATTGCGGATACCATTACAAAAACCGCCGCGGAGTCCAAGCATATCAACATGTTCCTTGGATTTAATATCACACAGTCTCCGATGGATGTCATCCGCGAGGGTATGGCAAACGGATCTGCGCTTCTGATTGCAGGAGCAATTCTGGTGCCGATTCTGGCATGGTTTACCCAGTGGCTGAACTACAAGCTGATGCCGCAGGCACCATCTTCCAACAACGGAAATAAGACAGCAAACTCCATGGAAAATTCCATGAAGACCATGAACACGGTAATGCCTGTTTTCTCCGCATTTATGTGTTTATCATTCTCCATCGGTATTGGTATTTACTGGATCGCCGGTGCGCTCGTTCGAAGTGTACAGCAGGTTATCATCAACCGCCATATGTCCTCGATCGACATGGATGAGGTGATCCGCAAAAACCAGGAAAAAGCTGCAAAGAAGAGAGAAAAAGCCGGCCTTCCGCCGCAGAAAATCACACAGGCTGCAACGCAGAGTGTGCGTAATATTCAGGTACAGGAGAACGAAGAGCCGTCTGCTGAGGAAAAAGAGGCAGCAAGAAAGGCTTCGACTGAGTATTACAACAGCAATCAGGAATACCGCGCCGGAAGCATCGCTGCGAAAGCAAACATGGTAAAACAGTTTGATGAAAAGAACAGCAAAAAGAAAAAATAGGGGGTAAATCTTTATGGAGTTTATCGAAGTATCCGCAAAAACCGTGGACGACGCCATTACAAAAGCCTGCATCGAGCTTCAGGCTGCCAGCGATAAACTGGAGATCCAGGTCATCAGCGAAGGCAGTTCCGGATTCTTTGGAATCGGAAGTAAACCGGCTGTGATCCGTGCCGCTGTAAAAGCCGCACCGGAAAAAGAACCGGAAACACCCCAGAAACCAGAGAAAAAAGAGGCAGCTCCTGCACCGGTAAAAGAAGCGCCGAAAAAAGAAGCTGTAAAGAAAGAAACGGAAAGAAAATCTGCTCCGCGTCAGGCAGAAACTGCAAGACGCTCCGAGCCAAGAGAAGAGCGTGAAGTAGTTCAGAGAACAGACGAGGAAATCGCCCAGATCAAGGCAACGGCACTTGAGTTCTTAAGCGGTGTATTCAAAGCCATGGAGCTCCCGGTTGAGATCCAGATGGAGTATAATGCCGAGAACGGTTCTCTTGAAGTTGATTTTGCCGGTGAGGATATGGGCATCCTGATCGGCAAAAGAGGACAGACGCTGGATTCCCTTCAGTATCTGACCAGCCTTGTAGTCAATAAAGAGCAGAAGGATTACGTTCGTGTCAAACTTGATACGGAAAATTACCGCAAGCGCAGAAAAGAAACACTGGAAAACCTGGCAAGAAACATCGCTTACAAAGTGAAAAAGACCAGAAGACCGGTTTCTCTGGAGCCAATGAATCCTTACGAGAGAAGAATCATCCACTCTGCACTGCAGGGAAATAAATTTGTGGAGACCTACAGCGAGGGCAGCGAGCCATATCGCCACGTTGTTGTAGCGCCGAAACGATAAGAAAGCGTAAAAAAATATGCAAAAAGACGGTACCTGTGTAAAATACGGGGTACCGTCTTTTCTGGTTTTCTGCTAAAATGGAACTATTCAGAGCCATGCGAGAGGAAAGAAAAAATGTGGATCTGAATACTGGGATCCCCAAAAAGAGAGGTTTTAGAAAGGACTGGAAACAATGGCAGGATTTCATTTGGATGATACAATTGCCGCAGTGTCCACAGCGATGGCGCCGGCGGGAATTGGTATTGTAAGAATCAGCGGAAACGATGCATTCGAAGTGGCGGATCGCATATTCCGTGCAAAAAAAGAAGGAAAAAAGCTTTCTGCGGTCAAATCGCACACCATTCATTATGGCTGGATTACCGAAGGGGAGGAAGTGATTGATGAGGTCCTTGTCATGGTAATGAAAGGACCGAAAACATATACGGGCGAGAATACCGTCGAGATCGACTGTCACGGCGGGGTGCTGGCGGTGAAAAAAGTGCTCGAGGCAGTCTTAAATGCCGGTGCGCGGGCGGCAGATCCGGGCGAGTTTACGAAACGGGCGTTTCTGAACGGAAGAATGGATCTGACGCAGGCCGAAGCGGTCATGGATGTTATTTCGGCGAAAAGTGCCTATGCCTTAAAAAGCTCCGAGAGCCAGCTTCGCGGAACGGTGAAAAAGGCGATCCGGGCAATCCGCAAGAAGCTGATTTACGAGATCGCATTTATTGAGTCGGCGCTCGATGACCCGGAGCACATCAGCCTGGACGGGTATCCAAAGCGGCTGGCCCAGGTTGTTGCGGAGCAGAAAAAGCAGGTGGAAAAGCTGCTTGCATCTGCGGATGAGGGCAAGATGATCCAGGAGGGCATCAAGACGGTGATCCTTGGAAAACCGAATGCCGGAAAATCATCGCTTTTAAATCTGCTGGCAGGCGAGGAAAAAGCGATTGTGACGGATATCGCCGGAACGACACGCGACGTGCTCGAGGAAAATCTGGTCTTAAAGGGCATTTCCCTTCGGATTCTGGATACGGCGGGGATCCGAAAAACGGCGGATACGGTCGAGAAAATCGGTGTGGATCGTGCTTTGGAGCATGCAAAGGACGCAGATCTGATTCTCTATGTGGTGGATGCATCCGTGCCGCTTGATGAGAATGATGCAAAAATCATGGAAATCCTGAAAGGGCGCAAGGCGATTGTGCTGCTGAATAAGTCGGATCTGACTGCGGTGATCGAAAAAGAGGAGATGGAGCAAAAGACAGGCGCTCCGGTCATCAGCATTTCCGCGCGGGAAGAGACGGGTATGGAAAGAGCTGGAGGAACAGATGAAAAAGATGTTTTTCCAGGGCGAAATTTCGTTCAACGATGAGGTTTACATCACGAATGCGCGCCACAAGCAGGCGCTTCTTGCAGCAAAAAAGAGTCTGGAACTGACGGCAGAAAGCATCGAAATGGGTATGCCGGAGGATTTCTTTTCCATTGATCTTATGAATGCGTATGAGGAGCTTGGTTCGATCATCGGTGAAGCGGTGGGAGAGGACCTTGTGAATGAGATTTTCAGCAAGTTCTGTACAGGTAAATAAAGGCAGCAAATACAGATTACGAAGATCTGCCGGAATAGAGTTACAAGGAACGACAGCCGGATTTTGACAGAGTAGAAAAAGCTTAAGGCAAAATTCAAAGCTGTAGATAGAGAAAGAGGATAAAAGAAAAATGGCAGTTTTAGAAGAAACAATTGATATTGCCGTCATCGGTGCGGGCCATGCGGGATGCGAGGCAGCACTTGCGGCAGCGCGGATGGGGCTGGAAACGGTTGTATTTACGGTAAGTGTCGATAGCATCGCGATGATGCCGTGCAATCCGAACATCGGAGGAACCTCGAAGGGACACCTCGTAAAAGAGATCGACGCGCTCGGCGGCGAGATGGGTAAAAATATTGATAAAACGTTTATTCAGTCGAAAATGCTGAATCAATCGAAGGGACCGGCAGTGCATTCTCTGCGTGCGCAGGCGGATAAGCGGGCATACAGCCAGTCGATGCGCGAGGTTCTCGAAAATACCGATCATCTGACGATCCGCCAGATGGAGATTGCGGAGCTGATCGTGGAAGACGGTGTTCTGACGGGCGTAAAGGCCGTTTCCGGCGCGATTTACCACTGTAAGGCTGCCGTTCTCTGTACCGGCGTTTATCTGAATGCACGGTGTATTTACGGTGATGTGAGCACATATACGGGACCGAACGGCCTGCAGGCGGCAACACATCTGACGGATTCGCTGAAGGCAAACGGCGTGGAGATGGTGCGCTTTAAAACAGGAACTCCGGCGCGTATTGACAAGCGGAGCATCGATTTTTCCAAGATGGAAGAGCAGTTCGGTGATGAGCGTGTTGTGCCGTTCTCCTTCTCGACCGATCCGGAGAGCGTACAGATTGATCAGGAATCCTGCTGGCTGACGTATACGAACGAGGAGACGCACAAAATCATCCGCGAAAATCTCAGCCGGTCGCCGCTCTATTCCGGCATGATCGAGGGAACTGGTCCGCGGTACTGTCCTTCGATTGAGGATAAGGTACGTAAAATTTGCGGATAAAAACCGCCATCAGGTGTTCCTGGAGCCGGAGGGAAGATATACAAACGAGATGTACGTCGGCGGCATGTCGAGTTCACTGCCGGAGGATGTGCAGATTGCGATGTATCACACCGTGCCGGGCCTGGAACACGCGAAAATCGTGCGGAATGCGTATGCGATCGAGTACGACTGCATCAACCCGAGACAGCTTCTGCCGTCCCTCGAGTTCAAGGCGATCAAAAATCTGTTTTCCGGCGGCCAGTTTAACGGCAGTTCAGGATACGAGGAAGCTGCGGCACAGGGCCTGATCGCGGGCATCAATGCGGCGCTCCGCGTGCAGGGAAAAGAGGAGCTTGTGCTCGACCGTTCCGAGTCGTACATCGGTGTTCTGATCGATGACCTCGTAACGAAAGAGAACCACGAGCCGTACCGAATGATGACGAGCCGCGCGGAATATCGTCTGCTGCTCCGTCAGGACAACGCGGATCTGCGTTTGCGCAAATACGGCTACCGCGTGGGTCTGATCAGCGAGGAGCAGTATGAGGCACTGAAAGTAAAAGAACAGCAGATTCAGGAAGAGATTGAGCGCGTGGAGAATACGTATGTGGGAACGAGCTCGAACATCAATGAGCTTCTGGAAGAGTATGGATCAACGCTGCTTTCCGGCGGAAGTTCGCTCGCAGAGCTGATCCGCCGGCCGGAGTTGAATTATAAGATGCTGGCGGAAGTAGATCCGAAAAGACCCAAGCTGCCGGAGGATGTGCAGGAGCAGGTCAACATCAACATCAAGTACGACGGCTATATCAGGCGCCAGATGAAGCAGGTGGAGCAGTTCAAGAAGATGGAAGAGAAGAAGATCCCGGAGAATATCAATTACGACGAGATCCAGAGCCTGCGCATCGAGGCGAAACAGAAGCTGAACCTGTACCGTCCGATCAACATCGGCCAGGCGTCCCGTATTTCGGGGCGTTTCCCCGGCGGATATTTCGGTTCTGCTGGTGTATCTGGGACATAAATAAAGGACAGATATGCATGGCTGAATTACATTCTTATGCAGCGAAACAGCAAGTGTTTTGATACTGCGTGGACAGGAACAAAAAGTGCAGCGGGCACTTGGAAGAATAGAGTAGAACGGAGAACAACATGAAAGAATACAATCTTGAAGGATTTGAGCGCGGCCTTTTTGAGCTTGGAATCACACTTTCCGAGGAGCAGAAAACGCAGTTTCTGCAGTATTATGAGCTGCTTGTAGAGTGGAATTCGTTTATGAATCTGACGGCGATTACGGAGTTCGATCAGGTGATTACGAAGCATTTTCTCGACAGTCTGTCGCTGGTGAAGGTCTGTGATGTGGAACAGGCGGGACGCATTCTCGACGTGGGAACGGGAGCCGGTTTTCCGGGAATCCCGCTGAAAATCGCGTTTCCGGAGGTGGAAGTTGTACTGCTGGATTCACTGAATAAGAGAGTGAAATTCCTGAATGAGGTGATCGGACAGCTTGGCCTTTCGAAAATCACGGCGGTTCACGGAAGAGCCGAGGATTTCGCACGCCAGAAGGATCACCGGGAGCAGTTTGATCTCGTGGTATCACGCGCGGTGGCGAATTTAAGCTCGCTTTCGGAGTACTGTCTGCCGTATGTGAAAGTGGGCGGACGGTTTGTTTCGTATAAATCGGGCAAATTGAATGAGGAGCTTGCCGCAGCTCAAAAAGCGATTCATGTGCTCGGCGGCGAGGCGAAAGAGCCGGTTTATTTCCAGCTTACAGGAACGGAGGATGAGAGATCGTTTGTCTGTATCGAGAAGGGGAAGGCAACGCCGAAAAAGTACCCGAGAAAAGCGGGAACACCGGCGAAGGAGCCGATTCAGTAAAAAATAGATTTTTTTGAGAAAGCTAAAAAAGAAACAAAAGTGTAAAAGGTGAAATCAGAAGAGATTGTTATGCCGAGTAAGTTGGCATAATAACCTCTTCTGATTTTTTATGTATATATACGATTAAATGTCTGGAAAATTACACTTTTGAGCAAAAAAAACAATTCTCCTATTTGCAGTATTTTGCGCTGAATATTTTGTGAAAATATGATAATTGTTAAAAAAATTATATCAGTGTATGATGAGATAAATAGATCGATTGTGAAACGTAAAAGAAAATATGATAGGGGGGAATGGCATGAGGAAAATATTAAAAATATTTGTTTGCTTCATTGGAATTATGATATCAGCATCTACTGTATCGGCATCTAAACTTGAAATACTATCGGAATCTGAAGATTTATGAAAAAAATAGTTGAGCTGGCTGATGAAATTGTGTCTGTTACAAATGGAGGACCTGTTGAGGATCCGTTTGAGGAGGGAATCCGTGTATCGGATATTGATTTTGATAATGCATTAAAAGAGTATATTGATACGCCACTTTTGACCTCAGAACTTCTTTCTGTGTCCGAAGTAGAAAGCGCGTTAGAACAAAGCGATTATATTTGGATTATCCCGATTAGAGCATATGGACATTTGTATGAAGCATGTGCGGTAAGGGCAAATGGGGAAGATGGACAACCGATTGATCAATGGCACATAAGTGGAGCCAGAGGATATGAATTAGACGATACGCCGACCTATATAGAACAATTAAATATTTCACTTGCTGCAAACCCAGATATTGTATGGGACAATTATAAGTTTCGACTTGTTGGAGGAGTAGATCCGATTCGTTTTCCGGTCTGGATTACATTCACGGAAACGCAAATGGAGTATCTGATACCGGGACGTGAAGATGCTGCAGCGTGTCTTACAGACAGTTCGGAAATAGCGGAAGATAGACTTGATGGTGAAGAAGAATTCCATGCATATAGTTATGCTGCGGTTGTTGCCGCAGTTGCTGATTCGTCTTATATCGAAACTGACGATGCACAAGGAGGAACCAATATTGTCCTTGATGTTGCAAATCAGCCGGTGAAACATCAAAATAAGATGTTGGTAATTATTTTAGGAATTGGGATTCTGGCAGTTGGTATTATAGCTGGTTTGGCAATTAAAAGGAAACAAAGAAAGTGAAAGGGAAGCCCGGATGAAACATTTCTAAAAACGAAAAGCTTGTAACGAAGAAACAGGTGCTATCTGAGAAAAAGAGACAGCACCTGTTTTTTATAGAAATTCCGGAAAATAATGCCAAAAATTCAGCACGGCAGAACGTGAATTACTGCGTTACAAATTTTTTATACACAGCAGCCCGGAATCAGAAATCCGATGTAGCTGATGAGGAACAGTACCAGCCAGATCGTTCCAGGCAGGAGTGTCAGATGGCAGGAGGCGCGCTTCCACTCGGCGGGAAGTTTCGCGGTGAGAGAAGAGTAGCCGTCGTCGATCCAGATCATCAGAGGGACGAGCGCCGGCATCAGGTAACGGCCCTGCGATTGGTAGTCGCTGAAATACGTGTTGTACATGTCCATGAACAGCGTGACCAGGCAGGCGAGGAACAGCATCACAAAGAGGAGAAGCTGCGGCTTTTTGCGGAACCAGTGCGGAACCATGCCGAGGAACAAAAACACTAGGAATCCGAATGCCATCAGGGCGCCGTACAGCAGATAAAGCACCATCGGGAGATGGACGGTCATGTAGGAGAACGAGCCGATGAAGCTGCTGACGGTCGAGAACAGCCAGTTGGAGGTGCGGCCCTCCGGGGTCTGTAAATACGTCTGCTGGAAGCTCCAGCCTTCGGATGCCGGGGTCTGACGATTCTCTGGTTTGTATTCATCGGCTGCGTACAGCGCTGCGGATTCATTCGAGGTGCGCATGCCGAGCAGATCGCCGTCGTGGATGACGGCATTGCGGATGAAGAACCAGCCGCCGATCAGGAAGGCGATAGCGAAAACAGCCAGCGCTTTGACAAAAATTTCTTTTGCCGGTTTCCGGAAATGAATCATCAGCGCGAAGAACAGCAGAATGCTGCACAGCAGGTACGCGTAGGCGTTATAGTACGACAGCGCGCAGAGTCCGCAGCCTGCTCCCAGGCCGATACAGTCTTTTTTGCAGAATGCGCTTTTCATGCCGCGAATCCAGAAATAGATGATCAGTGCGACCGTGAAAACGGCGAACGAGTCGTTGTTCACATAGCAGGAGAGGAACACAAACTGCGGCAGAAAACCGACGAAAATACCGCCGAGCAGTGCGGATTCGCGCCGTTCAAAGAGCTCTTCGCCGATCAGAAACACAACGATCAGTGTGCCGGTGCCGGAAAGGACGCTGGTGAGGCGAGCGGCAGTTAAAAGAGCCGCTGCACTTTTCGTAAACAGCGATGTAATGGCCATAAACACGGAGCTGATGATCGCGGTCAGATACGGATACAGCGCATAGGAGAATCCCCACAGCGGATGGCGCACCGATTCTTCCATGCCGTTCGGCAGTGTGTGGTGTGAGACGATGTATTCCGGAATCAGCATCCGCATCGCCTCATCGGGGGCGTGTTCGGTTTTCAGGAAAATCGAGGTGCCAAAAGAGATGCAGAAAAAGCTGAAAATCAGCATATACTTGGCCCAGTAGTAGTCTTTTTTATTCATAGAGTCTCCTAAAATCTCCAGTCCCGGACGGGAAAAGTCCGGCGTAATGTTTCGCGGCGGAACAAAAATGGAAAAGCGTCCGTCCGCGGATACGTTATAGTATACATGATTCTTATGGTAAAAGAAATTGATTTTTCGTCGAAAAACAAACAAACTGCTCCATGGCTTCACCGTTTTTTCACAAATTTTCCAGCAAATTATCACATTTTCAGAATAAGATAAAGTGTCTTTAGAAAATGAGAGCATCTCCGGCTCTTTCACCCCCAAGGGCGGGCTGGGACTGCTTTAAGAAACAAGGAGGAAGGAACATTGATAGAGGTTAAAAACCTGGTGAAACGCTATGGCGACCACGTAGCTGTCAACAACCTGAGTTTTACCGTAGAAGAAGGCCAGATCTATGGTTTCCTTGGCCCAAACGGTGCCGGAAAATCAACGACCATGAACATCATCACCGGTTATCTGGCATCTACGGAGGGCGAGGTGCTGATCAACGGGCACAACATCCTGGAGGAGCCGGAGGAGGCAAAAAAATGCATCGGCTATCTGCCGGAGCTGCCGCCGGTCTACACGGACATGACCGTTCTGGAATATCTGAAATTCGTGGCGGAATTAAAGAAAATTCCAAAGGATCAGAGAAAGAAACAGATTCTTGAGGTCATGAATCTGGTGAAGATCACCGATATGCAGAACCGTCTGATCAAGAATCTGTCGAAAGGATACCGACAGAGGGTCGGACTGGCACAGGCAGTGCTCGGTTATCCGCCGATCATCATCCTCGATGAGCCGACGGTAGGCCTGGATCCCAAGCAGATCATTGAGATCCGCGACCTGATCAAATCACTGGGTAAAAAACATACCGTTATCTTAAGTTCCCACATCCTCTCCGAGGTCAGCGCCGTCTGCGATTACGTCATGATTATCGCAAAGGGACAGCTTGTTGCGAGCGACACCCCGGAAAACTTAAGTAAACTGATGCTTGGATCGAACACGGTTACATGTACCGTTCACGGAACGAGAAAGCAGCTGGTTCCGGCGCTTAGTGCGCTCGATGCAAAAGAGATCCAATATGAAAATACGCCGAATGAGGAGCAGATTAAGGTAAAAATTACCACTGAAAAGGATAGGGATATCCGCGAGGAGCTGTTCTATGCACTGGCAAAGGCCAACTGTCCGATCCTCGAGCTGACTTCCTCCTCGATGTCTCTGGAAGATGTCTTCCTGGAGCTGACCGATGATTCCGGAATGGCTGCAAGAAAGCTGAAAAAAGCAGAGAAAGAACAGCTGAAGCAAAAAGAACGTGAAAAAGAATGTGAACCAGAAGCAGACAAAACGGCTGTCGGGGAAACGTCTGAAGAAAAAAGCACAGATGCAGCGGAATCAGCCGCTGAAACAAAACAGGAGGAGGGAGACGCACAATGACGGCGATTTATAAAAAGAGTTAAAAAGCTATCTGACAAGCATGATCGGATATCTGTTTATGGCGTTTACTCTGGCGCTGTTCGGCCTGTATTTTACGGCCATCAACCTGCAGCAGGGTTACCCGGAGATCGGATACGCGCTGCAGAATTCCGCATTTATTCTGCTGATCGCAGTACCGGTTCTGACAATGCGTGTCCTGTCGGAGGAGCAGAAAAATAAGACGGATCAGCTGCTCCTTACCGCACCGGTAAAAATTTCCGATATTATCCTTGGAAAATATCTGGCACTTCTCACCATTTATGTGATTCCAGTGCTGATTATGTGCCTGTATCCGCTGCTTCTTGGAACCCACGGAACAGTTTCCTACGCTGTATCCTACACTTCGATCCTTGGCTATTTCCTGCTGGGAGCAGCCTATATTTCGGTCGGTGTGTTCGTTTCCTCCATCACCGAGAGCCAGGTCATCGCAGCCGTTGTCGGCTTTGTGATCCTGTTCCTGTGCTACGTGGAGAGCGGTATCGCAAACTTCTTCCCGGAAGGAGCCGGAAGCTCTTTCTTTGCTTTCTTTATCATCATTGCACTGGTATGCCTCTGGATCGGCAGTATGATTAAAAACCCGATCATTACAGGTGTGATTGCCGTGATCGGCGAAGGCGCGCTGACGGCAGTTTACTTACAAAATCCACCCTTCTCGAGGGCAAAATCCAGGATCTGCTCGGTGTATTCAACATGGCAGGCCATATGGATAACTTTGTGAACGGTATTCTGGACATTGGCGGTGTTGTTTACTACCTGTCCGTCATTGCAATCTGCTACTTTCCTTGCAATGCAGTCCCTGCAGAAGAAACGCTGGAATTAGGAGGTGGAGACGATGAGCAGCGAAAAAG
>ENA-OQKS01000334-OQKS01000334.1-human-gut-metagenome-genome-assembly--contig:-NODE-334-length-14282-cov-2.571035_pt1 | contig 14282 bp, 17 predicted proteins | sample MGYA00242804_ERZ504808 | MGnify/ENA primary metagenome ERZ504808 (study PRJEB26092, sample SAMD00036375) | human gut metagenome | host: Homo sapiens | study: EMG produced TPA metagenomics assembly of...
ATTCTTCTACCTAGTAATTCCTGTCTCAATTTCTTTTTCCTATTTCTATCCTATTTTTTCCATAATTTGCCAAAGCTTTTCACTTCGCGGCTGCTGATTTCCGTTTTCTATCCGCGCCAGTGTCTCCTGTGTGCAAATATCCTCACTTAACGATTCTTGTGTGAGTTTGGATGCTCTTCTCGTTCTTCGAATTAATTCGGCATCCACCTCAAAATTCCGAATTACATGTTCAAACAAACGATAATTCTCAAACGACACATTATAATCATGTTCTACCTCTAATATGCATTTTTGTTCCTGACGTAATATTTCAATAAAATCCGCATTTGACTGTTCTTTCTCTAAAATTCGTATATACTGACTTAAAATTTCCGGCATATAAAGTAGCTTTCCTTCGTCTCTTAACGCTTCCAGCGCTTCTTCTGTTCTCATTTTTATATATGTAGTATTTTCACCCTCTTCTATCACTTTACTTATTAAAAGTGCTGCGTACGGAATTATTTTTACTCGTTCTGTCTTTTCAAAATTTTTTCGGAAAATTTCTTCTACTAACGCTTTAATTTCATCTTTGGCTCGTTTTTGTTCTGTTTCTTGACAGACTTCCCACCTAAAAAGAAGTAATTTATATTCCTCAGCACTTAAAACTCCCGTCTTTCTTTGGTTTTCTGCCTCCGGCATTGTTTGTAGAATTGCCGTTTCCAGATGCTCACAAACCAGTTCTACCGATTCTCCGCGCAGCCACGCAATCTGCGCACGTTCCTGTTCTATGAATTGTCGATGCAATGGTTCTTTTGCCCGTTTGTTCTTTTCATATTCATCCAGATATTGTTCTGCTTCTTCCCATTTTCTTTGACATATTTTTTGTTGAACTTCCTGTCGTAATTCATAAATTTTATAAACATCCATCGGCAATATATAAGTAAGTCGCTCTACTGATTTTCCTAATCGCCCCATAATTCGATCAATCAGGAAAAAATCTATTTCCTGCTGATCCGCTTCAATTCTTGCATATTTCGACAAAGAAGAAATTCCCATGCATAATTGTTTTTGGCGTATTCCTTCTTTTTCTCGTAGTTTCCACAGTAGCTGTCCAATTCCTTGCATTTGTTTCATTTTTTCTCAATAAGTCCTCTTTTATATGTTATATTTTTTGACTTTTATTATATCTCGTTCTTCTACATATTTACTAATCAATTCTTTGCTAACTTGAACTAAATCTGGCGTACGTACTCCTTCTCTCTTAACGTCCACAACAACTGCCCGATTTTTTTGTCTATTTCATAATTTTCTCGTAATACTTTTGGTTACATTTTGATTTATTTTGACAAAACTACAAATATTATCATTCCTTCTATTATAAATTCTCATTTCTTGCAACAATAAGAGAAATTATATACATATTTGTGTGCTTTTCTTTGTACAAAACAACGTATTTCATTTTTTTTCAATAAAAGTGTAATTTTTCATTCTTTTAAACGTATAAGATTATCTTAGGCGTAAAAAAGGCCCCAGCGTAAACCGAAGCCTCCTTTGCTCTGCAACTATGCCCTCTTTTTTTCCGAATCATCACACCAATTTCATAATTTCCCTTTTCCCATTTATTTTTTCATCTCTTCTATGTTTTTTTGTCCTCACTTTCACTGAGACTTTTCTATGTTCTAGCAAAACCTTTGCTTTTAATACCCTTCTCGGCTCTCAGATTCCTCATACACTTCCACCGTACCGGAATGATTTCCCATCATAGGACGGTAAATGTACTGCCGCACGTTGATGTCTACCTTCGCTGCCTTATCATCTGCGGAAATGTAAATTCCAGCCTCTGTGTTGTCATCGTCTACCGTGTAGGTATCTCCTGTTCCAAAATAGGAAAGATCGCCGTCCTCTTTCTGCTTCTGTGTTTCTTCTGGCAATTTATCTCTTGTTGTTGTGTTCACGTACCTTTTAGTAAGTTCATATTACGCCTAAATTATCTGAAAATCTATGATTTTATTTAAAATTCTTCTTACATTTTTCTTTATATAAAAGACTTCTTTCCATACGCCAAGGCAGGTTGGATTTTCATGCATCTTCTCTCTTACTTTTTCTTCTAACTACCACTCCCAATACTATGATCGCTGCTAAAACTCCCCCCTCCGTCATCAACATACGATACATCATTTTATGCTGATATTTCCCCGGCTGTGCCGCTACATCAAGAACCGAGCTAGTTCCTCCGAGGGAATTTTCCAGCTCTATGTAAGTGGAATCTGCAACAGCGGCTACAACCGACGGATAGCTGTATGCCGGAAATGCCGTCTGCTTCACAAACATATCATTCGTATTATTTTCCGCCCGTGAACTATCGGTAAGACAGCCTGCCGCATCTTCGCGTCCCGGGATCAGATATTCTACACTTTTTTCATTCATTGCAATCCAGATCGGAAAACGGATGGGATCTGCTCCACCGACCAGATGAAACTGATAATCTTCCCACGCAACGTCTGGATTTGCAGCAAGCGAAGTCTTTAACTGCTCGATATAGGTAGGTGTATTGTCATTTTCATACCCTCGAGTGCCGCTGATGTGCCACGCATCGCCCGGCTTTCCATCCTCTCCATCAGCTCTCACTGCGCACGCCTCATACAAATGACCATAAGCTTTGATCGGAACAATCCAGATATAATCACTCTCTTCCAGTGCCGTTTCGACTTCCGAAACAGAAAGCAGCTCGGAAGTAAAAAGCGGCGTGTCAATATACTCTTTCAGCGCATTGTCGAAATCAATATCATCGACCGTCACCCCTTCTGAAAACGGGTCGTAAACAGGCCCGCCATTCGTAGAAGACACAATTTCATCTGCAAGCGCCACAATTTTTTCATAGTCTCCGGAATCCGGCAATGTTTCGAATGTTGATGCAGAAACACTCATTGCTGATACTGCAACAGCACCAACCACGTACCCCAAAATATTCCCAATTTTCTTTTCATGCAACGCCCTCCTTTCCCTTTTCATCTCTTCCCTTTTTTCTTTATTATATCTGATCCCGCTTTTCCCAGACAATGCAGCACTTTTCCTATATTTTCCTTTTCTTTTTTGTTACTATTTTAATTGCAACTTGTTATCTTCTTCAAATGATTACCAGTTCCAACACGCAAAAACAGAGGCTCACCTCCTCATTGGAAATGGCCTCTGCTTTTTTTCTATTTTTCTTCTTACATCGGAACTTTTTCCACCAGATCTTCTACCTTGCATACTAACACCCGTGCAATCTTCAACAACGTTTCTGTCTGCGCCTTGTTAATGTCTTTTCTTCGCTGTTCGTACTGCTGAATAGTACGAACTGAAACACCTGATTGCTGTGCCAGTTCACTCTGACTTAAATTTGCAAAGGTACGCAATTCTTTCAGGTTCGTCTCCGGTTTTGCTTCACGATATAATTCATTCATTTTGTCCACAAACTGGCGTATATCCATTTCATGGTATGGTGTGTAAAGCATTCGTACTTCAGTTACAGGGATGGCCTGATTTATTTCCGCAAAGGATAAACTAGTACTCCACTGATAATAGGCCAGTGCCCAGCCGATCCAGTATTCAGGGCTTCGATTGTAGGAATATGAAGGTGTTTGTTTCGGATGTGGTTTTCCAGTTTCCCTTAATACTTCATATGCAATCTCAACTCCCGATCTTCCAGCCACTATAGAGCAGTCACCTCTTTCAAACCGCGATGCTGTATTACTCATGCAAAACCACTGCCATGCCGTTTCCAATGGATATTTTAAATTATTCACCATATAATCCAGCATGCAGGCAAGATTTTTTTGAGCAACAGAAAGATATAATTTATCGTAAGCATAGATCATCTGGTTTCATCTCCTCATCCAAACTTTTTTCAAAACAAAGCAAAAAGAACTTTTGACATTTTCACAAAAGCGTGATACTATGATATTGAAAAAGAGTGCTACCGGTAGACGGTTAGTCCGATATAGTTTGCAAAAATAACCGCAACGTTTGTCAGACTGTATGGCGGTTATTTTTGTGTCTTATTGTTATCCTTGCCAAGCGTATATCCGATACTAAAGCAGGTTAAGCCGAAGCTCATTACTGCAAGAAAGTCCATAATACTCATTGGCTTAGCCCTCCTTTCAAAAGATTCTCTTTCGAGTTTCTATGTAATCAGAGGGTCACAGGTCTACACTTCGTTTCGGTCGTTGCTAAACGAGTGCCACCGGCACTCAGCAACCCTCTGTCGAAGGACTAACCGCCTACCGTTTTGATAGCACCCATATTTTTATTATATCCTCTTCACAATCAGCTTTCAACAACAAATTTACTCTCTTCGGTTATATTATAGTGTTTCTTTTTGGTTGTATTTTACGTTCGACACTTATTTTAAAACTTTCTCTTTCCACCACCATACGATCCCCACAACAATTCCTCCCGCCAGCACAAAAATCATCTGCCTTCCTGAAAGCTCCCATCCAAATAACTCAACCCTTGCTTTCTTCGGCTGATACGAATACCCCATCAAAATTCTGTTATCATCCCCCGTCCCCACTGTAGCATGGCAATATGTGGTTCCCATAAATTTCATTGCAGAATTTGATGTTCCCAACTGGCTTCCGGAATAGCTGGCGCCGTTTAGCTGTTGATTATTTGCGACAAGATTTCCACTGACCTTCCCAGTCGTTCATTTTGCTGTTTTTGTACCATAAGGTTCCGCCAAATTTATACGGTCTTATCGCCTCTCCCAGCAAAAAACGAAAAGCTGTCGTTTCCACATGGCTTTTTTATCCTCTGTGAATTCATACGTTGGATAAAACATAAATCGTCGAACCATTTTTTGAAGGCTGATGCAGAAAATTCAATCCCTTCGAAATCTTCCTCTCTTCCATTCATCGCCTGTTTTCCTACATCGATTTTCATATACTCAAATTTTCCATCCCCATTTTTTAAATCATCGACGATAAACTGCTTCACATGCTCATCCAGCTTTTGTATCTCATTCTCTGGCATCCCTGTTTCCTGCAAATAAGCATCGTAATCAGAAGGAACCTTTTCCTCTGCCTTCACATAAGATACCCCCGCATACAATGACAGTCCGCAGCAAAGTAAAAACCAGAAATAACGTCCGCATTTTTCTCATACAACGCTCCTCCTTCCTGTTGTCATATTCGATAAACCCGTTCAAATATTCTCTCTTTATCATTATATTATCATAAGATTCAGAATCTTTATATGACGTTTTCCTTAACTTTTTAAAACGCAAAAAATCCCTCCCCACACATCACGCATGGAAAGGGATTTCTCTATTTACTCTATTTTTCTTTTAATCCATCAGCAGATCTCCGCACCCGCCGGCATTGCTTTTTCCGGGGTCATGAGGCATACGTTGCCTTCGGCGTCTTCTGCACAGAGCAGCATTCCTTCGGACATCATTCCTGCCAGTTTGGCCGGTTTCAGGTTGGTGAGAACCATAACCTTCATTCCGATGGTGTCTTCCGGTTTGTAATATGCTTTGATTCCGGAGACGATCTGTCTTACCTGGCTTCCTACTTTGACCTGGAAGCAGAGGAGTTTTTTGGATTTCTTGACTGGCTCGCAGGAGATGATTTCACCTACCTGGAACTGCATTTTTCCGAAGTCTTCGAAAGTGATTTCTTCCTTCGGCTCAAGGTCAATCACTGCTTCCTCTTCTTTTTCCTCTTCCTGGGATGCAGCAGCCATAGCAGCTTTCTGTTTTGCCTGGATCACTTCTACTTTTTCCATTACCTCTTTGACATCGAGTCTCTGGAACAGGATCTGCGGCTGATCGGTTACTTTATTGCCCGATACGTACAGTCCGAACTGATCGAGCTCTTCGTAGCTGCGTTTCTCTGCGTTCAGCTGAGCCAGGATCTTCTCAGTAGTCTCCGGCATGAAGGACTCGAGCAGGCATGCGCCGATGGTGATGCTCTCTACCAGGTTGTACAGAACTTCTTCCAGACGGTCTTTCTTTGCCTCATCCTTTGCCAGTGCCCACGGCATCGTCTCGTCGATGTATTTGTTGCAGCGTTTGAACAGACCAAAGATCTCAGTCATTGCATCTGCCACACGCAGCTCTTCCATCTTTGCAGCAACTTTTGCTTTTGTTGCGGTAACGACTACTTTCAGATCATCATCCACCTCTTCTGCTGCGCCGGTCTTTGTCACAACGCCGCCGAAGTATTTGTTGCTCATGGAGATGGTACGGTTTACCAGGTTTCCAAGAGTATTGGCAAGGTCGGAATTCATACGCTCAACCAGCAGCTCCCAGGTAATGACACCGTCGTTCTCAAACGGCATCTCGTGCAGAACGAAGTAGCGGACAGCGTCTACGCCGAACAGGTCTACCAGATCGTCTGCGTAAATCACGTTTCCTTTGGATTTACTCATCTTGCCGTCGCCCTGCAGCAGCCACGGATGACCAAATACCTGTTTCGGCAGCGGCAGATCAAGTGCCATCAGGAAGATCGGCCAGTAAATGGTATGGAAACGGATGATGTCTTTTCCGATCAGATGCAGGTCTGCCGGCCACAGCTTGTTGAACTGCTCGGAACTGTTTCCGTCACAGTCATAACCGATTCCAGTGATGTAGTTGGTCAGTGCATCCAGCCATACATAGGTAACGTGCTTCGGGTCGAAGGATACCGGGATTCCCCAGGTGAAGGAGGTTCTGGATACACAGAGATCCTGCAGTCCCGGAAGAAGGAAGTTGTTCATCATCTCGTTCTTTCTGGAAACCGGCTGGATGAATTCCGGATGAGTGTTGATATAATCGATCAGTCTCGGTGCATATTTGCTCATCTTGAAGAAATATGCTTCTTCTTTTGCCGGCGTAACCGGGCGTCCGCAATCCGGGCATTTTCCGTCTACGAGCTGGGACTCGGTGAAGAAGGATTCACACGGTGTACAGTAAAGACCTTCGTAATATCCTTTGTAGATATCTCCCTGATCGTACAGTTTTTTGAAGATTTTCTGTACCTGTGCCTCGTGATCGGCGTCGGTGGTACGGATGAATTTGTCGTAGGACGTATTCATCAGATCCCAGATTCTCTTGATCTCGGTGGATACGTTGTCTACGAATTCTTTTGGCGTGATACCTGCCTCTTCTGCTTTCAGCTCGATCTTCTGGCCATGCTCATCGGTTCCGGTCTGGAAGAATACATCGTAGCCCTGCTGACGTTTGAAGCGGGCGATGCTGTCCGCGAGTACGATCTCGTAGGTGTTTCCGATGTGCGGCTTGCCGGATGTGTAGGCAATCGCCGTGGTGATATAATATTTTGGTCTGATTTTTTCCATTGCTTTCATTTCTCCTTTCAAATAAAAAAACTGCCTTATTCCGCTCTCTTGTAGTCGGAAGAAGACAGGTTTGTTTACCCGTGATACCACTTCTTTTCGTCCCTGCCTCACGGCAGAAACCTCTGCAGGTACATGTGCTATACCTCTCCGCTGTAACAGGCGGAACCTGTCGCAGCCTTACCGTTTCAGATTGTTGTTCTCACGGTTCGGTGCGCCTCTCGGAAGCCATGTTCGATCTGCCGCTCCTCCTCCCCTCTCAGCCTGCAAAACCGGAATAGTTTTCGGGGGTGTTCTCTGTAAATTCGCACATGCAGATGTACTCTCTTCGTCACTGTGTTTTGTTTTTATGCACTGGTTTTATGCTAACACATTTACATCAATTTGTAAACCGCAAAAAAGCCCGCCGTACGGGGATTTTTTCATATTCTCCCCATTCGGCGGACCTTTCATTCATCGTAACAATTATCTGTGGTTTGCTTTGATCACAGACATTGCTGCTTCATCTGCTACAACTGTCAGATCGTTGTGAAGCTGCAGGATGGAAGCCGGAACCTGCGGAGTAACCGGTCCGTACAGAACTTTGTCGAGGATCTCTGCTTTTCCTTCGCCGCTGACGATCAGCAGAACTTTTCTCGCCTGCATGATGTTCTTGATTCCCATGGTGTATGCCTGGGTCGGAACATCCTCTACTTTTTCAAAGAAACGTTTATTTGCCTGAATGGTGCTCTCGGTCAGGTCAACGCAGTGTGTCTCTTTCTCGAATGCTGCGCCCGGCTCGTTGAATCCGATGTGGCCGTTGTTTCCAAGTCCAAGAAGCTGCAGGTCAATGCCGCCGACGCTGCGGATGATTTCGTTGTATGCTGCACATGCTTTTTCGCTGTCCGGCTCCAGTCCGTTCGGAACGAAGGTACGCTCTTTGTTGATGTTGACATGATTGAACAGGTTGGTGTTCATGAAGTAACGATAGCTCTGATCATTCTCCGGAGAGAGTCCTTTGTACTCGTCCAGGTTTACGCTGGTGACATTTGCGAAATCAAGGTCGCCTTTGTTGTACCACTCAACGAGCTGTTTGTAAGCGCCGACCGGGGTAGATCCGGTTGCAAGGCCGAGCACTGCGTGTGGTTTCATGATCACCTGCGCGGAGATGATGTTTGCTGCTTTTCTGCTCATATCATTGTAATCTTTTGCTTCAATTAATAACATTTGTTTTTCCTCCAAATTTCTTCTATATAATAAATTACATAATAACCTGTTTCAGGTTCAGTTCGTCGTCCACCAGAAGTACATGCGCTTTTTTGCCCGGTGCAATGGATCCTACTTCATCGTAGATACCGATGCTCTGTGCCGGATTTCTTGTTGCCGCAAAAATGGCATCTGCCAGCGGAATATCAAACGAAACTGCTTTTCTCATGCAGTCGTACAGGTTCGTAGCGGAACCCGCGATGGTCTCACCGTCGGTCAGGGTTGCTTTTCCGTCTTTCATCCAGACAGCCTGTCCCCCCGAGGGAATACGTTCCGTTTGGCATTCCTGTTGCCATCATGGAATCGCTGATGAGAACCATGCGCTCACTTCCCATCATGGAGAAGGTCGCGCGGACAACAGCACCGTGAATGTGATAGCCGTCGCAGATCAGCTCCATGCGGCGACTCCGAATCGTCAAATAGCTGCGCCGATGACACCTGGGTTGCGGTGTGCGAACGGCGGCATTGCGTTGTACAGATGGGTGACATGGTGTGCACCTGCTTTCATGGCTGCCAGCGCCGTGTCATAATCTGCTGTGGTGTGGCCGATGGAAACCATGACTTCATCGGAAACTTCTTTGATAAATTCCAGAGAACCTGGCATGTTCGGGGCCAGTGTCACGAGACGGATTTTTCCGCCGCTCGCCGCATTGCATGCGCGGAAGAACTCAGCGTTCGGAGCCACGATGTTCTCCTCTGCCTGTGCGCCTTTTTTGATCGGATCGATGAACGGTCCTTCCATGTTGACGCCGGCGATCACTTCTGCTTCCGGCTCATCTTTGATTGCTTCGATGGTTCCGAAGATTTTCAGCAGATCGTCTTTTGGCAGTGTCATGGATGTCGGGCAGTAAGAGGTGATGCCGTGCGCTTTCTCGTAGCGCAGGATCTCTTTTAAACCTTCCACGTCTCCGTCTGAAAAATCATGTCCGGCAGCGCCGTGGCTGTGTACGTCAACCAGTCCCGGCAGAACCATCATGCCTTTCGCATCGATCACTTCCTGATCGATCACTTCTTCTTTTGTGGAAACGAAACGTTTTCCTTCTATATAAAGATCTTTTTCCGCAAACGTTCCGTCTTCCTGAAATACGCGTCCGTTTTTGATAATCATTGTCTTGCCTTCTTTCTTTGATCTGTTCTGATTATAATTTATGTTGATTTTATTTTCAACTATTTTTATATTTTAGAAATTACTTTCACGTCATTAAAGTTCTTTCCATTTTTCCGCCCGCTTTCCCGTGCAATTCACACACAATTGAAAGTTGATTCACCACTCTGCCTGTGATACAATAAAACAAGAACTGATCTGAATTTTTTTCAGATATTTACAGATACCAGGAGGACTTACGTTCCATGGAACACTTTGAAAAATCGATTATTCCTGTCATTGAGTCTGTCTATCCCTCGTTCACTCCCCTGGAACGGACGGTAGCAGATTTTTTTATTCATAATACCGACGAGTCGGATCTGTCCGCGCGCCACGTTTCGGAACTGCTCTATGTTTCGGAGGCTTCGCTCTCCCGCTTTGCGAAAAAATGCGGCTACACGGGCTACCGCGAATTTGTCTACCGTTACCAGGAAGGCCTGAACGCCGCACTGCCTGGCACGGACGATCACATCAAACAGGTGCTGAATACGTATCAGGAGCTGCTGAATAAAAGCTACTCGCTCGCCGACCGCGCGCAGATTGACCGCATCTGCCATATTCTCACTTCGAAGCGTCGGGTGTATGTCTACGGTCTTGGAAGCTCCGGACTTTCCGCCCAGGAAATGAAGCTGCGTTTTATGCTTGCAGGCGTGGATATTGAAGCAATTACCGACATTCACATCATGAAAATGAATGCCGTTCTGCTCAATGAGAGCTGCGCTGCAATCGGCATTACCGTCAGCGGACAGACACCGGAGGTGCTGCGTGCGCTCGGAGCCGCAAAGGAAAAGGGAGCCTCTACCATTCTCTTTACTTCCCGCAGCTCCAGCGATTACGATGCCTTCTGCGATGAAGTCCTGCTGCTTGCGGTCAAAGAGCATCTGAAAAACGGCGGCGCAATCTCTCCGCAGTTCCCGATTCTCGTTATGATCGACGTTCTGTACTCGCATTTTCTCACGACCGACAGCGAGCGCAAGGAGGCTTTATATGAATACGCCGTCACCAAACTCCATGAAACGTGATCCCGGCCGCGGCAGCGCGTATCTTTCTTTTCTGAAGAAACGCTGCCGCGATTTCTTTTTCTTCTGCCTGCTCCTCGGCGTTTACGTCGCCTTCATCACCCTCACAGGCATCGGCTGTCCGATCCGGTTTTCCACCGGCATTTCCTGCCCGGGCTGCGGAATGAGCCGCGCGGTACTGTTAATGCTCTCCGGTCATTTTCGGGCGGCATTTCGGATGCATCCGCTCGTCTATGCCGTACTGCCCGCAGGGATATGGCTCTTCTTCGGGCCGGAACAGACGGCGGGACTTCGGCGTTTTAAAAAGGGGATCATTACGGTGCTTGTCGTGCTGCTTCTCGCCGTTTATGCCTGGCGCATTTATTACCACGACCCGCTCCTTTCTATTGACCCTTCTCTCGGGCGCGTGCTACAATGGTTCTATCTTAATTAAAGGGGGTATTTACAAATGAATGTAAAAGACAACCGCAGTTTCTGGTTCTATCTTCTGCTCACATTTCTGACGTGCGGACTCTACTCGATCTACTTCTGGTATGTTTATGTGGAAGACCTGAACACCATCTTTTACGGTGACGGCGAAGACAGCCCAAACTACATTATCGTGCTGCTTCTGTCCTGGGTTACCTGTGGAATTTACGGCGTTTACTGGCGTTACAAACAAGCGAACCGCATGTACCGCGAATCCTACGACCGCTACGGTGTGATGATTGAGGAAAACGGTTCCGCCATTCTTCTGTGGACGCTGCTCGGCTACCTGACCGGCGGAATTGGCCAGCTCGTTGCCGACTATTTCATGATCCAGAACCTGAATAAGACGGCGCTCGTTTATAATTCACGTGCATATTAAGCAGGGGAGGCGTTTTTTATGGCAACATCTATGGTAAAGGGAAATCCGGTAAAGCTGATGCTCTCGTTTGCCTTTCCGCTTCTCATCGGAAATCTGCTGCAGCAGACGTATAACATCATTGATGCGGCGATTGTCGGCCAGGCACTTGGCCCGGAGGCACTCGCCAGCGTCGGTGCAAGCAGCAGTGTACAGTTTCTGGTGCTCGGCTTCTGTATGGGAAGCTGCACGGGATTCAGTGTCCCGGTTGCCAAGTATTTCGGCGCCGGAAAGCTTGATAAAATGCGCGATTATATTTTTAATGGTGCTGCACTTGCTGTCCTGATTGCGGCCATTCTGACCACACTCTGCAGTTTACTCTGTGCACCGATTCTGCACCTGCTGTCGGTTCCGTCCGATATCTTCGCGGATGCCTACGCATATCAGCTTGTGATTTTCCTCGGGATTCCGTTTTCGATTCTGTACAATTATCTTTCCAGCATCCTGCGTGCCGTCGGGGACAGCCGCACGCCGTTTCTGTTTCTGGCATTTTCGGCAATTCTGAATATTTTCCTCGACCTGTTCTGTATTATCATTCTGCATCTGGGGTGCGCAGGCGCGGCGATTGCGACGATTTCCGCCCAGGCGATCAGCGGACTTTTATGTCTGTTTTTTATTTCCCGTAAGGTAAAGCTCCTGCTTCCGACAAAGGAAAACCGCACTCTGCGAAAGGATGCCGCGCAGGAACTCCTCGCAATGGGCATTCCGACGGGACTGCAGTTTTCGATCACGGCAATCGGCAGTATGGTAATGCAGTCAGCGAATAATGGACTTGGCAGTGTTTATGTTTCGGCGTTCACAGCTGCTATGAAAATCAAACAGTTTATGATGTGCCCGTTTGATGCGATCAGTACCGCGGCTTCCGTCTTCTGCAGTCAGAATCTCGGAGCCGGCCAGTCAAAGCGAATCCATCAGGGACTCCGCCAGGGTGTGCTTGTCGGTGTCGGCTATGGTGCGTTTGCGGGTGTCATCATGATTCTGTTCGGACGGCCGCTGACAAAGCTCTTTATTGTCAGCTCTGCTTTTGAAGCAATCAACGCTTCGGCAAAATATCTGCGCTGCCTCGGATTTTTCTACTGGATGCTTGGTATTTTGAATGTCTGCCGTATGGTAACGCAGGGACTTGGCTACTCGGGAAGAGCCGTTTTCTCCGGCGTAATGGAGATGCTGGCACGAACGATTGTCTGCCTGGGATTTGTCGGTGCGTTTGGCTTCACCGCAATCTGCTTTGCGGATCAGGCTGCGTGGCTCGCCGCCTGCTGCTATATCGCACCGACATGTCTGTACTGCGTGAAGAAATCCACGAAAATGATTGCGGATCGCGGTGCGAAATAATAACGTTATTTTCTGTCTTACAGCGGCTTCCAGATACTTCTCAGGTTATCGCGGCAATCACCAGAAACTTGTTCCATCACAGATTTTGGTTCATTGCCCGCAAAAATCAAGAAAAAGATACTGTTCTGCATGGAATCATCTTCCCCGCAAAAACAGTATCTTTTTCTTTGTTTTTTCTAGCGTTACCGCTCGATTCCATCTCTTGCCGCAAGACCCTTGTCAAACGGATGCTTGTATTTTTTCTAGCTCCGAAACATAGTCCGCCCGCTCAATCAGCGCCTCCGATGGTCCCTGCCCTGTCAGAATCACTTCCAGCTTCTCCGGCTTGTGATCCAGAAAATCCAGAAGGAGCTGCTCATCAAACAGTTTGCTTCCAATCGTATAAACCAGCTCGTCCAGAAACAGTACATCGTATTCTTCCTGAACTGCTTTTTCTGTCACTTTCTGAAACTGCTCTTCATAATACCGTTTCTGCTCTGCCTTCTCCTCCGGTGTCATCAGAAACGAAAACTTTATCTTGTCCTGCCCCGGCACAAACGTCACATTCGGCGACAGCAAGAGCACCTTCCGCTCGCTCGTGCTGTTATCTTTCATAAACTGATAAATCAAAACACGGTATCCATACCCTGCCGCACGCGTGCAGAGTCCCATACCACAAGTCGTCTTTCCTTTTCCATCCCCACAGTAGATGTGGACACAGCCTGTCTGTTTTTCCATGGTGAAAACCTCGCTTTTTCTTTCTATGTTCATTTGTAAACAACAGGTAATTCGAAACAAGTTCGCAATCCCAAGTAAAAATTGTAAACAACGGAAAAAGGAGGGCAGATTTTATTCCGCCCCCCAAAAAGGTTTCCTGATTATTTACCAAAATATCTAGCCAGCAGACCAGCGAATGCTTTTCCGTGTCTAGCTTCGTCTCTTGCCATCTCATGCACGGTGTCATGGATTGCATCGAGATTCAGGGCTTTGGCACGTTTTGCAAGATCTGTTTTGCCAGCGGTTGCTCCGTTCTCTGCCTCTACACGCATCTGCAGATTTTTCTTGGTGCTGTCGGTTACGACTTCGCCGAGAAGCTCTGCGAATTTTGCTGCGTGCTCTGCTTCTTCGTAAGCTGCTTTTTCATAGTACAGACCTACTTCCGGATATCCCTCGCGGAATGCTACTCTGGACATTGCCAGGTACATACCAACCTCGGAGCACTTCGCCCTCGAAATTGGCTCTCAGGTCTTTTTTGATATCTTCCGGAACATCGGATGCTACGCCAACTACATGCTCTGCTGCCCAGGTCAGATCCTCGCCCTGCTCGATAAATTTCTCTTTCGGTGCTTTACAGATCGGACAGACTTCCGGTGCTTCTGCTCCT
>ENA-OQKS01000337-OQKS01000337.1-human-gut-metagenome-genome-assembly--contig:-NODE-337-length-14105-cov-3.349120_pt1 | contig 14105 bp, 9 predicted proteins | sample MGYA00242804_ERZ504808 | MGnify/ENA primary metagenome ERZ504808 (study PRJEB26092, sample SAMD00036375) | human gut metagenome | host: Homo sapiens | study: EMG produced TPA metagenomics assembly of...
GAGCCTTCTGAGCCCACGGAGTCACTTCCTTGTCCAATGCCATCGCCCGGAATGACGGCGATGGTGTACTTCTTTGCAGAATCACTCATAGCACGCGACTCTAGTCAGTGATTCACCTATCGGACTAAAACAGCTCAGCAAATGGACAGCCCATTCCGGCAGTCGGCGGCCAGTCAGCTGCCGATGCCCATCACCGACAGGCACCAGGCGTTCTCGTACGAGACTTCCTCCCACTGCTTGTACCGCCCGGACGTACCCCCATGGCCGGCTTCCACCTCGATTTTCGCCACGGCGTCCACACCGGCATGCTGCAGCCGGGCCAGCCATTTCATCGGCTCCACATACAGCACGCGGGTGTCGTTCATGGATGTGGTAATGAAAATTTTCGGAAAAACGGCAGTTCTTTCGTCATTTTCACTATCTGGCGCATTCTCGTATGGCGTGTACGACTTCATATACGCGTACACATCCGCGTCATGCAGCGGATCGCCCCACTCGTCCCATTCGGTGACGGTCAGCGGCAGCGAAGGATCAAGGATCGAGGTCAGCGCGTCCACGAACGGCACATCCGCCTCCACGCCCGCATAGCATTCCGGAGCCATGTTGGCGACCGCCCCCATCAGCAGGCCGCCCGCCGAGCCGCCGTTCGCCACCGTACGCAGCGGCGAGGCCAGTCCGGCGCGCTGCAGCGCGCGCGTGGCGTCGATGAAATCCTCAAACGAATGCTTCTTGTTGAGCAGGTGCCCCTGCTCGTACCAGGCGCGTCCCATCTCGCCGCCGCCGCGGATGTGCGGCACGGCGTACAGCACGCCGCGGTCGAGCATGCTGATGCGCGACACCGCGAATCCCGGATCGGAGCTAATCTCGTACGCGCCGTAGCCCGTGATGAACATGGCGGAATCGCAGGTCGGCACGTCACGTCGCCATACCAGCGAGACGGGGATGCGTTCGCCGTCGCGCGCGGTGACCCACACCCGGCGTTCCATGTAGTCGCGCGGATCGAAACCACCCAGCACGGTGGCGCGTTTGAGCAGACGGTCCTCGCCGGTGTCCGGATCGTAATCGTGCAGTTCGCCGGGGCGCGTGTAGCTGGCGAACGAGTAGCGCATGCGCGGCGCGTCATACGAGGGGTTGCCACCCACGCCGATCGAATACAGGCGGCGCGTCTCCCCCGGCATGCGGTCGGCGGTGGCGCCGTCCGACGACGTCATCGCCCGACGCGAGACGCCATGCACGGCCGATCCCTTGCCTTGCGCGGCGGCGGCCGCGTCCAGTTTGCCCCAGATCTCGGCGCGTTCCTCGTTGATCTCGTCCACGGATTCGTCGACGTCCCAATCGTCCTCCAGCGCGTGCGGCACCAGTTCGGTGAACCGCCATGGCCGGCCGGCCAGGAAATCCTCGGCGGCGGCCCGTTTCGTCATCACCGCGATGTGCGGCAGGCTTTCCGCGCGGTACTGCAGTGCGACGAAATGCCGATGGATCGAGATACCCTCGATGCCCAAGCCGTGCGCGCCCTGCAGAATGGCGGGATTGCAAGGATTCGAATACGGGGTGCCGATCGGCATGGAGGAAGCGCCCGGCTCCACGTCGTCGCCGTGCTCGCAGCCGTAGGGCGATCCGACCGCCACGCGCACGCCTTCGCCCAGCCGGTATGGAGGCTCGTGCGTCCGCATATCGATCACATCGATCTCGAAATTCGGATTCAACGCGTTGTGGTACACCACGGCGAGCGGAATATCCTCGCCATGCTCCCCCGCGCCTTCGAAGCAGGCGAAGCTCACGTCGTATTCCACGTCGGTTTCGCGCGGAATGAACGCCCGGAACGAGCCCTCCGGGGTGTCCACCGGCAGCATCAGCACCTCGGTGGTGGTTTTCGATCCGGTGCCGATCACGATGTTGCGTTCGTCGAAGGACAGTCCGATGCCCACCCAGAAGCGTTCGTCCGCCTCGCGGTACACCTCCACGTCATCGGTCACGGGGGTGCCGACGCGGTGGCGCATCACCGCGTATGGACGCCATGCGCCGTCGAGCAGCACGTAGAACACCCATTGCGCGTCCGGCGTGAAGCAGGCTCCGCCGATGCCTTCGAACCGCTCCTCCAGCTCGTCGCCGGTCTCAAGATCGCGGATGCGGAAATCGTAGCGTTCGTCGCCGCTCGTGTCGGTGCCGTACAGCATCCAACGTCCGTCTTTGGAAATATCCATGCCGCCGATACGGAAGAAATCATGGCCTTGCGCCTCGGCGTTCGTATCGAACACCACCTGTTCGCCGTCGAGCGGCACGCCGGCCTCCACTGTCGGCGGATCCCAATCGTCCGCGCCGCGGATCGGCACGCGGCATTGCGTGGCGTATTGCCGCCCCTGCATGGTGCGGGTGAAGTACCAGTAGCCGTCCATGCGCGTCGGCACGGACATGTCGGTTTCCTGCACATGCGACTTGAATTCCTCGAACAACGTTTTGCGCAACGATGCGAGCGGTGCCATGCGCTGTTCGCAGTAGCGGTTCTGTGCCGCCACGTAGTCTTGAACGTCCTGCGATTGCTTGTCCCGCAGCCATTCGTATTGATCGATGAAGGTGTCGCCATGGAAGACGCGCTCCTTCGGCACCCGTTTCGCGCGCGGAATCGCGCCGAACCCATCCTGCTCCGATGCGGACGGGTCGTTCATGCCCCGAAATTCACTCATGCACGCGATTATACCGGTCTGCGCCGCCTAACTTTCCGACGGCGATGTGCGCCGATGCTTCCGGCAGCCGCACCGTGCAGCCATGCATGCTGCCGGATTCCGGGCCGGTCAGTCGGTTTCGCCATCCGCGGCTTGGGTGGCGCGCAGGTACGGCAGCATGGTTTTCATGATGTTCGATCCGGTCGTTCCCGTGAATACCGGCACGTCGGTGACCGGCATCGGCTGCGTGGCCACGCGCCCGGCGACGGAACCGAAATTGCCGGTCACTTCGCGCGGGGACAGCTGCCGGATGCCGATCGCCAGCACACGCCCCGGGTAGCGGCGTGCGATTGTGGCGTATGTGGTCGGATCCTTCTGCCCGTCGTCGCCGATCAGAATGAACTTCATATCGGGAAAATCGGCCATGAGCTGTTCGGCGTATTCAAGCTTGTGCTGCACGCCCGACGGAATGAAGGTTTTCGGCCTCGGGTCAAGGTCGCGCAGCAGCAGCGGACCTTCCGGAAAACCGTGGTTCGTAATGAAATGGCGGATCGAGCTTTCCACATTCCATGGCGAAGTGGACAGGTAGAAGAACGGCGCGTCCGGGAACATGTCCGCGATGCGGTTGAACAGCAGGTTCATGCTGGCCACCGGCACTTTTTTGCGCGGATTAAGCAGCAGCAGATTGTAGGCGGCCTTCATCAGACGCGGCGCCTGCGTGACCATGATGGTGTCGTCCACGTCGGAGATCACGCCCACTTTGGTGCCGCTGGGAATGGTGAAAAGGTTGGCGTTGACCGGCTTGCGGCTGCGCACTTTGTACGAGACGTTGTGGATGCCCGGTTCGAGCGAATGCTCGGCGACGAGGTCGAGGTAGCCGGCATCGTCGGATGCCGCGAATTCGCTGGAAATATCAGGATTGCTGTCGATCGCGTCGTATATTTCCGACGCACCCACCTGCACTGTTTCGATGGGCACGTCATCGATGGCGATCCGCACTTTGGTATGCGGGGACGGCACCATCAGCATGCCACGGATGCCGCGAATCAGGCGGCCGGCCTGCCGTTTGAACGGGCCGTATACGGTACGGCAGATCAGTCGGGAGTAATGTTCGGTGCCATAGCCGACGTAGGGTTCGACACGTGGATACCAGTCGAGCGACCGCACCAATGCGGTCGAGAATTTCAGCCAGACACTGAATGCTTTGGTGATCGTGCGGCGGAACAGCCTGGTCAGCGGCGGTTTGACTTCAAGACGCTCATGTCTGGAGGCCGCGTCGAAGGTGGTGACCACCTTGCGTGCCGGAATCGGCACGGTGGGCATGTCATCGCAAGAATCGTCCATCCGCTCCCCCATACGCTGCTGTTCGCGCTGCTGGTCGTGCTGCGGCGCACGCTGCGGCGGGAACTGCGGCAACGGCTGAATTTCACTCATATGCCCACTATAGAGGTCGCGTTCGAACAAACAGTAACGCCACCGAGAAAATCAGGGAACTTTCAGGGCCCCGCAAGGCACTTCCCATAAAAAGGCTGCGGCCGGCGGGTACGATGCGCGACCGTAAGCCCGGCCGAACGGCCTTGAGTGTGTCGCGCATCGTACCCGCCGGCCGCAGCCGTAATTAAAACTAGACGTCCGTGCTATTCAGTCAGCCACAATCTTGGCATACTCGTCAGCGCTAAGCAGGTCAGGCTCGTCATCCTCAAGCTCGATCTTGAAAATCCAGCCCTCGCCGTACGGATCGTCCGTCACAATGCTCGGATCGTCCGCAGCCTCGTTGTTGACGTAGCGGATGGTGCCAGCCACCGGCGAGACCAGCGCGGTGACCGCCTTGGAGGATTCGAATTCCGCCACTTCGTCGCCAGCTTCGACCTGCGTACCGACTTCAGGCAAATCGATGTACACGAGTTCGCCGAACTGTTCGGTGGCGTATTCGGTAACGCCCACCATGGCGGGTTCAACGGAGGAATCCACCCACACGTGCTCGTCGGAGTATTCGAGGTGCTCGGGCACGTCGAGGTTCACTTTGCTATCGTTTGCTTCGCTCATGCCGCCCATTGTACGGCGTATGCGAACGCCGCGCACCCGCGCCACGCGTAACGGGTCAGCGTACCGGTCCGGATGGCATGGCGCCGACTACCTGCACGATGGTGCCTTCCGGGCAGTTGTCGTAGATCCACTTGGAATCGGCTTCGTACATGTTCACGCAGCCGTGGGAGCCGTAGTGCGCCGGGTCGCCGTGGGCGATGCCGTAATTGTTCCAGCTTGCCGTGTGGAAGCCTTCGCCGCCGTAGAAGTAGCTTACCCACTTCACACCCTTGGACAGGTAGCGCGAGCCGTCGTCGTTCAGGCCGGTCATGTCCTGGATCTGATACTTGAGGTAGATGTAGAAGGTGCCCAGGTCGGTTTCGTGCTTGCCGGTGGTGCCCGTGCACACCGGGAAGGTCTTGACGGCCTCGTCGTTGTGGTACACGGTGGCAGTTTGCGCGGTGCGGTCCACCACGATGCGGTATTCGCTCTTCTTCTGCACGGTTTTGAAGTTCTGCACATCACCGTCCACCGGAATGGTGGCGCCTTGGCCGTTTTTGAGCGCTTCGCCGATCTTCGGTGCGAGCGCCTCCATGTTCTTGACCTTCACGCCGTTCACGCCTTTGACGATGGTGGCCAGCACTTTGCCGCTGTTGTCGACGGCGTCTTCCTGGTCGACCGCGTCCTGGTTGAGTTGGGCTGGGACCTGCTGCTGCACGTAGTTGGTGATGGCGTTGTCATCGTAGGACAGCGAAAGCGTGCCGTGTTCGAGGTCGGCGTCGGTTTTCAGCCATGAGGCCACGACTTCGGCTGGGATCTGGAAGGTCTTGCCTTGTCCGTTGTCCAGCACAATCGGCGCATTCAGTCGCGCGTTTGCCTGGTCGGCCACGTTTTGGGCTTCAGGCAGTGCGACCGGCACGTCGATGGTTTCGTACGTGATCGTCACGCTGCCGCTGTGCCCCGGGTTCGCGATGGCTTTGGCGACCGTGTCAATCACGTTGTCCACCTTCGGGGACCTGCCGCCGCGGCCTTCCACTGCGACGAAGGCGCGCGCGTTGGCATCGTACGATGCGGTGGACGGTACCGCGCGGTCGGTGTCCTGCACGAATTTGTCGGTGACGAACGTCCTGAGGGCCAGCTTGTTGGACTTGGCGTTCAGCGGCACGTTCTTCTTGACGAACGGGTTGACTTCGTTGATGTATTCGAGTGCGCCGTTGGTCTGGTGCTTGGCGGCGAGCAGTTCCGTGACCGTCTTGTCGACGTTGTAGCTCACGCCGAGGTCGCTCAGGCTGCCGGAAGCGTTGTTGCCGTTGCCGTCCTTGATGTTCACGGTGGTGTTCTTCACGGCGGCCGTCACCGTGTTTTTCAGCTGGTCGGCGGTCTGTCCGGCCACACTGGTTCCGCCGAAGGTCACGCCCGGCGCGGCCTTGTCTTGGAAGTACCAGCGTGCGGTGAAGAAGCCGGCGATCGCGGCGACCACCAGCACGGCGAGCACGATTCCGGTGATGATCAGCGGCAGTTTGCGTTTCTTGGCCACGACGGCTTCTCCTTCGACCGGCATGGTGAGCACGGGAATGGCGGGAGCGGGCGTGGATGAGGGCATGTCACCGGTAGGAATGGCACCAGTGGGAACAGTTCCGTTGGGGACAGTTCCGGCAGGCGTGGTTTCGGCGGCACCGGCCGTCGGGAATGACTGGAACGGCTGGGTCTGGTCCGATGCGAAATTCAACGGCGGCATGGTCTCGGTGGCGGCGTTGGACACGTCGTCCTGTTCGGACACATCGGCCACGTCGGCGAGATTGATCGTATCGCCGTTCTCACCAGACTGCGGCGGCACGGCATTCACCCCTTCAAACGAGATGCCGGCGAAACTGTTGTCCGCATCGTTCTGCCCACTTCTATCAGACATGTATGTGGTTTCCTCATTCACTCTCTTCACGGTACATACCATGCAGCATGATACGCAGACGAGTGCCCAAACGAATACCTAAACAAGCTCCCCCGGCAACCGCCCCGAAGACAGGCTCAGCCGATACCACCTTTTAATGGCAGGTCTTGTCACGGCAGGTCGTGGCCGAGCCATTCCTCAATCATGTAGCGTGCGATCGTGGCTTTGCCCGGAGCCTCCATACGTCCCGAAACCAGTTCGCTCATGTATTCGTCGCGTGTGACCCAACGCGCCTGCAACGTTTCCTCGCCGTCCACGTGCACGTCGGTGGTGACCGCCACGCCTTTGAACGCCATCATGAGAGACGAGGGGAACGGCCACGGCTGGGAGCCGAGGTATTTGAGTTCGCCTATTTCGATGCCGACTTCCTCTTTGGCTTCGCGCCGGCATGCGTGCTCCAGGTTTTCGCCAGCCTCCACGAATCCGGCCGAAACCGAGTACAGGCCGTTGTTGCGCCATGCGCTGTTGTGCTGCAGCAGCAGACGGTCATCATGGTCGACGATCGCGGTGATCACCGCTGGCTCGATTCGGGGGAACAGCAAACGATTGCCATCCTCATCGCTCGTGCAGTGCTGAGCCCAGCCGCCGAGCGCCGGTTCGACGGGCGCGCCGCACGTCGGGCAGTGACGCTGCCGGGCGTGCCACATGCTGAGCGAGATGGCGGAGGTTGCCTGTCCGGCTTCGCGTGCGCTGGCGTGGGGCGCGAATCCGCGCAGGTCCACCCAGTCGAATCGGGTTGCCGCGCTTTCCAGCAGCGATTTCGCGTTTTCCTGCGATTCATGCGCCGGCACTTCGGCGAACGCGTCGTCCGCTCCCCCGCTGCGAGCCGTCGCAGCCGTAATCGTCGTATCGTTCGGCTGGACGTGCGTCACGTCCACGGCGACGACGTGCTCGCCCAATCGTCCGCCGTACGAGCCGAGGAATATCGCGAGCGCCGATGGGTGCGATTCGAGTTCCGCGGCAACGTACGCGCCCGGCAGTTGGGCGAGGCGCATTTTCACGTTGGCGTAGTCGGCGATGGCGCCTTGGCCGTGCGGCACGGCCACTTTGCCGTCTTTGACGAGGATGACTTTCGTTGCCGGTTCCGCCAGGACTTTGGCGAACAGGTCGGGTTCGCCGCGTCGTGCCACTTCGTAGTCGATGTCTCCTTGGGCGAGTGGCAGGAACGGCAGGGTCTGCGTCAATGCCAGTGGTGAGAACACGCTCATGGTTGTGTTGCCTCTTTCATGCGTGTTATATACGGAATATATTCGTTATACATACGTAGTACATATTTCGTATATACGTTTTTATATATTTTTCTCTATATCTTGCCGATACGCCGGATGGTCTGCCACAGATAATCGTCGCAGCCGGCTCAGCCGACTCGCTTCACCAGTTCCAGCAACGCGGCGGCCACCTGGTCGGGGTGTTCGTACGCGCTGAAGTGGCCGCAGTCGTCGATCACCGTCATCGTCACGTCGGTTTTCGTCATCGCGTCGGCGACCGGCTTCATCACTGCCGGCGGGCTGGACGGGTCCTTGTCGCCGCAGATTACTGCGACTGGCACGTTGATGTTCGGCAGCACGTCGTTCAGGTCGGGACGGCCAGCGGCCATGCGTTCGCGCCAGGCGATGCCGTCGGCGGGCTGTTCGTTGATCCACGTTTCGAACTGCCTGCAGTAGGCGTCCGACTGTTTCACGGTGGAGTCGGCTTCCGACGGCACGGCGAATCCCATGACCGGCTCGTGTGTGCCGGTCGTTTCGCAGTCGGTGGCGATTGCGACGCGCTTCAATCGCATGTCGGCGGAGTCGGCGTCGGCTTTCGTGTCGCACAGGGCGAGCGCCGCCACCGCTTCCGGATGCAGGCGTTGGATGTCGGGGATCAGGTAGCCGCCCATCGACAGGCCCACCCAGATGGCTTTGCTGTAGCCGGCGGCGTGCAGCAGGTCCACGTACGCGTCCGCCATGCGGTCCAGTCCGTATGGGAACGCGCCGTCGGCGTCCTTGCCGCCGCTGTCTTCGTCGGACGGAATCGGTCCTTCGCCGGCGCCGGGCATGTCCGGAGCCCAGATCGCAAATGGTTTCACGCCTTGTTTCACAGCTTGGTCGCGTAAAGCCGCCGCGCACTCGTCCCACATGCGGTGGTCCACCGGGAAGCCGTGCACGAGCACCACCGGCGTGGTTTCGGTATCGTTGCCGCCGTCCGTATATATGTTGTTGTTCAGTTCAATCGTCATATTTTTCTAATCCTCCCCTATCTGCCTATTCGCCTAGTTTGACTAGCTCTTGCCTCGCGTGCGCGGCTTGTCCTACTTGCCGGTCCATGCGAGCGCCTGCCGCACGATGGTGCCGTAACCATTGGCCATCTGCCCGACGAAGGTGTCGAGCATGTCTCCGGACGGGTCGACCCATTCCACATCGAGCGTCTCGTCCTGTGGCTTGCAATCGCCGGCGATCGGCACCACGTAGCACAGCGCGATCGCATGTTGGCGTGGATCGTAATAGTCGGATAGGCCGGGTGTCGGGAAGAATTCGGCCACGGTGAACGGCTGCAGGCTGATCGGCAGCTGCGGCAGGGCGATATCGCCCAAATCTTTTGCGACGTTGCGCGCCACCGCTTCACGCAACGATTCGTGATAGAGCACACGTCCGGCGATCAATGTGCGTTCGATACCGCCGTCGTCGGTGACGCGCAGCAGCGAGCCGATTTGCGCCACCCTGCCGAGATCGTCGGTGCGCACCGGCACGACCACGACGTACGGAATCGGTATTTCGCGGCGCATGCCGGTTGATTTCGTCCGATGGGAGCCATCCCGGAGGGTTGCCCATTCCGCGGATGAAATCCTCCGGCGTAATGTCGTCAAATTCCCCGCGATGGCGGTTGGCGTCGAAATCGCCCTCGTCGGGCACTTCATCATTCATCACTGGCATGGTTCCATTATCACGCACGGCATGTGAATGTCACGTGCTTCCGATTCTTCCCATAGCGCAATCGGGTGCGGCAGTGTGTTTGCGTGGCGTGCGGCTATATACTTTTCGCAAACAGTCTTTCGCAATATTGCGCAGCATTGCACGATATTGTTTTTGAAATCGGCTTATAGCGTAAGCCGGGGAATGGGGAACGCATATGGCAACGCATGCAGTCACTTCGCAGGATTTCAACCAGGTCGTCGAATCCAATGATCTAGTGTTCGTGGATTTCTGGGCCACGTGGTGCGGTCCGTGCCGTGCATTCGGCCCAACGTTCGAGAAGGCAAGCGAGGCGAATCCGGACGTCTATTTCGCGAAGGTGGATATCGATCAGAATCCCGATCTGGCCGCCGCGGCCAAGGTTCAGGCAGTGCCGACGCTGATGGTCGTCAAGAAGCAGCAGATCATCTTCCAGCAGGCCGGCGCGTTGCGCGCTTCCGATTTGGATGATCTGATCAGCCAGGCCAAGGCGTTGGATATGGATGCGGCCGCTTCCGATGGGGACACCGCTTCCAGCGGAGACGCCAAAGTGAAAACGCCAAGTAGTCAGTCGGAACGATGATTCGGCCCGTCGCCTGCGCGTTGCATACGTTATCTTCAAGTTCCTTGGGGTGCGGTAGACTATATGCAGTTGCGCGCATTCCGGCGGAACCCTAGCGGTTGTGCGCCGTGCCCCAGGCACGGAATCCGCCGAGGAATTGTACCCGATGTAGGAGCAGAATGGCTAGCCATAGAAACATGCCCAACCAACTACGTTTGCCTTGCCGGGCAAATCTCAGATGGTGAAGATTGTCGCAACGGTTGCGGCAGTGGGGCTGTTGGCCACTGGCGGCATCGTGTCGCATAATCTGTACGCCACCGCGGAGAAGTCTCCTGCCAAGCAGGTCACCGCGTATTCCGTCACCGACAGCATCGAAGCCTCCCGTGGCAACGCCCGTGAGGCGCTTTCCGGAGATACTTCGTACGTCACCGTGAAGATCAACGGCAAGACCCGCGTGGTTCCCGGCATGCATTTCACCGACGTGAAGTCCGTGCTTGACGCGGGCGACATCACCCTTGATACGGAAGACACCGTTTCCCCGTCTTTGGATACGAAGGTGAACGAGAACACCGTCATCAAGATCGAACGTGCCGGCGCTTCCGTTGAGGTGTCTGATACGGATATCGCATTCAACACGGTCAAGAAGGAGACCTCCAGCCTGCCGAAGGGCCAGGAGAAGGTCGAGACCGAAGGCGCGAACGGTGTTATGGAGACCACGAACCTCGTCACCAAGTCCGGCGGCAAGGTCATGTCTTCCAATATGATCAGCTCTTTCGTGAAGAAGGCTCCGACCGACAAGGTGATCCTCGTCGGCACCGGCTCCTCGTCCACGCCGTCCGCGGCCGCAGCGTCGATCGGCACCACCGTGCCGGCTGGCGAAATGCAGCAGTGGGCTCACGATTATCTGCTGTCCAGCGGCTATTCCGAGGCCGATTTCACCGCCACCGTGTACATCATTTCTCATGAGTCCGGTTGGAATGTCGCAGCCACGAACCCAAGCTCCGGCGCGTACGGTCTGCCGCAGGCGCTGCCCGGTTCGAAGATGGTGAGCGCCGGTGCCGATTGGGCCACCAACTACCAGACCCAGCTTAAGTGGTTCTGGGGCTACTGCGCACAGCGCTACGGCTCCATCCAGGGCGCCTACACCTACTGGCTCGCCAACCACTGCTACTGAGTTTTAGTTTTTCAGACAGGAGAGGCTCCGCACACATTGTGCGGAGCCTCTCCTGTCTTATACACCTTTTTATATTTCATATGGAAAGATGCAGGCCATTCATGGCGTTACGGTTGTTTATGCACGCAATTCATTCATCGCTTTTATCGCGGCCCTTTTGGCCATCTTACGCGTGAGCGAACGGCCAAACGCAACGGGCTCGAAAAAGCCGTCATGCTCTTTTTCCACCGTCCATCGCCAACCAAGCACGTTATTTTGAGCGACTCGAATACTGAACGAAGATCCTACACGCCCGCTACCTGCCACATTCATTCCAAGCTCCCTTTTCAGGATTTTTGGGCTGGATGCATACGTACTCATTATTAGCGTTTATGGACGTTTCGCACAGCCTATCAAGATACTGCATATAGTACAGCACTCACATCAAGAGAACTGTACTATATGCGATTTTTCAAGCTGAGCGGAATATTGTTCACTTACTCGCCATCTTTGGCCGTATGATGCGAACCTTTGCGGGGACCGCGCTTGCCGGATACACCCTTTGAGGCATCGGCCACAGCAAAAATGACAACCTTCTCATCCGGGTAGGACTCGCCATTCATGGCGAAATAGGCGATCTGGTCGTCTGCGACCGGCGGGAAGGTGAAATACTTCTGCACCGCTACCAGCACATCGGTGGTACGCACGGTCACGGAAGAAGCCTTTCCTGCAGCGTCAGAGTCGACGCCATCGGCCTTGTTTCGCTTGGTCTTGCAGAACTTGATGGCGTTCTCGTCTTTGGCGTCGCATGCCTGGACTGCGATCTTCTTCCGCTTGTCATTCACCAGCAATTTCACGTATGCCGGGCATCCGAGCGCTTCGGTCACGCCTTTGGAAAAGCGAACGGATGATTCCATGACCGTCATGGTCATCTTATTGGTAGTGGTCTTTTCTCCCACTGCTTCAAATCCGTCAAGAACAGACATGCCAACCCCTTGAAAATATAGGATATTAATTACATGCAATATAATACAACAATTCGCATAAATACACCCTTTTTTCACTAATAAAATAGGGGGTAGTCTCCGCTTTCCGGCAGAAATACCCCCTGTATTTCCAAGAATATAGCAATAATTCATAGACTTCATTGAACAAGTTTTCATTGAGATGAATTCAAGGAAATCATGCACCAATAATGTCGAGAATTACCGCGCCATATTTCAATAGTTGTATTTCACATCATTGGTCATTTTGCCACACGGCGTCTGATCGAGCTTCATATCAGCCGTGGCCTTGTCAGACACGGTCACGTCGAACTCGTACGTCACGCTCTTGCCAGGTGCGATGTACGCCATACTGGAGTTCAATGGCTTGCCGTCCATGGTGGCATTGCTACGGTCACGCACATCACCGGTCACGGCGATTGATCCAATCGAACCACCTGCAGGCGCGTAAATCAGCACACGCTGCGCGGATGTGCCACTCGGCGCCACGGGCACGCCACCAACGCCCTTCTGCTCACCACCGAGAATGTAACTCGTGCAGGTAGCCATTTCCGTGGAAGTCATACGGTTGGTCAGCGTGTACTTCACGTGGTAGGTCTTGTCACCTGTCTTGGTCACTTCGCTGGTACGGTCGATATACCAACCCATCTTCGAAGGATTCTGCTCGCTGATGTAAATGCCCGTTTCCGGATTGGTTTCGCTCTCAGGCGCATTCTTGGCGAGTCCAGCACCTTGGAAGTACTTCGCTTCGTCATCGTGGAACGTGTAGGCGTAGAAGTGGCGGTTCTCGGCCAAATCACCGATGCTTTGCGCCACCTTCATCATCTTGTCCACAGTCATGTTGCCAAAAGCGCCGTCCATCACCGTTTTGGCAATGTACTCGAAGTATTCGTCCTGCTGTGCCACAGGAACGTCCTTGTAGATGGTGTTGAGCATGTATTCGGCGGTGTTCTCGCCGGTAAGCACAGTGCCGTTGGACAAAGTGACTGGTCCGTTGATCTCCACCATTTTCTGGATGAACACCGGATCCACGGAAATCAAACCGTCGATGTTGCAGGCATATTGCGAACGCTGCCATGAAGCGTTGAGCATTTCCGCGTTGCGGGAAACATCCGGCACCGCGAAGGTGTCTCGCACGTCGAAGGAGAAACCCAACGGCCTGTTGAATACCGCATGTTCCTCAGCGGTGCCGTTGTTGCCATTGACGAACTCACCATTCGGGTGGAAGTCCCCCACCGCGATTTTGCCATTATCCGCAGTCATGGTGCCGAGAGAGCCAACCAAGCCGCCGCCGGAACGTGTTTCGGATGTGGTCTGTGCCGCCAGCAAGTATGTGCGGGCACCGTTCTGGCCGAGGAAGGAAGGCAGCATGTGAGTGGCGTTGCTGACCTGTCCGACCAAATCGGCGATATTGTCAAGCTGGTCCTTGCCCTGCTGATAGGCTTTCTTCACCATGCCGATTTTCGGCTCGGCAAGACTGTTATACTGCTTGTTCTGCTGCTGCACCTGCTGGTTGAGCTTGTCGAAGTTGCCTTGCGCATCGGCGATTGGCTGCAGGTTGAGTTGCCCTTCCGCACCGGAAAGATTGGCATCGGCAAGCTGCTGCACCGCAGTGGTCAACGATGGCAGTGTCTGCTGTGCAAGGTTGTCCACGACTTCCGTCATGCCTTGCACAGTGGCGATGTCACTGCCGACGAACGGCATTTTCGCGGCCACGTTCCATAGTGAACCGTGCGCAATCTGCTTGGCCTGCGCCGTCTGCTGCTGAGCCTGCGCGATGGACGCCTGCGACGCGGCGGCATCCTTGAGCTTTGCAGGGT
>ENA-OQKS01000342-OQKS01000342.1-human-gut-metagenome-genome-assembly--contig:-NODE-342-length-13919-cov-2.308512_pt1 | contig 13919 bp, 20 predicted proteins | sample MGYA00242804_ERZ504808 | MGnify/ENA primary metagenome ERZ504808 (study PRJEB26092, sample SAMD00036375) | human gut metagenome | host: Homo sapiens | study: EMG produced TPA metagenomics assembly of...
TCGCCCTGTTTCCATCGACACTGCTTGGAACTTTGCCTGTGGGACTGTATCTGACGATGCATGGTCAGTTGACCATATTGGATGTAAATTGACTTTGTTCGTACTTGGGATTATAATTTAAAGATAGAAATATGATTGATCGTGAACTCACTATAATATGGAGATGAAAGCATGGAATATCTTTCAATCAGTCAGACAGCTGAAAAATGGGGACTGTCGAAACGACGAGTGCAGGTACTTTGCTCTGAAAATAGAATTCCTGGGGTAATGCGTGTCGGCAGCTATTGGGCAATTCCGGCAGATGAGATGATGGGAAGTTGATAGGATATTATGCAAAACATGAATATCGAAATTCAGAGACTATGAAACAATAAGATTTATGGTGATGATATGACGAAGGATGAATGGTACAAGCAGTTATTTGAGCGACTGGACAATTCCAAGTTCCGAAGCAGTTTCCATCTAAAGCAGAAAGATATTGATTACATAAATGAGAAGGGACTTGATACCATCAGACAACACGCTGCGGACTTTATTGCAAAGAGGGAAGCTCCGGCATATATAGCAAATGATGGCAAACAGACACCAATGCGTGGACATCCAGTATTTATTGCCCAGCACGCAACAGCAACATGCTGCAGGGAGTGCATCCGAAAGTGGCATAAAATGCAGCCGGGCAAGGAACTAAGTCAGGTGCAGCAGGATTATCTTGTAGATGTAATTATGACATGGATTCAAAAAGAAATGGAGAGGCAGGAATATATAATATGAGTTTAAAAATGTATTGATCGTTGTTGATAACATTGACGAATCAATTGATTTTTATGAAGAACTGTTTGGACTGCGTGTGATTACAAGGCTGGAAGGTAATGTAATAATGTCTGAGGGGCTTGTGTTGCAGGATGTAGATGTATGGTATGATAGTACAAAAATACATACAACTCCACATAATAATATGACGGAACTTTATTTTGAAGATAATGACATAGAAGGTATTATTGAAAAACTGGAGTCTGGCAAGTATGTTGTAAGTTATGTTACGGATTTAATGGAACTTGAAGGTGGACAGAAGCTTGTAAGATTCTATGATCCATCAGGAAATCTTATAGAAGTACGAACACCAGTTAGTTACAACTGAAGAAAGCGGATTTGAGGAAAAATGCAGATATTTGTAGATGCGGATGCGTGTCCGGTAGTGGAGATTGTCGAGACAATAGCAGAGAAATACAATATTTCCACCACATTGCTGTGTGATACGAATCATATTTTGTATTCTGATTACAGCGAGGTGATTGTGGTAAGTGCAGGAGCAGATGCAGTGGATTATAAACTGATCAGCATTTGTCATAAATGGGATGTAGTAGTATCGCAGGATTATGGTGTCGCTGCTATGGCACTTGGGAAAGGTGCATATGCTATTCACCAATCCGGTAAGTGGTACACGAATGAGAACATAGATCAGATGCTTATGGAGCGACATCTTAATAAGAAGGTAAGGCGCAGCTCTCATAAGAATCATATGAAAGGACCGAGAAAGCGTACAGAAGAAGATGATGTACGCTTTGCACAGTCCTTTGAAAAACTTATACTGATGGCAAAATCAAAAGAAGGTGCTCAGAGTGGGACTATTTAAGAAAAATATAGTTACAAAGACATATGATAAAGAAAATAAGAAACCAGTAATCAAGGCGAGCATATGTAATGGCGAGCAGGTTGCAGGCTTTAAGGACATTCATACAGGTAAGATAGAAGAGGTTATGTTGATTAAGAATCAGGCAGACCTTGATACATTCAAGAAAATGTATGGAATAGATGATGAGATAGAGAAGGAATATTAAACAATGTATTTGATTAAAACGATAAAAGGTGACATAACAAAAGTAACAGATGTGCAGGCAATCGTAAATGCAGCAAACAACTCTCTTCTTGGCGGAGGTGGTGTAGATGGTGCGATTCATAGAGCAGCAGGACCGGAGCTTTTGGCAGAGTGCAGGACGCTTCACGGATGTGAGACTGGAGAAGCAAAGATAACAAAAGCCTATAATCTGCCATGTGATTATGTGATACATACTGTAGGACCGATGTAGGACGGATTTTGCGGACATTCAAAATAAAAAAGAATGTGGAGGTAACAGACAATGGCAAAATCATTATTTGAGGAACTGGGCGGCAAATACGAAAGGCAAGGGGATTATTTGATACCGTGCTTAACTGTACCCGCCGAAGAAGAACAGGCAATAGGCATCTGGGGGCAACGGCATTTAGATTATCTAAAACAGTACCGTAAAGTTACATACACCAATCTTCTTACAAGCGGCAGGCTAAACGCCTACCTTGCCGACATCAACAGACAGGCACAGGAACGCTTTGAAAGGCTCATAGAGGGTATGAAACAGGCACAGGGCATAACGGAACAGCTAAAGGCAGAAAACGCCTTAGAATGGACAGGATGCCTCAATAACATAAGGGCTTGTGCGAGGGAGATTGTGGAAAAGGAAATTATTTTTGCATAAACAGATGATTAGTGGCAGGGGGAAATCCTGCCGCTTTTTCTGCTTTAGTTTGTCAGCTTGACAAATAAAGGGTTAAGGAATATAATTAGATTCAGTATTATACAAGGAGTTAATAAATATGCGGCAAGGTATTCTTAAATAAACTGTCAATTTGATAGTGGGAACAAAAAGTAGCAGTCCCGTTTCACTTTTAATATGGGGCTTAGTTTTTTGTACCCAGTTTAAGAATACTTTTATCATGTAATTTATATGCCCGAAAACATATAAGTGTTTTGGGGCTATTGGAGTTATTTACCCAGTGATAGGAGTATTTATCACTGGGTATTTTTATGCCCTTTTTTGGGTGTTGATAGGAGGAAAAATCACATGAAAATAATTAACTTAGGCATTCTGGCTCACGTTGACGCAGGAAAGACAACATTAACGGAAAGTTTATTGTATACCAGTGGTGCAATTGCAGAACTAGGGAGCGTAGATGAAGGCACAACAAGGACAGATACAATGAATTTGGAGCGTCAAAGGGGAATCACTATCCAGACAGCAGTGACATCTTTTCAGTGGGAGGATGTAAAAGTCAACATTATAGATACGCCAGGCCATATGGATTTTTTGGCGGAAGTATACCGTTCTTTATCCGTATTAGACGGAGCAGTATTATTAGTTTCTGCAAAGGATGGCATACAGGCACAGACCCGTATACTGTTTCATGCACTACAGATAATGAAGATTCCGACAATCTTTTTCATCAATAAAATTGACCAAGAGGGGATTGATTTGCCAATGGTATATCGGGAAATGAAAGCAAAGCTTTCTTCGGAAATTATAGTGAAGCAAAAGGTTGGGCAGCATCCCCATATAAATGTAACGGACAATGACGATATGGAACAGTGGGATGCGGTAATTATGGGAAACGATGAACTATTAGAGAAATATATGTCAGGGAAACCGTTTAAAATGTCAGAACTGGAACAGGAAGAAAACAGGAGATTCCAAAACGGAACGTTATTTCCCGTTTATCACGGAAGCGCTAAAAACAATCTGGGGATTCGGCAGCTTATAGAAGTAATTGCCAGTAAATTTTATTCATCAACGCCTGAAGGTCAATCTGAACTATGCGGGCAGGTTTTTAAGATTGAATATTCAGAGAAAAGGCGGCGTTTTGTTTATGTGCGTATATATAGCGGAACATTGCATTTGAGGGATGTTATTAGAATATCTGAAAAAGAGAAAATAAAAATCACAGAGATGTGTGTTCCGACAAACGGTGAATTATATTCATCCGATACAGCCTGCTCTGGTGATATTGTAATTTTACCAAATGATGTTTTGCAGCTAAACAGTATTTTGGGGAACGAAATGCTGTTGCCGCAGAGAAAATTTATTGAAAATCCTCTCCCTATGCTCCAAACAACGATTGCAGTAAAGAAACCTGAACAGCGGGAAATATTGCTTGGGGCACTTACAGAAATTTCAGATGGCGACCCTCTTTTAAAATATTATGTGGATACTACAACGCATGAGATTATACTTTCTTTTTTGGGGAATGTGCAGATGGAAGTCATTTGTGCCATCCTTGAGGAAAAATATCATGTGGAGGCAGAAATAAAAGAGCCTACTGTTATATATATGGAAAGACCGCTTAGAAAAGCAGAATATACCATCCACATAGAAGTCCCGCCAAATCCTTTCTGGGCTTCTGTCGGGTTGTCCATAGAGCCGCTCCCTATTGGAAGCGGAGTGCAGTATGAAAGCAGAGTTTCACTTGGATATTTAAATCAATCGTTCCAAAATGCGGTTATGGAGGGGGTTCTTTATGGCTGCGAGCAGGGGCTGTATGGATGGAAAGTGACAGACTGTAAAATCTGTTTTGAATATGGATTGTATTATAGTCCTGTAAGTACCCCCGCAGACTTTCGGCTGCTTTCCCCTATCGTATTGGAGCAGGCTTTAAAAAAAGCAGGGACAGAACTATTAGAGCCATATCTCCACTTTGAAATTTATGCACCGCAGGAATATCTCTCACGGGCGTATCATGATGCTCCAAGGTATTGTGCAGATATTGTAAGTACTCAGATAAAGAATGACGAGGTCATTCTGAAAGGAGAAATCCCTGCTAGATGTATTCAAGAATACAGGAACGATTTAACTTATTTCACAAATGGGCAGGGAGTCTGCTTGACAGAGTTAAAAGGATACCAGCCAGCTATTGGTAAATTTATTTGCCAACCCCGCCGCCCGAATAGCCGTATAGATAAGGTTCGGCATATGTTCCACAAGTTAGCTTAACAGCTTGCAAAAGTCATATAAAATGAGATTTGAAAGGATTAGAGACTAATTATGATGAAATGCGAATGGATATTGTGTCCTGTTTGTGGGAGCAAAACCCGTAATAAAATTAGGAAGGACACTGTTTTGGAGAATTATCCCCTTTATTGTCCAAAATGCAGACAAGAAAGATTGATTAAAGTTGACAACTTGAAGATAACTGTCATCAAAGAGCCAGACGCTTAAGACGCAGAGCCGATGAAATTGTGGAACAATTCACGAATCATCGGCTCTTTTTGTTTCGTATTTGAAAGAACAAACTCACCAAATAAAAAAAACGATATTCGGGTGGGTTATTTTGTTATACCCTAAATTACCCTCTGAATTTGTTTTTAAATTTGGAGGGATTTTTTTATGTTCTTTTTTCGGGCGGTTATTCATCTGCTCATACGAAGTAAAATTTATCAATACATAGCATATCAGAGAACGGCAGGAAACCAGTTAAAAAAATTTCTGCCAGTGCAACGGTACTTCTCACCTTGAAAGTAGAAGTACAATCTCCATACAATAGAATTACTATTTCCTATAACCGTAAAGGTCACAGAGCCTTTGCGGTTTTTCTTTTGTCGATTTTTGTTGGAAAGTGCCGTAGGGCTGTTTCTGATATGCGGTGTCGTTCTCCGCCTCTCCATCTGGATTTTTTACATTTCAAAAATTCAGATGGGAGGTATTTATGGTGAAATATGCACCAAGAAAGGTATATATCAGAGAAAGTGGCGGCTATGTGGAATTATCCTACACGGAGTTCTGCCGTTGCAGGGAATCCGACCAGACCTATATGGACAAGCTGTTTATCCCCATTCAAGGCTGTCTGCTTGAAGTCGTGAGGGAGCAATACACAGACTTCTACCGTGACAAGGAACGGTGGCGTTATCTGCAAAAATTAGATACAAAGAATAGACTGCTATCTCTCGACGGATTTACGGACAGCGAGGGGAATCCTCTGGACTTTATCACTGATGAAGCGGTGGACATTGCAGAAACCGTTGTCAATGCGGTCATGGTGGACAGGCTGAAAGCCGCCCTGCCTTTGCTGTCGGATAGTGAACAGGAGCTGATACAGGCAATCTTTTTTGACGGACTTTCCGAGCGTGAAGTCGGGGCGAGGTTGGGCATAACCCAGAGCGTTGTAAACAAACGCAAAGCCAGAATCCTAATAAAACTAAGAAAGATAATAGAAAATTAAAATTTAAGGCGTTCAGCCCCCTTGTTTTTTCCTTTGGGAAGATGAGGGGGCTTTTCTCTGCCCTCTCAATCAATTCTGATTGGAGGAAGTAAGAATGGCATACAACCACGGACGGGAGGACAGGAAATGGCGTATCTGGAAAGAAGCGGAGGAAAAGCTGCTGCGTGAGTGCGGCGTTGATGAAGCGACCATTGAGCAGATACGCATGGCGGACAGGGCAGACTTCAATTCCAACAGGCGGTTTTACCGATGGACGAATGACGTTGCGGAATATCTTGAGGACATGGCAGGCAGGGAGCGGCAGGCGGAAGTGGGTACGGTTGCGGAGTTACTGGAAGAGATTGAGAGCGAAAATCTCTATCAAGTATTAGTCACGGTGGACGGGCGTACCTTGAAAATCGTCCTGCTGAAAATGCAGGGGTATTCCACAAAGGAGATTGCCCCGCTTGTGCATTTGACGACTGGTGCCATCTATGCGAGGTTAGACCATCTGCGGAAGAAGCTGCGGAAAATTTTATAGCTTCTAAAACAGCCTGCCATCCTGCGGGCTACTGGGTGAGGGATGGAAATCCCCTCACTCATTTTTTGCAGGAGGACAACAGGATGGCATACAGGGTTAAGGCATACACGCTTCGGGAGGAATCCACGGAAAGCGGCACAAGGTATTTTATCAGCTTTAAGGACGGGCAGGGCAAATCCCACGAGTTGGAAGTGTCGGAACAGTTCTTTATGGAGTTTCGGCAGATGGAGCGCAGGAACAGGAATCTTTTCTAATGGGACGAGCGGCACAGGGAGTTTTCGGAAGTATGGGACGAAACGCTGAACAGGCGGGCGTTGAAGCTGCCTAAGAGCATAGAGGAACAAATGATTGAGGCAGAACGGGCAGAACTGCTCTGTAAGGCGGTTGACGGACTGCCAGAGATACAAAGGCGGCGTTTCCTGCTCTACTACGAGTATGAGTTCAATTTTTACCAAATCGCCGCTATGGAGCATTGCACCGCTTCGGCAATACAGAAATCTGTTGCGATTGCAAAGGAGAAAGTAAAGGCGGAAATGAGGAAGTATCTCCAACCGTGACCGACACCGCCCGAAAAAGAAATCTGTTTTTTATTTGTGTGGGATTGGCGGCATTACATACTCTCACTTTTTCTTCGTGGGAGTAAATCTATTTTTAAGGAGGTCAACGCCTATGTGCAACGAAAACAAAAACACCGCCCGAAAGGAGGAAAGCCATGCAGAAGTTACAGACAGTCAACGCCGAAACGCTCCTTTATGAACCGCTTGAGAAACCATCCTTTGTGGTGGACAGCCTTATCCCGACAGGCTTATCGCTGTTCTGCGGCTCACAGAAGATAGGCAAAAGCTGGCTCATGCTGAAGCTATGCTTATGCGTGTCGCAGGGAATCCCTTTATGGGATATGCCGACAATGGAGGGCGATGTGCTTTACCTCTGCCTTGAGGACACGTTCTGCCGCATACAGGACAGGTTATTTCGTTTGACGGACGAAGCAAGCGGGCGGCTCCACTTTGCCGTGGCAAGCTGCAAGCTGTCAGACGGGTCTTATCGTGCAGCTTGAAGATTATCTGAAAGATTACCCAGACAGCAGGCTCATTGTCATTGATACCTTGCAGAAAGTCCGTACAGCTTCAAAAGACAATGCCTATGCAAGCGACTATGGGGACATCTCCCTCATCAAAGACTTTGCCGACAGGCACTCTCTGGCGGTCATTGTCGTACACCACATCCGAAAGCAGAATGACAGCGACGTGTTCAACAAGGTGTCTGGGACGACAGGATTAACGGGGAGTGCGGACGCTACCTTTGTTCTGGAAAAGGAGAAACGTGCGTCTGACACCGCCAAGCTGTATGTGACGGGCAGGGACACGCCTTATCAGGAATACACGCTGCGTTTCCGTGATTGCCGTTGGGAGCTTGTGGAGCGGAAAACGCAGGAGCAGCTTGCGAAAGAAACGATACCAGATGTCCTTTTTCGGTTGGTGGATTTTATGAGGGATAAGGAAGAATGGATAGGCACGGCAACGGAACTGTTAGCCGCTATGGGGGAAACGGAAACCATACCCACGGTGATTACGAAATGGCTGAATGAATACCGCACCACATTTTTAAGCGAGAACCGTATCTGCTACCAGTACAGCCGCAGGAAAGACGGCAGGCGGATTGCCCTTGCAAGGAGGGCGGGTGACAGCGGTGATGGTGGTGACAGCGATATTAGGATACCCCCCTGTTACTGTCATTGACGCTTAAAGCCATGTAAAGCTGGCGGCTCTGCCCTGCGGGTGACAGCAGTGACGGTGGTGACAGTGATTTTAGGATACCCTGCCGCTGTCATCCCTACGGGAGAACACCCCGTAAACGCAAAATGCAGGCGTGAGATTTACTCGCCCTTTTCGGTCGTGTAAAACCACCCCTGCGGTCAGAAAAATCCTTCCGATTTTTCCGACTGCGTTTACAGGGTGTAACACACTACACTTTGCCCTGCAAAGTCGTGTGCCAGACGTTCCCTCTGGACTCCCTTAAGGCAGGGCTGTGCCCTGCTATCCTACGCCTTACGGCTTCGGATAAAAGAATGGCGGCATGACGGTGACGGCTCTTGCGAGGGGGGTATCCCAAAAACACCGTCATCATCGACATGACCGTCATGCAGGGGGTGAGGGTGACAGTTGCGGCAGTCGGCAGGGGGTATCCCAAAACTGCTGTCACCACCGTCACCGCTGTCACCCCAAAGGACGGTCACCCGCCGAAAGAAAGGAGGAATCCGCCTATGCCTTATGCAATCCTGCGTTTCCAGAACGAAAAGCGGGCGGCGTTGCGGCTTGTGAACGCCACAACGAGCGGAAGAAAGAAGCCTACAAAAGCAACCCAGATATAGATATGGAACGCTCTAAAAACAATTACCATCTCATAGCACCACCAAAGTACACCTACAAGAAAGAGATTAACCGCATGGTAGCCGAAGCGGGGTGCAGGACAAGGAAAGACAGCGTGATGATGGTGGAAACGCTCATCACAGCTTCACCAGAATTTATGAACCAGTTACCGCCCGAAGAACAAAAAGCGTATTTCCAGACGGCTCTTGACTTCATTTCGGAGCGTGTTGGAAAGCAGAATATCCTCTCCGCTGTCGTCCATATGGACGAGAGAACGCCCCATATGCACCTCTGCTTTGTGCCGATTACGCCAGACAATAAGCTGTCAGCGAAAGCTATCTTAGGCAACCAGAAATCATTATCCGAGTGGCAGACCGCCTACCATGAGCGGATGTCCTCACGGTGGAATCAGCTTGAACGGGGGCAGTCCTCAATGGAAACCAAGCGGAAACACGTCCCCACATGGCTCTATAAATTAGGCGGCAGGCTTGATAAACAGTATGAAGAAATCGTGTCTGCCCTATCCGACATCAACGCCTTTAACGCAGGGAAGAAAAGGGATAAAGCGTTAGATTTACTCTCTGCATGGCTGCCAGACGTGGAGAAATTCTCTAAGGAAATCGGGAAACAGCAGGCGTATATCGACAGTTTGAAAGAGAGAATTGGGCAGGAATCAGACTATGCGGGGCGTATGCGTGATGAAAAGTACGAGCAGGAACTAAAGGTGCAGAAAGCGAATCAGAAGATATTTGAATTGCAGAGAACCAACGAGCAGATGGGGCGGCTGCTGTCAAAAATACCGCCCGAAGTGTTGGAAGAATTGCAGAAAAATCATAGAAGCAGAGCGAAAGAAAGGTAGATATGTGAATGAAGAAACAGGATTTTAAGGTGTTAAAGACCAAAGACTTGTACCCGTTTCCCGACAATCCGTTTCATGTGGCAGAGGATGAAACGCTGTCAGAATTAGCGGAAAGCATCAAGGAATTTGGCATTGTCACGCCGATAATCACACGCCCGAAAGAGGACGGGAACGGCTATGAAGTGATTGCAGGGCAGCGGCGTGTCCGTGCGTCTGAACTTGCAGGGATAAATACCGTGCCTGCGTTTGTCCTGCCCTTAGACCGTGACCGAGCCATCATCACCCTTGTAGACAGTAATTTACAGCGTGAGAATATCCTGCCATCAGAGCGGGCGTTTGCCTACAAGATGAAATCCGAAGCCATGAAGCGGCAGGGTTTCCGCACAGACTTAACCTCGTCACAAGTTGTGACGAAGTTGCGGACGGACGACAAGGTGGCACAGGGCTTCGGCGTAGGCAGGATGACCGTACAAAGATTTATCCGTTTGACGGAACTGATACCGCCGATTTTGCGGATGGTGGACGAGGGGAAAATCGCCCTCACGCCTGCGGTGGAACTGTCCTTTTTGAAGAAAGACGAGCAGGAAAACCTCTTTGCCACGATGGAGAGCGAAGAAGCAACGCCCTCACTCTCACAGGCACAGCGGATGAAACAGTTAAGCCAGAGCGGGCGGCTTGACATGGATACGATATTTGCAATTATGACGGAGGAAAAGGGCAACCAGAAAGAAACCTTGAAAATCAACACAAGCAAGCTGAAAAAATACTTTCCGAAGAACACAACGCCGAAGCAGATGGAGGAAACCATCATCAAACTTTTGGAGCGTGAGTTGCAGAGGAAACGCAACCGTGACAGCCGCTAATCTTCTTTTTTCGGGAAGTAAATACAGAGAGTTGAGGTATGGAGAATGAGAGAAATCCAGTATGAAATCGTAAAGGAAATACGCAGTATTGTCTACGGGCGACAGTGGCTACACAAGGAAATCAATCTCATTTCATGGAATGGGAAAGAAGCCGAAGTATGACATCCGCAGCTTTTCCCCGAACCCGTGAAAAGTGCGGCAAGGGAATCACGCTGAACGCTGATGAAGCGGCGGCACTCCTTAAAGCATTACAGAAAGAATTAAACAGCGAGGATTAATGGTATCTGATTGGCAGGGCGGGGACATTTCCAAACTCTTCCCTGCCCTGTCTGGAAAGGAAGATTTAAGTATGGGCGAGGATAAGAAAGCAGATAAAAAGAGAAAGCGTATCGTGCCAAAAGCACCAGTGCAGATGATAATCAGCCGTGAATATGTCGGCACACAGACCGTTACAGAAGCGTTTGTCCCGATTATCTCCGAGGATATTCGGAAGAAGATTGCCGAGGGCGACACCTTCGACAATGAGGGGCTGTCCGCTTAGAATGTACGCAATGGGACATGAAAACAGATAGGACAGATACGGAGGTTTTACAGTATGGCAGGAATCAAAGAAGAAAAGAAAATCTATTTAGTCGGCATTTATTGCCGCTTATCTAAAGACGATGGTACGGATAACGAGAGTGCGAGCATTGCGACACAGAAATCCATCCTCACGGATTATGTGAAAAAGCAGGGATGGCACATAGCAAAAACGTATGTGGACGATGGTTATTCTGGTACAAATTTCCAAAGACCAAGTTTCCAGAATATGATAAAAGACATTGAAAGCGGTCTGATAAACTGCGTGATTACGAAAGATTTATCCCGTCTGGGGAGAAACTATCTTGATTGTGGGTTATATCTGGAAGTTTTCTTCCCAGAGCATAACGTGAGGTATATAGCGGTCAATGACGGCGTAGATACCTTGAATAAATCTGCTATGGACATCACGCCTTTCCGCAACATTTTAAACGAAATGTATGCCGCTGACATATCTGTTAAGATAAAATCGGCATATCGGGCGAGGTTTCAACAGGGGAAATTCATGGGAACTACCGCCCCTTATGGCTATATCAAAGACCCTGCCGACCACAACCATCTGCTGATAGATGATAAAGTGGCACATGTTGTAAAAGAGATATTCGACCTTGCATTAAAAGGGAATGGAGTTGCCAAAATTTGCAGACATCTTAATAAACAGCATATCCTACGCCCTGCCGCTTATGCGGCGGAGCGTGGCGAAACAGGCTTTGAACGTCATTTTGAGGGGAACGAGGACAAACGCTATATTTGGAGTGGGAACAGCGTGAGGAGCATTTTAAGAAGCCCGATATATGCGGGAAATCTTGTAGGCTACAAACGGATTGCCGCCAATATGAAAAGCAAGAAACGCCCCTCTAAGCTGCCCGAAGAATGGGAAGTGATACCCAATACCCATGAGGGAATAGTCACGCAGGAGGAATTTGATATTGTCCAACAGCTTATTACAAGTCGTAGGCTTCCACAGAACAAGGGAGGATTTGTAAATATTTTTGCAGGCGTTATCAAGTGTGTGGACTGCGGATGTGCTCTGCGGGCAATGAACGTACACAGGAGGAAACGCCCAGAGATTATCGACTGTGTACAGTATTCATGTAATAATTATGCAAGAAACGGAAGAAGCGAGTGTAGTGCCCACAATATAGAAGCAAGGGATTTATTCAATGCCGTTCTTGCCGACATCAACTGTTTTGCGGATATGGCAGTGAATGATGAAAAGGCGGTCAGGGCCATAGAAAAGCGGCTCACGGAAACAGACCAGAGCAGGGCGAAAGCATTAGAGAAAGAACGTAAGAAGCTGAACAAACGCCTTGCGGAACTGGACAGGCTGTTTTCCTCTCTCTACGAGGATAAGGTCATGGAGCGTATTACCGAGCGGAATTTTGAGATGATGTCGGGGAAATACCAGAAAGAGCAGCTTGAAATTGAAGCAAGGCTGAAAGAGGTGACGGAAACTCTTAATGAAAGCTACGAGAAATCACGGGGAATCCGTGACTTCCTCGCCCTTATCCGAAATTATCAAGGCTTAAAAGAACTGGATGCAACAGTTATAAACGCACTCATAGACAAGATACTTGTTTCGGAGCGTGAGAAGATGGCAGACGGAACAGTGAAGCAGGAAATCAAGATTTACTATAAATTCATCGGCTTTGTCGATGAATTACATATCATACCTACAAAACGGTGGGCAGCAATGCCCGCTAAAAATTGTACGGTGTGCGGCGTTGAATATGTCCCGGGCTCTGGTGCATCAAGGTATTGTCCTGCTTGTGCCAAGAAGATACGGAGGGAGAAATCAAACGAGAGCAAACGCAGGAGCAGAGAACAGAAAAGGATAGCATGTATGAACTGTCCGCAAAAAATGACCGACTGACATTGAACAGCAGGAAGGACGTATTTTTAAGGCAGGGAAACCGGAACCGCAAGGTAAAAATATTCCGTTATGTTACAGAAGGAACATTTGATGCTTATTCCTGGCAGCTGATCGAAAACAAGCAAAAATTCATCAGCCAGATCATGACAAGCAAATCGCCGGTCCGTAGCTGTGAAGATGTAGACGAATCCGCTCTATCCTATGCGGAAGTAAAGGCTCTTGCAACCGGAAATCCATATATCAAAGAAAAAATGGATCTTGACATTCAGGTATCACGTTTAAGACTGTTAAAAGCAAACTATACAAGTCAAAAATACCGGATGGAAGATAATATTGTTCAGCATTATCCACGCCAAATCGTTATGGTGAAAGAACTAATCGAAAAACTTGAACAGGATATAGCTCTCTATGAACAAAATGCTGCCACAAGCAAAGATAAGTTCCATATGCAGGTTGGATCAGGTGTGTATGACACAAGAAAGGATGCAGGAAACGCTATCATAAAATTTTTTCAAACTGATGCGGATGGAACTGCCAAAATCGGAACATATCTCGGATTTTCAATGAATATAGCATTCGATTCCTTTAATAGAAAATTCGTTTTGAGACTTAAGGGAGCTATGAACCACCCTGTTGAGATTGGTCCTGATCCAGTTGGAAATATTATTCGATTGAACAATGTTTTGAAAACCATGCCGGATAAGCTTGCCGAAGCCAAAGACAGACTTGAAACCTTAACTAATCAATTAGAATCAGCGAAAATAGAAGTAACGAAACCAATTCCAACCAGGAAGAAGAACTACGCTGAAAAGACTAAAGCGACTGGCAGAAC
>ENA-OQKS01000343-OQKS01000343.1-human-gut-metagenome-genome-assembly--contig:-NODE-343-length-13915-cov-2.654990_pt1 | contig 13915 bp, 12 predicted proteins | sample MGYA00242804_ERZ504808 | MGnify/ENA primary metagenome ERZ504808 (study PRJEB26092, sample SAMD00036375) | human gut metagenome | host: Homo sapiens | study: EMG produced TPA metagenomics assembly of...
GACGGCTGCCCGGGGCGCAGGGGTCATAGATGGCGTGGCCTTCCTGCGTGGAACGCTCCGGGTTGATGCGCAGACCGACGCTCTTGTCCGCCGCCTTGGCCGCAGGGCCGAACTTTGCCAGCTGGGCCGGGGAGTTGAACACGATGTGGTCGGCGTAATCCAGAAGCTCGTTGAACTCGTCCACCCGGTAGGCGGCGCAGAAGACGTGGTTCTCCTTCTCGGGCAGCTCTTCCTTGCCCAGACGGCTCTCGTAGAGGCCGCTGGCCTCAGTGCCTGCGAGGCAGGGTGCGAGAAGCGGGTAGAGGTCGAAGTTGGAGAAAGCTTTCTGCGCCAGCAGGATCTTGCAGCCCGTCCGCTGCTGGACCCCCAGCAGAATTTCGCCGTTGCGGCGCAGCTGGGCTTCGTCCAGCAGATAGCAGGGGGTGGGCAGGGAAGCGAGTGCGCCCTCCGAGAGGTTTGCCAGCCCCGCGAAGGGCGGGCGCGTATCGACCAGCCGCATCAGTCCACCAGAGCCGGGCTGTGGCTCTCAGAGCGGGGCAGGCCGTACTTGTCCAGTGCGTCCAGATACGGGTCCGGGTCGAACTCTTCCACGGTGTGGACGCCCTTGGTGGTCCACTTGCCGGTCAGCAACATCAGTGCGCCGCACATGGCCGGAACGCCGGTGGTGTAGCTGATGGCCTGAGAGCCGACTTCCTTGTAGCACTCCTGGTGGTCGCAGACATTGTAAATGTAGTAGGTCTTTTCCTTGCCGTCCTTTTTGCCGGTGAAGATGCAGCCGATGTTGGTCTTGCCCTTGGTGCGGGGGCCGAGGCTGGCGGGGTCGGGCAGGAGGGCCTTCAGGAACTGGATGGGGACGATCTCCTGCCCGTTGAAGTTGATGGGGGTGGTAGAGAGCATCCCCACGTCCTCGAGGCAGCGCATGTGGTCGAGATAGCTCTGGCCGAAGGTCATGAAGAAGCGGATGCGCTTTGCCTCCGGGATGTTCTTTGCCAGAGACTCGATCTCCTCGTGGTGGAGCAGGTACATATCCTTCTGGCCCACCTTGTCGAAGTCGTACTCCCGCTTGATGCTCATGGCCGGGATCTCGACCCAATGGCCGTTCTCCCAGTAGCTGCCGGGGGGCGGAGACTTCGCGGAGGTTGATCTCGGGGTTGAAGTTGGTGGCGAAAGCATAGCCGTGGTCGCCGCCGTTGCAGTCGAGGATGTCGATGGTGTCGATGGTGTCGAACTCGTGCTTCTTGGCGTAGGCGCAGTAAGCCTGGGTCACGCCCGGGTCGAAGCCGCTGCCCAGCAGGGCGGTGAGGCCGGCTTCCTCAAACTTTTTGGCGTAGGCCCACTGCCAGCTGTAGTCGAAGTAGGCGGAGAAGCCTGCCTCCTTGCAGCGCTTCTCATAGATGGCACGCCACGCGGGGTCGTCGGTGTTCTCCGGCTCATAGTTGGCGGTGTCCATATAGTTGACGCCGCAGGCGAGGCAGGCGTCCATGATGGTCAGGTCCTGATAGGGCAGGGCGATGTTCATCACGAGGTCGGGCTGATAGCTCTTGATGAGGGCGATGACCTCGTCCACATGGTCGGCATCCACCTGTGCGGTGGTGATGTTGGTGGTGGTCTTGGGGGCAAGCTCTGCGGCCAGCTTGTCACACTTGGACTTGGTGCGGCTGGCGATGCAGATGTCGGTGAACACTTCGGGGACCTGGCAGCACTTGTGGATGGCGACGGAGGCCACGCCGCCGCAGCCGATGATCAGAACTTTGCTCATGATGGTTTCTCCTTTATATCAAATTATTTTTTTGTTCAGACCTGAAACCCGGGCCAGCCCTTGTCGAGGGCGATCAGCAGCTCCCGCAGCACCTTGCAGGCCGTGGCCGTAGAGACGCCGGAGATGTCCAGCATGGGGGCCAGCTCATTGAGGTCAGCGCCCACGATGTTGGCCTTGGACACGGTGCGGATGGCGTCCAGCAGCTGCAAAAAGCTCACACCGCCGGCCTCGGGGGTGCCGGTGCCGGGGAAGCAGGAGGGGTCGAGGCAGTCGAGGTCGATGGTGAGGTAGACCGGCTCTTTGGTGGCGCAGAGCTGTTCGGTGAGCTCGGCAAGGCCGGTGAAGTCGAACTTGTGCATCTCGGTATGCTGGGCCGCAAACTCGAACTCGGCCCGCTCGCCGCTGCGGATGCAGAACTGGTGGATGCGGCCGTCGCCCACGATCTCGTGGCAGCGGCGCAGCACACAGGCGTGGCTCAGCTTCGCACCGAGGTAGTCGTCCCGCAGGTCGGCGTGGGCGTCGAAGTGGATGATGTGGAGGCCGGGGTATTTCTCCGCCACGGCCCGCACCGCACCCAGCGTCACCAGATGCTCACCGCCCAGCAGGAGCGGAAGCTTGCCGTCGTGCAGGATCTCCGCCGCCCGGGCCTCGATGTCGGCAAGGGCGGCTTCGCTGGAGCCGAAGCAGAGCTCGAGGTCGCCGCTGTCGAAGATGTCGAAGTCGGTGAGGTCGGCGTTCTGGTAGGGGCTGTAAGTCTCGAGGCCAAAGCTCTCGTGCCGGATGGCCGACGGGCCGAACCGTGCGCCGGGGCGGTAGCTGGTGGTGGAGTCGAACGGTGCGCCGTAAAGCACGATGTCGGCGGCGCGGTAGCTGCTGTCGCAGCCGATAAAGGTTTCAACATTGGGTGAGATCATTTGGGTTCCTCCACTTCGCGCAGCATCTCCTCGAGGAATGCCGGCAGATAGAAAGCTCCGACGTGGAGCCGGGTGGTATAGTAGCGGGTGCGCAGATTGAGCGCCTTCCATGCGTCGGCGTCCAGATCGTCGATGGGGTGGTACTTCTTGCTGGCAAAGCCGAAGAGCCAGTAGCCGGCGGCGAAGGTCGGGATGTGTGCCTGATAGACCCGGCTGACGGGGAAGGTGGACGCGATGCGCTTGTGGCTGCGCTGCATGGCGCTGGCGTCCTCGGTGTAGAAGGGGCTGCCCTGCTGGTTGACCATGATGCCGTCCTCTTTCAGGGCGTTGAAGCAGCTGCCGTAGAACTCCCGGGTGAACAGGCCCTCGGAGGGGCCGAAGGGGTCGGAGGAGTCCACGATGATGAGGTCATATTCCTCCTCGCAGCGGCGGATGTATTTCAGAGCGTTCTCGAAGTAGATGTGGACCCGGCGGTCATCCATCCGGCAGGCGTTGCCGGGCAGATAGGCGCGGCAGGCTTCCACGACCTGGGGGTCCATCTCCACGAGGTCGATGCGCTCGACCCGGTCGTAGCGGGTCAGCTCCCGCACCACGCCGCCGTCGCCTGCACCGATGACGAGGATGTCTTTTGCTTCCTTGTGGACGGCCATGGGGACGTGGACGATCATCTCGTCGTAGATGAACTCGTCCCGCTCGGTGAGCATCACGTTGCCGTCCAGCGTCAGCACCCGGCCAAACTCAGGCGTCTACAAAAATGTCGATGCGCTGATAGTCGCTCTGCTTGGAGTAGAGCTGCTTGTTCACCCGGATGCTGTGCTTGACGTCCGGGGTGTGAAATTCCGAAAACCAAAATTCCATCTGCTTCTCCTTATGCCAGAACATTCAGGTGCAGGATGTCCGGGTCTTCCGGGCCGGTCATGCTGCAGCCTTTGGCCTTGGCGTACTCGATATAGTTCAGTATCTCTTTGGTGATGCGCTCGCCGGGGGCCAGGATGGGGATGCCCGGCGGGTAGCACATGACGAACTCGCTGCACACCATGCCCTCGGTCTCCCGGAGGGGCAGGCTTTTTTTGGGGGCGTAGAACGCTTCCTGCGGGCTGGCGGCAACGACGGGGTCGATGTATTCCTGGCTCAGCAGACCGGCACCGTCGGTGTGGTAGCGGCGCTTTATCTCGGCCAGTGCGCTCACCAGACGCTCGATCTCCTGCGGGCGGTCGCCGATGGAGAGGTAGGCAAGGATGTTGCCGATGTCGCCGAACTCGATCTGGATGTCATACTCATCCCGCAGGATGTCGTAGACCTCGATGCCGGCGAGGCCGATGTCCAGCGTGTGGACGCTGAGCTTTGTGGTGTCGAAGTCGAAGACCGAGTTGCCGTTGCACAGCTCCTTGCCGAAGGCGTAGTAGCCGCCCACGGCGTTGATCTCTTCGCGGGCGTACTCGGCCATGTCAGCCACCTGATGGAACACCTGCCGGCCCCGCAGCGCGAGGTTCCGCCGGGAGATGTCGAGGCTGGACATGAGCAGGTAGCTGCCGGAGGTCGTCTGGGTCAGGTTGATGATCTGGCGCACATAGCCGGGGTGGACGTTGGGGCCGATGAGCAGCAGGCTCGACTGCGTTAAGCTGCCGCCGCTCTTATGCATGGAGACGGACGCCATGTCCGCGCCTGCCGCCATGGCAGAGACGGGCAGACTGCCGCCGCCGAAGTAGAAGTGGGTGCCGTGGGCCTCGTCGGCGAGGCAGAGCATCCCGGCGTCGTGGGCCATCTTGACGATGGCGCGCAAATCAGAACAGATGCCGTAATAGGTGGGGTTGTTCACCAGCACGGCCACGGCGTTGGGGTGCTCCTTGATGGCTTTTGCCACCTGCTCCCGCTTCATGCCCAGCGAGATGCCGAGGCGCTTGTCCACTTCGGGATTGACATAGACCGGCACTGCGCCGCAGAGCACCAGTGCGTTCAGCACGCTGCGGTGGACGTTGCGGGGGAGAATGATCTCGTCGCCCCGCTTGCAGACCGTCAGCACCATGCTCTGCACCGAGCTGGTGGTGCCGCCCACCATCAGAAAAGCGTGTGCTGCGCCGAAGGCGTCGGCGGCCAGCTCCTCGGCCTCCCGGATGACCGATACCGGGTGGCAGAGATTGTCCAGCGGTTTCATGCTGTTGACGTCCACGCCCACGCACTGCTGGCCCAGGAAGGCCGTCAACTCCGGGTTGCCCCGGCCGCGCTTGTGGCCCGGCACATCGAAGGGGACCACCCGCATCTGTCGGAACTGCTCCAGAGCCTCGTAGATCGGTGCGCGGCGCTGGTCCAGCCGGAACCGTGTACGGTTCTCACTCATGTTTTTTCCTCCGTCCCTGACTCCTGCTGCAAACCATGCGGGCAAACAAAAAAGCACAAGCCCTGCACAGAAATGCAGGCTTGCGCTTTGAAAAAACCGTTTGAATGCGCGGACAAAGTCTCCGGGGCAAAGACGCCAGAGCCGTATCGCAGCATGATTCATCAGGATTCAAAAGGACGGGATGACGAGAGTCTATATAGCAATTACACTTTTACTACTCTTATTGACCGTTTCACAAGTCTGCGCACGCTCTGCGCAATTTCATGGTTGTAAAGGAACCAACTTATAAAATTTAGAGCCTGGCCGCAAGGTCAAAAGCTGCTTTCAATCAAAAACAGCAGTCTTTGCGGCATGCGATCCAACGCTGTTGCCAACGAATAAAAAGTTGGATCGCTAACGCTCAATCAATAATGGCAGCTTGCGCCGCCGGTCGGCAGTGGACCCGGCTGTCCGTATGGCCTTAGCCCCGATGGGCGGTCCTAGTTAAATTGCTTTGAAAAGACTTCGACACGCTTCGTCTCTCAAAATCGTGTGTGATTTTATCACGCAAAAAGCGATTTGTCAATGATTTGACAGGAAAAAGCTCAAAAAATCCTTCAGGAGTCATACTTATCGTCGTCCGGCGGGAAGTGCCGGCGCGGCATAACATAAAAGAACGGCCCCGGTACGCAGTCTGGACGTACCGGGGCCGTTTTGGCTTGCTTTTAGCGCTTGATGTCGTAGTTCATGTTCATCAGGTTGCGGATGGAGCTGACATCGTCGGTGATGTTGGCATCGCCGTGGATGGTGTGCTTGATGGCGCTGCTTGCCACCGCAAAGTTTATCATGTCCATGGCCTTGTAGTTGTGGAGCATGGCGTAGATGAGGCCGCTGGCGAAGGCGTCGCCGCCGCCCACGCGGTCGAGGATGTTGAAGGTGAACAGCTTGCTCTCGAAGGTGTGGCCGTCATACCACATAAAGGCTTTCAGGCTGTTCTCGCTGCCGCTGTGGGCATAGCGGACGTGGCGGGCGATGCACTTCAGGCTGGGGTAGCGCTCGATGAAGTGCTGGAAAATTTCGTCCTGCTGCTCATAGCTGGGCTGCAGAGGCACGCCGTCCTTCCAGTCGCCCTTGGAGTGGTCGTTCTCGTCCTTCCACAGGTGGTAGGGCTCGATGCCCAGCAGCACGTCCACATAGGGCAGACACTCGGTGCAGAAGTCGCGGGCCTCGTCCCAGGTCCAGAGGGTGGAGCGGAAGTTGCCGTCGAAGCTGACGGTCAGACCCTTCTTCTTGGCCTCCTTGAGCATATCGATGATGAGGCCGCGGCAGTTGGGGGCCAGAGCCGGGGTAATGCCGCTCAGGTGCAGCCAGTCGAAGCCCTCCAGCAGCTCGTTCAGATCGACCTGAGAGAAATCGTACTCGGTGATGGCGCTGTGCTTGCGGTCATAGATGACCTTGGAGGGGCGGATGCCGTAGCCGGTCTCGAGGTAGTATGTACCCAGACGGTTGGAGGGTGTCTCGTCCGGCTCGGTGAGGATCATGGGGGTGCAGTGGACGTCGTTGGAGCGCAGCCAGCGCACGGCGCTTTTGCCGAGGCTGTTGTTCGGCACGACGCTGAAGAAGGTGCTGTCCACGCCGAGGTTTGCCAGTGCGAGGGCGATGTTGGCCTCGCTGCCGCCGTAGCTGGCCTCAAAGTTGGTGGCCATGCGGAGTTTTTCGTAGTTCGGCGGGGTCAGGCGCAGCATGATCTCGCCGCAGGTGATGAATTTCGGTCCGGTCGTCTCGTAGCCCAGAATGGGGTTGAAATGTTCCATAACGGTCCTCCTGTTGCTCTTCTCGGGCGTTTGAGCCGCCGCCTCTCCTATACCATTCTTGAGACGGGGCGTTTGGTGCTCAGCAGGGCAGCCAGACCCCACATGACGCACATCGTTGTATCCATTATAGTGCTTTCGGAGAGGATTTGCAAGGAAAAGAAAAACACTGCGAGAGAAAATTTGGTGGGATTTTTGTGGATTGTGACGGAAAGCGTATCGGCAGGCCGTCCGGTAGTTTCCCCGCAAATGGGACCCGAAACCCACGGTTTCGCCCCAACGCTTCGCGCCGGGGCCCCACTTCTCTGGACATTTGCTTGGGAAACTCCCCTCCACCTGCCTCTGATAGGTTTACCGGCTGGTCAAATGCCCGTCAAATCAAAGCTGGGTGTATACTCCTCCCGGGCGCTGCTCTTCTGCTGCATATAGCCGGCGGTCAGCCCCAGATCCATGGCATAATTGACCACCCGGCGGTACTCGTAGGTGGTGATGCGCCGCCCGATGCCGTGCTCTGCGGCCTTGTAAAAGGGGGTGTACTGGCTCATGACACTGGGGATGAAGCAGCCGGGGTCGGCCTCGTTCCATGCGGCCATCTGGTCGAGGACGGCAAAACTGTCGTCGATGTGGCCGGGCAGGGCCAGATGCCGCAGGATGACGCCCCTCTGTAAGATGCCCTCGCTGTCGAACACCGGATGGCCCGCCTGCGCCATCATGGCCTCGATGGCGGGCCTGGCCTGGGCGAAGTAGTCCGGCGCAGAGGAAAGCTCGGCGGAGAGGGAAGAGGAGACGTACTTCAAATCGGCCAGCCAGATGTCGATAGAGCCGCGCCACGCCTCCACACTCTCCACCGTCTCGTAGCCGCCGGTGTTGCAGACGATGGGCAGACGCAGCCCCCCGGTCGGGCGATGTCCAGCGCCGCGATGATCCAGGGCCGCCACTGGCCGGGGGTGACGAGGTTGATGTTGTGGGCGCCCTGCTCCTGTAAGCCGAGGAAAATTTCGGCCAGATGCTCTATCGTGATCTCTTTGCCAAGACCCTCGGCGCTGATGGGGTAATTCTGGCAGAAACAACACTTGAGGGTGCAGCCCGAGAAAAACACGGTGCCGCTGCCCCGGGTGCCGCTGATGCAGGGCTCTTCCCAGAAGTGCAGGGCCGCGCGGGCGGCTTTCAGGGTGCCGCCCGCCCCGCAGAAGCCTGTCTGCCCGGCGGCACGGTCTGCGCCGCAGCGGCGGGGGCAGAGGGTACAGGAGACAGGCGGCATTGTGGAAATGTTTTTAGACATATTGTCCAACTCCTATGAGAAAGAATCATATTAAATTATCCGAGGCTATTATATCATTTTTGCCCCCGGAAGTGGTATACTAAGATTGAATATTGCATGTCATGCAAGAATACTACATGATCTGGAGGACACCATGCGTACAGAGACCGAAGAGATCCGGGACAACCTGAAATATCTGAGCCTTCTGGCCCGGGACTATCCCTCGCAGGCAGCGGCCGCCAGCGAGATCATCAGCACACAGGCACTGCTCAAGCTGCCCAAAGGCACCGAGCACTTCATGAGCGACCTGCACGGCGAGAACGAGGCGTTCGTACATATCCTGAACTCCGCTTCCGGCGTCATCCGCGAAAAGGTAGACATTGTGCTGGGGGATACCGTGCCGGAGGGGACGCGGGCCGAGCTGGCGACTCTGATCTATTATCCGAACGAGAAACTGCCCCAGCTCAAGGAGCGCTGCGCCGACGAGGAAGCGCTGGAACAGTGGTACAGTGAGACGCTGCTGCGGCTCATCGACATCTGCCGTCTTGTCTCTTCCAAGCACACCCGGGAGCACGTCCGGGCCTGCCTGCCGTCCAGCTGCGGTTACATTCTGGATGAGCTGCTCCACGCCCACTTCGAGGACCACGACAAAGACCTCTACTACGGCCAGATCGTCGGCAGCATCATCGAGAATGGCCGCGCCGATAAGTTCATCGTCCGTCTCTGCGAGCTCATCAAGCGGCTGGCCGTGGACAAACTCCACATCGTGGGCGACCTGTTCGACCGCCGGCCCCCGCCCCGACGTCATCCTTGACCTGCTGATGCGCCACCACGATGTGGACATCCAGTGGGGCAACCACGACGTGGTCTGGATGGGCGCGGCGGCCGGCAGTCCCATCTGCATCTGCACGGTGCTGAAGACCACCCTCGCTTACCACAACCACGGCATGGTGAGGACTGCTACGGCATCAACCTCCGCACCTGCAGCGCATGGCCGAGCAGTTCTATGGCGACGACGATCTGACCATCTGGATGCCTCACACCGACACTGCCCGCGGCCCCTACACCCCCGGTATGCTCCATCGCTGCGCCGTCATGCATAAGGCCATCACCATCCTGATGCTCAAGCTCGAGTGTCAGGTCATCGACCGCAACCCGGATTTCAAGATGCAGGACCGCGACTTCCTGCGCCGCATCAACTGGGAGAAGAGGACCGTCATGGTGAACGGCAGGGAGTACCCCATGCGGGATATGTCTTTCCCGACGGTAGACCCCGCCGACCCCACCGCGCTGAACAGCGACGAGAAGGTGGTGCTGCAAAAGCTGGTGCAGTCCTTCCGCCAGAGTGAGAAATTACAGCAGCACGTCGAGTTCCTGTACGCCAAGGGCAGTGTCTACCACATCGAGAACGGCAACCTGCTCTACCACGGCGCTGTGCCGATGACCAGGAAAGGCAGCTTCGCTGTGGAGCGGTTCGAGGGCCGCGCCTACTCGGGCCGCGCCCTCATGGACTACTGCGACGAGCGCGCCCGCCGGGGCTACTTCGCCCCCGAGGGCAGCGCCGCCCGCCAGAGCGGACAGGATTTCCTGTGGTATCTGTGGTGCGGCAAGCTGTCGCCCCTGTATGGCCGCAGCGCCATGACCACCTTCGAGCGGCTGTATGTCGAAGACGCTTCCACCCACACCGAGGTGAAGGACCCCTATTATACATGGTATAATGAGGAAGCTGTCTGCCGTAGCATCCTCGCCGAGTTCGGCCTGCCCGGCACCAGCCACATCGTCAACGGCCATGTCCCCGTGCAGGAGAAGAAGGGCGAGAGCCCCATCAAGGGCGGCGGACGCCTCGTGGTCATCGACGGCGGTTTCTGCCGCGCCTACCACGAAAAGACCGGCATCGCGGGCTACACGCTGGTCTATTCCAGCCGCACCATGTCCCTGCGCACCCACCAGCCCTTCGAGAGCGCCGAAAAGGCCGTGAACGAGAATCTGGACATCCTCTCTCAGAAGAACATCCTCGAGACGGAGAACCACCGCATCCTCGTGGAGGAGACCGACGAGGGCGAGATCCTGCGGGAGAAGGTCCACGACCTCAAACAGCTGGTCCGGGCCTATCAGCTGGGCTGGATCAAGGAGACCCGCTGCGACGACAGTGTGTGGTAAGCAGCGGCAAATGTAAAATTTTCCTGAAAATAAGAGACAAAACCCGAGAATAATAGAAAAGAAACTGGGCAAAACAGAAAATAATCGACGAGCGTGCATTGGGGCTTTGCTTTTTGCTGGAAGTTGTGTATAATAAAGTAGCTGTAATTGTGTCAACTGGTTGTGAGCTTTGTACAGCGAGAAGGAATAACGTACCTTGAACTGACCTTTTGGGCCTGCGGGGAGCGGGCCTGTGACAAGGAGATCATAAAATTGGAAAAGTTTGTTATTACGGGCGGTAAGCCCCTGCACGGCGAAGTCATCATCTCCGGCGCGAAAAATGCGGCTGTGGGCATCCTGCCCGCTACCATTCTGGCAGCGGACGTCTGCGTCATCGAGAACCTGCCGGACATCAGCGATGTGGCGGTGAGCCTCAAGATCCTCAGTGTGCTGGGCGCAAAGGTCCGGATGCTGAACAAGAACACCTACGAGATCGACACCACCCATCTGACCGGCACCAACGTCCCCGACGACCTGTCCCGCCAGATGCGCGCCAGCTACTATTTCCTCGGCGCACTGCTGTCCCGCTTCGGCAAGGCCGAGGTGGCCATGCCCGGCGGCTGCAACCTCGGCCCCCGCCCCATCGACCAGCACCTGAAGGTGTTCAGCGCTCTGGGCGCAGAGGACAGTGTGGACTACGGCATGATCACCGTCCACGCCGACGAGCTGAACGGCGCTCATATCTTCTTTGATAAGGTGAGCGTGGGCGCTACCATGAACGGGATGCTCTCCGCTGTCATGGCCAAGGGTCAGACCATTCTGGAAAACTGTGCCAAGGAGCCCCATGTGGTCGATCTGGCCAACTTCCTGAATATGTGCGGCGCTGATGTGCGCGGCGCAGGCACCGATGTCATCAAGGTGCGCGGCGTCGAGCAGATGCACGGCTGCACCTACAGCATCATCCCCCGACCAGATCGAGGCCGGCAGCTACATGGTGGCTGCAGCGGCCACCGGCGGCGATGTGCTGGTGAGAATGTCACCCCCAAGCACCTCGAGCCTATCACCGCAAAGCTCCGCCGTGCGGGCATTGAGGTGGAGGAGTTTGACGATGCTGTGCGGGTTCGCCGCACCGGCGACATCCTGCCCCTTAAGATCAACACCATGCCCCACCCGGGCTTCCCCACCGATATGCAGCCCCTGATGGGCGTTCTGCTCAGCGTGGCAAAGGGTACTTCCACCGTCACCGAGAGTGTGTGGGACAACCGCTTCCGCTATGTGGACGAGCTGCGCAAGATGGGCGCGAATGTCCAGGTGGACGGTCAGGTGGCCGTGTTCGAGGGCGTGGAGAAGCTTTCTCCCGCTCCGCTCCGCGCTTCCGACCTGCGCGCCGGTGCAGCGATGGTCGTTGCAGCCCTGATGGCCGACGGCACCAGCGAGATCGAGGAGATCGGCCATATCGAGCGCGGCTACGAGAACATCGTGGAGAAGCTGCGCGGCCTCGGTGCTGACATCAGGAAGGTGGAGCGGATGCCCGCTGCACTGGAACAGGCTCTCTGATTTTTGAAAAATGAGACCTCTCTGACCCTGCCCGGCAGGGATGGAGAGGTCTTTTGAGGTTTATCATGTCTGAATTTATCTCTCTTTATTCCGGTTCCTCTGGTAACAGCAGCGTGGTGCGCTGCGGGGAGCGGTATCTCATCGTGGATATGGGCAAAGGCGTCCGCACCACCGGCGCGGCCCTCAAGGAGCTGGAGCTGAACATCTCCGACTGCGACGGCATTCTTGTCACCCATGAGCACAGCGACCATGTGAAGGGCCTTTCCACCTTCCTGAAAAAATATCCGCTGCCAGTGTACGGTGCAGAGGAAACACTGGAATTTCTGGACGCAAACGGGGTCGTTCCCGCCAGCTGCGACCTGACGGCCCTGACGCCGGGTAGGGAAGAGGACATCGGTGTCTTCGGGGTCAAAGCTTTCCCCACCAGCCACGACGTCCCCTGTGTGGGCTACCGCATCCACACCCCCGACGAGAAGACCATGACCATCGCCACCGACCTCGGTGTGCTGACTCCTGCTGTACATGAAGCCCTCTCCGGCTGCGACCTTGTGGCCCTCGAGAGCAACTACGACCTGCACATGCTCCGCAGCGGGCCGTACCCCTACTATCTGCGCGCCCGCATCGAGTCGGTCCGGGGCCATCTCTCCAACGACGAGTGCGCGGCAAAGCTGCTGGAACTCATCCAGGAGGGCTGCAAGAAGTTTGCCCTCTGCCACCTCTCGCAGGAGAACAACACCCCTATGCTGGCGCTGCAGACCGTCTTTCCACCCTCGGTGCGGCGGGCGTCGTGCCGGACAAGGATTGTATCGTCCAGACCCAGCGGCGGAACGAAGTGAGCCCCGCGCTGGCGTTCTGACACTATAAAACCAGAGCAGGAAAAGGAGAAAAGAGCCTATGTCGTACATCATGGCGCTGGACGCCGGAACCACCTCGAACCGCTGCATCCTGTTCAATAAGGCAGGCGAGATCTGCAGCGTCGCGCAGAAGGAATTTGCCCAGTATTATCCGAGACCCGGCTGGGTGGAGCACGACGCCAATGAGATCTGGGCCACCCAGCTGGGCGTGGCCCTCTCGGCCATGAACAAAGTCGGCGCCCGGGCCGAGGACATCGCAGCCATCGGCATCACCAACCAGCGGGAGACCACCATCGTCTGGGACAAGGAGACCGGGGAACCCATCTGCCACGCCATCGTCTGGCAGTGCCGCCGCACGGCGGAGCTGGTGGACCGGCTGCGGGCCGACGGCCTGGAGGAGCACATCCGCGCCGCCACTGGCCTGGTTCCCGACGCGTACTTCTCCGCCACCAAGATCAAGTGGGTGCTCGACCATGTGGAGGGGGCCCGGGAAAAGGCCCGCCGGGGGGAGATTCTGTTCGGCACGGTGGACGCCTGGCTGCTGTGGAAGCTCACTGGCAGGGCCGTCCACGCCACCGACGTCACCAACGCCTCCCGCACCATGCTCTTTGACATCCATGCCCTGGACTGGGACGACACCCTCCTCTCCGCCCTGGACATTCCCAGGGCCATGCTGCCCCAGGTGCGCCCCTCCAGCGAGGTCTACGGCTACACCGACATACAGGGCGTGCGCATCCCCATCGCCGGCATGGCCGGCGACCAGCAGGCCGCCCTGTTCGGCCAGGGCTGCTTCTCCCCCGGCGACGCCAAGAACACCTACGGCACCGGCTGCTTCCTGCTGATGAACGACCGGGGACAAGCCCTCGCGCCAGCCGCAACGGCCCTGCTCACCACCGTGGCGTCGGGCTGGACGAGGGGTGCAGTACGCCCTGGAGGGCTCCGTCTTCGTGGGCGGGGCGGTGATCCAGTGGCTGCGGGACGAGCTGCGCTTCTTCCCCGAGAGCCGGGACGCGGAGTACTACGCCCAGAAGGTGCCCGACAACGGGGGCGTCTATCTGGTACCCGCCTTTACCGGTCTGGGGGCCCCCTATTGGGACATGTACGCCCGGGGCATTCTGGTGGGCCTCACCCGGGGCACCCGGCGGGAGCACATCACCCGGGCGGCCCAGGAGTCCATCGCCTACCAGGTGGCCGACCTGGTTCACGCCATGGAGGCGGATACCGGCCTGCCATTGGGCCAGCTCAAGGCCGACGGCGGGGCCAGCCGGGACGCCTTCCTCATGCAGTTCCAGGCGGACATCCT
>ENA-OQKS01000345-OQKS01000345.1-human-gut-metagenome-genome-assembly--contig:-NODE-345-length-13813-cov-2.593161_pt1 | contig 13813 bp, 14 predicted proteins | sample MGYA00242804_ERZ504808 | MGnify/ENA primary metagenome ERZ504808 (study PRJEB26092, sample SAMD00036375) | human gut metagenome | host: Homo sapiens | study: EMG produced TPA metagenomics assembly of...
TCTGCTGGATCGCTGCCGGCAGTCCGACGCAGACGATGCGGTACAGCAAAGACCAGTCCATGCAGAGCTTTTTCCAACAGATGCGGTATGGGCCGTCTGTTGTGGTCAGCACATACAGCGTCAGAACCGCCGAAAGGCACTGTGCAATAACGGTTGCAAGCGCCACACCCTCGATTCCCATGCCGAAGGAAACGACAAACAAAAGATCGAGCACGGTATTGACAACAGCGGAAAAAATCAGGAAATACAGCGGATGGCGGGAATCGCCGACAGCGCGGAGAACGCCGGAGCCCATGTTGTAGAACATCAGACCGGCAACACCGCCAAAGTAAATTTTAAGATACGTTGCTGACTCGCGGATGACGTCGTTCGGCGTACTCATCATGCGGAGCATGTACGGTGTAATGAAGATGCCGAGAATAGTAAAGACAATAGAGAGAAAAAATGTCATCACCAGTGTCGTGCTGACGGTGCGGCTGACCTTTTCATCCGCCTTTGCGCCATAATACTGAGAGATAATGACACCGGCACCGGTGGAAAGTCCCATGAAAAAGCCGATCAGAGAATTGATGATCGGACCGACGGAGCCGACGGCGGCGAGTGCTTCCTTGCCGACAAAGTTGCCGACAACGATGCTGTCAACGGTGTTGTAAAGCTGCTGGAAGAGATTTCCGGCCATCAGCGGAAGCGAGAAGAGAAGAAGCTGTTTCCAGATAGAGCCCTGGGTCATATCGCGGGCTTTGCTCTTTTGTACTGTTTTCGTCATAGTAGTCCCCTTTTTTACGTTGATTTTACCTTCTTTTTTATTGTAGCACTTTGAAGTTGTGATGGAAATATCAGTTTTTGACGCGATTTTTCGGACTTTATTGATATAAACAGCCGAAAATAAAAGTGAAAAGAATTGTTTCTGAAAAAATTGTCTGGTATAATAAGGAGCAGATGCGTAAATGCAAAAACAACAGATGCTTCAAAGACCGGTGCAAAAACGGAAAGATCAGGGGGATTTTGCGGTGGTTTTTGGTAAACTGCGCGTCACAGAACAGGATAGAAAGAAGGTAACTGAAATATGGGAGATTATTTTGTATGCAGTAAAACAGATCCGGTAGTAGAGACAAAGGCGGGAAAGGTACGTGGCTTCCGCCTGAATACGACATACGCGTTTCATGGAATCCATTACGCCGAGGCGGACCGTTTCCAGATGCCGCAGCCGGTGAAACCGTGGAAAGGAATCAAAAATGCGCTGGCGTACGGCTATGTATGTCCGCTTTTAAAGCAGGACGAGCCGAACATGGAGGTGCTGGTACCGCATCGTTACTGGCCGCAGGACGAGCATTGCCAGAACCTGAATGTCTGGACACAGAGTCTTGATCCGGGTGCGAAAAAGCCGGTCATGGTATGGCTCCACGGCGGCGGCTTCAGCGCCGGCTCTGCGATTGAGCATGTGGCATATGAGGGGGATCACTTAAGCGAGTTCGGTGATGTCGTTGTTGTTTCCGTGAACCATCGGCTGAATATCCTCGGGTTATCTCGATCTCTCGCCGTTTTGGCGAAAAATCAAAAATTCTGCGAATGCAGGAAACGCAGATATGGTAGCTGCATTGCAGTGGGTACATGACAATATCGCGGCATTCGGCGGAGACCCGGAGAATGTTACGATTTTCGGTCAGTCCGGCGGCGGTATGAAGGTAGCAACGCTGATGAATACGCCGGCAGCAGACGGCCTGTTCCAGAAGGGTATCATCGAGAGCGGTGTTTATGAGGCAAAGGTTTATCAGAAAGAGGACGGAGACGGCACCGCGATTGTGAAGGCTCTGTTAAAAGAACTGAATCTGGACGAGTCCGAGGTGGAGAAGCTTGAGACGATCCCGTATTATGAGCTGTCAAATGCGTACAATAAAGTTGAGGCAGAGGTTGCTGCGAAAGGCTGCTATATCGGACAGGGACCGATGGAGAATGGCTGGTTCCACGGAAATCCGATCAAGTGCGGATTTACGGATCACGCTAAAACGATTCCTGTGCTGGCAGGAACCAACATCGGTGAGTTTGATTTTGGACCGGTTGTGCCGGGAAAACATGAGATGAACCGTGAGGAACAGATTGCGTTCCTGACGAGAAAATATGGCGATGCAACGCCGGAGCTGATTTCTCTTTTTGAAAAAGCATATCCGGACAAAACAATTGCCGATCTGTGGTCTGTGGATACGTTCTTCCGTCCGGACACGATCGAATTCATTCGTCAGAAATCGGAGTTTACAGAAGCGCCGACCTATTCCTACCAGTTTACCTATGAATTCCCGATCGATGGCGGAAAAGCCGCATGGCATTGTGCCGAGATTCCGTTCGTATTCCATAACATCGACCGCATCGCCGTATGCAATGTCCCGGGCGAAACAGACCGTCTGCAGGAGCGTATGGCCACCGCCTGGATCAACTTTGCCCGCTACGGAAGCCCGGAAACCCCATCCCTCCCGAACTGGCCGGCATGCACCCCAGGGGATGAAGCAACCATGATTTTCGACAGAACCTGTGAAATCCGCCGCAACTTCGATCACGAGCTGGTGAAAAAATTGGTGGAAACCGAGTATAACCCGATGACACCGGTTGTGGAAGACGAGGAAGAGGACGCGTTCTTTATTCATTAATTAATTGACTCATAGCAATCCCAGAAAAAACAGCCAGAATGTTTTGCCTCAGTTAAAAAACATTCTGGCATTTTTTCAACTTATGCTAAATTGAACTTAAGGCAAGAATATCGTATGATAGAGGTAGAAAGAGAAAGGCGCAGGTGGAATATGGGAGTTTATCTGAATCCGGGAAATGAAAAATTTGCAAAAGCGGTTCAGTCCGAAATTTATGTGGATAAAACAGGGCTGATCGAGTATACCAATCAGGTGATTAATACTGTGCAGAGATATGTCTGTGTCAGCCGTCCGCGGCGCTTTGGAAAATCTATGACGGCGGATATGCTGACGGCTTATTATGGGAAGGAATGCGATTCCAGAGAACTTTTTTTCTGGATTGAAAATTTCTCAAAAATGCTGTATTTGGACAGCACTTAAATCAATATCCTACGATTTTTTTGATATGCAGGAATTTCTGAGCCGGAGCAAGGAAATTGGCCAGGTGATTGACCGTGTTCGAAGAATGCTGCTGCGGGAACTGAAAAACAGTTATCCGGACGTGGACTACTTTGACGATACGGATCTGGTAGAATCGCTGCAGGATATTTATGCGGCAACAAAACAGTCGTTTGTCATTATCATTGATGAATGGGACTGTGTTTTCCGGGAATATCAGCAGGATAAAAAAGCACAGGAAGAGTATCTTGATTTCCTGCGGGATTTTCTGAAAGATAAGGTTTACGTAGCACTTGCCTATCTGACGGGTATTCTGCCGATCAAAAAATATGGAACCCATTCTGCACTGAATATGTTTGATGAATTTACAATGCTTGATCCAGGGCCGCTCGCAGAATATGTAGGATTTACGGAGCAGGAAGTAGAAGAACTCTGCGGCCGGTATCAGATGGATCTGGCAGAAATTAAAAACTGGTATGACGGCTATTCGTTCCCGGGAGAAAGTTCGGTTTACAGCCCGCGTTCGGTTGTCAATGCCATGCGATTCCGGAAAATCGGCAATTACTGGAATCAGACAGAAACATTTGAAGCACTACAGTGGTATATTGATCTGAATTTTGACGGCCTGCGGGATGACGTACTGCAGATGATGGCAGGGAAAAAGATTCCGGTGAACACGGGCAGTTTTACGAATGATATGACAACTTTCCGGACAGAGGATGATGTGCTGACACTGCTGATTCATCTTGGATATCTTGGTTATGAGGAACAGAATAAATATGTTTTTATTCCGAATGCCGAGGTACAGTCAGAATATGCCAGTGCGGTAACCGTTTCCCAATGGGGAGATATTTCAAAGGCACTGAAAAATTCCGCAGATCTTCTGCAGGCTGTGTGGGAAAAACAGGAAACACAGGTAGCAGAGGGAATTCGGCTGGCACATTTTGAAACGTCACAGCTTCAGTACAATGATGAAAATGCGTTGAGCTATACGATTTCACTGGCGCTGTATGCAGCACGGAATTTTTACACGGTTTACCGTGAACTGCCTGGGGGAAAAGGGTTTGCGGATCTTGTTTTCGTACCAAGAAAAAGATACCAGGACAAACCGGCGCTGGTTGTAGAACTGAAATGGGACAAAACAGCAGAGGGTGCGCTTGCGCAGATTAAGGACAAAGAATATTGCAGAAGTCTGGAAGAATATCAGGGAAACTTGCTTCTGGTAGGAATTAATTATAATAAAAAGACAAAAGAACATGTTTGCAGAATTGAGGAATATCAGAAGTAAAAGGGAGAGGAGGTATTATGAATATTGAAAATCGTAATATTCGTTTTACTTCAACGGTAATTTGCAGGATCTTTTTGGGGATTTACTTGAAGATTTGCTGGTGGGAGAGAATCAGATTCTTGAGGGAAAGACGACAAGGTGGGAAGATGAGCAGAAAAACAGTCAGATCCTGTCTTTCCCGGACACGGATACATCGGAAGAGCGCGTTATTTTTCTGGGACTGGGAAATCTGGCTCACAAACAGATCGTAAAGGGTATTTTATTTCTGGCAGTAGAAATTGCGTATCTCCTGTTTATGATCGAAGGCGGTATCAACAATCTCTATCATCTCATCACCCTGGGCGGCCGTGCGCAGGAAGAGGTGTGGAACGAGGCCAAGGGTATTTATGAATATACCGGCGGCGATATGACAATTCTGTTCCTGCTCTACGGAGTAGCAACGATTTTTATTACGGTTCTCTTCTTTATGATCTGGCGTGTCAATATGAAGAGTGCTTATGAGGTAGAGTGTCGCGCAAAGGAAGGGAAACATATCAACACCATCAAAGAGGATCTGGAAGCACTCGTTGACAAAAAGACTGCACTGGACCCTGCTGACACTTCCGATTCTCGGGTATTGTGATTTTCTACAATCCTTCCACTGGTCTTTATGATCTGTATGGCTTTCACCAGCTACAGTAAAGTCGGCGACCATCTGACGATTTTCCACTGGGTTGGACTGAAAAATTTCAGTACGGTTCTTGGCATGGGCAACTCGATCGGCAAGACATTCTGGTCTGTTCTTGGATGGACCCTGATCTGGGCTGTGCTCGCTACCTTCCTGAACTATATTCTTGGTATGATTCTTGCGATTGTCATCAATCGTAAAACAACCCGCATCAAGGGATTCTGGAGATTCTGTTTTATGCTTTCCGCTGCAATTCCGCAGTTCGTTTCTCTTCTTCTGATGCGTACGATGTTAAAGGACAACGGCCTGATCAACAACCTCTTGGTTCAGGCCGGTCTGATCAGCAGTCCGCTTCCGTTCCTGACAAATGCGACCTGGGCGAGAGCAACGGTTGTTATCATCAACCTCTGGGTTGGTATTCCGTTTACCATGATGCAGGTTACCGGTATCTTACAGAACATTCCGGGTGAGCTTTACGAGGCAGCCCGTGTTGATGGCGCAGGTCCTGTGACAATTTTCTTTAAGATTACGCTGCCGTATATGCTGTTTGTCACGACTCCGTATCTGATTACGACGTTTACGGGTAATATCAACAACTTCAACGTTATTTATCTGCTGACTGCAGGAGCACCGGTTCCGGTCGGAGCAACCGCCGGAAAGACGGACCTTCTGGTTACCTGGCTGTACAAGCTGACGGTTGACTTACAGTACTTTAACGTTGGTGCGGTTGTCGGTATTCTTACCTTTGTCATTCTGGCTGTGGTTTCACTGATCACGTACCGGAATACTGGTTCTTACAAGAACGAGGAGGGATTCCAATAATGAATAACAAAGAGAAAAAAACACACTCCATGAAAGCGCGTGGAATGATTTCCGATGTGATTGTACATGTGGTTCTGGCACTGCTTGCGATTGTGTGGGTGATTCCGGTTCTGTGGATTGCACTCTTAAGCTTCAGTACACAGAAGGGATCTTATGTTACCAGCTTTTTCCCAAAGGGATATACGCTTCATAACTATGTGCGTCTGTTTACGGATACGCAGGTTTTAGACTTCCCGCAGATGTTTAAGAATACGTTTATCATTGCTGTGTTCAGCTGTCTGATCTCTACGATATTCGTGCTTTCGGTTTCTTACTGTATGTCGAGAATGCGTTTTAAAATCCGTAAGACTTACATGAACATCGCGATGATCTTAGGTCTGTTCCCGGCATTTATGTCGATGGTTGCTGTCTACTATATCTTAAAGGCAGTTGGTCTTTCGGAGGGATCGATGATCCGTGTGGCATTGATTCTGGTGTACTCGGGCGGTTCCGGAGCGGGATTCCTGCTTGCAAAGGGATTTTTTGATACGGTTCCGAAGGCACTGGATGAGGCGGCTTATCTGGATGGAGCGACGAGATTCCAGGTGTTTACGAAGGTGACAATTCCACTGAGTAAGCCGATTATTGTGTACACGACTTTGAGTGCATTTCTGGGACCGTGGCTGGACTTTATTTTCGCAAAGGTTATCTGCAGAGCGAATGCAAAGTATTATACGGTTGCACTGGGTCTGTGGAAGATGCTGGAGAAGGAGTATATCGACAGCTGGTATACTTGCTTTGCGGCGGGAGCGGTTTGCATTTCGGTGCCGATTGCGATTTTGTTTGTTGTAATGCAGAGATATTATACAGATGGGCTTTCAGGAGCCGTCAAAGGATGAGTTGTGGAGCAGCCGATGAGGGGTCGCTGCTCTATTTGTGTGTGGGGGGGGAGGACGGATCTGGCTCCGGCGCCGTGGCACCTGCCGCACAGACGGGCGCGGTGGCATCGGCGGGCGGATGATGACGTGTGGGAGGCGGTGGATTGAGGAACCGAGGCTATTCGACAGGAAATCTGATGATTTCCCGTCTCAGAGTCTCTTGACTTCCGGCCTGGATGGCCGTCCGTCATCCTCACTCCACTGCCTCCCACGCGTGCATCATCCGCATGCCGCCGATGCCAATGCGCCCGTCTGCGCGGCAGGTGCCACGACGCCGGAGCCAGATCCTGGGGTTGGAGGACGGGAGGAGTGGTCTGGATCTGCCCGGAGGGCAGATCGGCGTGAGATTGTTGTGTGTGGAAGGGGAGAGTGTGTTGGAGGACGGGGAGAGGGGCTGGATTCGCCTGGAGGGCGAATCGGCGTGAGTTTGTTGACTGGTGCAAAGTTTGGAGATAGAATGAAAAAAATATTTTCGGAGTTTTTTGTGCTTGATTTTATGAGAACAGAAAAGTTTCGGGAAGATATTGTGTGAAATTTGGAGGTTTTTGGGTATGGATAGGATTCGACTGAATGCTTCGGAGTGGATGGATTTCCGGAGTGGAGAAAAGAAGTGTTTTTTGCTGACAAACGGACTGGGAGGTTATTGTTCGCTGACGGTGATGGGGAATGCGGCGAGGAATGATCAGGCGCTGTTAATGGGAGCATTGAAGGCGCCTACGGTGCGGGAGCATCTGATTTCGAATGTCTGGGAGACGTTGGAGGTGGATGGTGAGGAGACGGAGCTGTTTTCACAGGAGTTTGTGAATCGGACGCAGAATGTGGAGGGGTTTCGGTTTCTGGAAGGGTTTGAGATGGGGAGTCTGCCGGTATGGTTTTACCGGGTGAAGGGGGTTGAGATTGAGAAGACGATTGGGATGGTTCAGGGGGAGAATACGGTTCTTGTCCGGTATCGGGTGAGAAGTGGGAAGAAGGGGAGTTTTTCGGTTCGGCCGGTGATGCGGTTTGCGGCGAAGGGGGAGCAGCTGCAGGAGGGGCAGGATTTTGCGGTGGACCGGAAGTGTATTGCGAGCAATGGTGTGATTCTTTCTTATGGGACAAATGGGGAGCTTCAGATGGAGAAGGAGAGGATCTGGAGGGATTTGTTTTTTGAGCAGGATGCGCGGGATGGAAGAGATGGCATCGGAAGTGCTGTCGTGAATCATCGGATTCGGTTTGAGATGACGGGAGACGGCAGGGAGCAGGTCTTTTTTGTGTGTATAGTCTCGCGGATGATGTGGATAAGTGGGATGAGGAAAGGATTGCGCTGTGGATAGAAGAGGAAGAGAAGCGGCAGGAGATGATTGCGGAAAAGTCCGGGATTTCTGATCCGGTGGGAAAGCGGCTGGCGGTGAGTGCGAGTCAGTATATTACGGAACGTGCATCGACAGGTGGGAAGAGTATTATGGCTGGTTTTCCTTATTTTGCGGACTGGGGGCGGGATACGATGATTTCGCTTCCGGGATGCACGCTGGCACTTGGGGAGTATGAGGCGTGTAAGAGCATTCTTCGGACTTTTATGGCATATACAAAAGAAGGACTGATGCCGAACCTGTTTCCGGAGGGGGATGCGCTTCCGATGTATAATACGGTGGATGCGGCACTTTTTGTTTCTGGATGTGGTGTATGAGTATTACCTTGAGACAGGAGATGTGGAGTTTGTACGCGAGGCGTTTCCGGTGATGGAAGATATTGTGTTCTGGTATCAGAAGGGAACGGATTTCCATATTAAAATGGACAGTGACGGGCTGATTATGGCCGGGGGCGGCCTGGAGCAGGTGACGTGGATGGATGTGCGGATTGACAAGGAGCTGCCGACACCGCGTCACGGAAAGCCAGTGGAGATTAATGCATACTGGTATAATGGTCTGAGGATTCTGGAAGAGCTGGCACCGTTTGTCGGAAAGGATGGATCGGTGTATGGGAAGCTTGCGGAGCAGGTGAAGAAGAGTTTTCTCGAAAAGTTCTGGATGGAAGAGGAAGGATATCTGAAGGATGTGCTGAACGGCACGTATGAAGAGAAGCAGTTCCGATGCAATCAGGTCTTTGTGCTGGCGCTTCCGTTTCAGATGGTGAGTCAGAAGCAGGGGCAGCGGATCTTACAGGCGGTCAAAGAAAAGCTGTATACGACAGCAGGACTGCGGTCATTGGAAATGGAGGATCCGGCGTTTCATCCATGGATCGGCGGAAGCCAGCCGGAGCGTGACAGGGCATATCATCAGGGGACAGTCTGGGGATTTCCGCTTGGGGCGTATTTCCGTGCGGTGCTGAATTATTTCCCGAAGGAGGGAAAACAGGAAGTGCGCCGCGGACTGGACCGTCTTGCGAGCTGGATGCAGGAAGGATGCCTGTTTCATCTGGCGGAGATTTATGATGGTGCGGCGCCGGTGATGTCGAAGGGCTGCTATGCGCAGGCGTGGAGTGTCGGAGAGATTCTGCGGGTTTACAAAGAAATGGAGGGAAAGAAGATGAATGCGGTGGTGAAAAGAACGCCGGCGGAGTGGAAAAGTTTTTTTGAATCGGAAGAATTTGTGGAAAACTTTACGTATGAAGGGGATGACCTCGGTGTTTCGGTAAAAAAGAGCGGGGAATGCGATGAAAACTGGCAGATGCCGAAAAAGGATGAACAGTTTGTGACAGAATGGAAGCTCTGGGCGCCGACAGCAATGGAGGTTTCGCTGGAGCTGTTTTCACGTGGCAGCAGCCGGGAGTACGGGGGACCGAAAAATAGCCTCGATTGCGATGACGCGCGGCGAAAAGGGTGTCTGGAGTTGTGCATTGCAGGGAGCGCGGTATGGAACGTATTATACGTATCACATTCTGCACTCAGATGGCGTTTTTGATACGGTCGATCCGTACGGCGTGGCTTCCGGTGTTGATTCGGAGCGGAGTATGGTAGTAAATCTTGCAGAGACGGACCCGGTGGGCTGGGAGCAGGATAAAAGACCGGAAATCCGGCCGGAGGACCGCTGTGTGTATGAGCTTCATGTGAAGGATTTTTCAAGCGATCCGAATTCCGGTGTTTCGGATAAGCACCGTGGAAAGTTTCTGGCATTTACGGAAGAAGGCACAACGCTGAATGGAGACGGAATTCATGCGACAGGGCTCGATTATCTGAAGTCGCTTGGCATTTCTCATGTGCATCTGCTTCCTGTTTTCGATTTCGGAAGTGTGCCGGAAGACGATGCGGAAGCGTTCAACTGGGGCTACGACCCGGTGCAGTATAATGTGCCGGAGGGATCCTATGCAACCGATCCTTTCCACGGAGAGGTACGTATCCGGGAAATGAAGGAAATGGTTCAGGCACTGCATAAAGCCGGCATCGGCGTGATTATGGATGTGGTATACAATCATACGTACAATCTCGATTCGCCGCTTCAGAAAACAGTCCCTTATTATTATTACCGTGAATGGGAGGATGGCACGATTTCCAATGGCTCCGACTGTGGAAACGAGACGGCAAGTGAGCGGGAGATGTTCCGCCGCTTTATGGTTCACTCGGCTTGTTACTGGGCGAAGGAATATCATATCGACGGTTTCCGCTTCGACCTGATGGCGCTGCACGATACGGAGACCATGAATGCGATCCGCACAGCTCTGAACCGGATGCCGCGCGGTGAGGAGATTCTGGTTTACGGTGAACCGTGGAAAGCAGCGGCAAGCGCAATGCAGGAGGGATATTTCCCGTCGGATAAACAGAATATCGGAAAGCTGATGGATGGCATTTCCATGTTCTGTGACGATACGAGAGATTCCATCAAGGGAAGTGTTTTCATTGCCGCAGAGGGAGGCTATGTCAATGGAAAAGAGCGTCTTTCAGCAGGAATACTTTCCGCGACAGACGGCTGGCTGGACGGAAAAGGAGCCTATGAGCCGCGCAATGCGAGCCAGCTGATTCCGTATGTGTCGGCACATGATAATTATACACTGTGGGATAAATTAAAACTGTCCGATCCGAAGCGGAAGGAGGATGCGGAGCCGGATTTTGACAAGATGGATGAGCGGACGCTTTCGATGAACCGTCTGGCGGCGGGCATTGTGATGACCTGCAAGGGAATGCCGTTTTTCCAGGCGGGTGAGGAATTTGCGCGCACGAAGCATGGCGAAGGAAACAGCTTCAAATCGTCGTGGCAGCTCAACAAAATTGACTGGACACGCGCCTTAGAGCAGGAAGAGCTGGTGGACTATTACCGCGGACTTCTGAAACTGCGCCGCAAATTCCAGGCATACGGAACGTGCGAGCCGGACTGTAAAAAGACATTTTTCCGTGAAAACCAGATCGCAGGTTACGAACTGGAATACCCGGATGGCCGCGCAGTCTGCGTCTTCTACAATCCATGGGAAAAAGAAGCTTTGCAGAAACTCCCGGAAGGAAACTGGAAACTGCTCTGCGATGGAAAACGCTGTGCAGAGGATGGAGCAGAGATGAAAGAAAGCATGATGCTTCCGGCAAAATCGATGGTTCTGCTGGCGCGGGAGTAAATTGTAAATTTTGTCCCTTTTTGTCGGAATGCTGTCTGTGGAAACGGGCATCGATCATTCTGCCAGGCGGCGAGCGGGAATCAATTGTTTTTCGTTTAACAGAAAAATGCACTGTGGAATTGTCCGACGACGTTCCACAGTGCATTTTTATGTTTATGTGAGCAATGAGTCAGGATCTGTGCTTACACGAGATCCTGGCGATATCTAAGAGTTCGGATCATTATTCGTCCACAACTTCCAGTACATCCATCGGGCAGGCTTTCGCGCAGATACCGCAGGCGATACATTTGGAAGCCGGATTTCCCTCGGTTTTTACGATCAGGCCAAATGGACAGGCCTTCGCACAGGCTCCGCATCCCGTACATTTTTTCTTGTTGATCATGTAAACGCCCTTCGGGTTCTGGGTAATGGCGCCTTCCGGACAGGCCTCGGCACATTTACCGCACTGCGGACAGGCGATCGGGCGGACAGCCTTTTTCTCTACGATCTGCAGACATGCCTTGTCCGGATCAAATACCTTATAAAATGCCTCAGAACATGCTCCCACACAGGCAAGACAAGCCATACAGGTGCTGTCCTTTTTTTACTTTCTAGTTTTTTCATTTTGTTTTATCCTCCGCTTAAAGATGTTGTTTTTCCTATTTTACCATTTTTGAACTTTTTTCTCAATGATATTTCCGGAATTTGCCATCTTTTTCCTGCTTGCGGTTTTGCTTCCGTTTCGCATGGCTTTGCACAGATACAAAAAATCTTAAGAAAGCAGACGGAAAAAAAGCAGTTTTTCTTCGGAAAATATACAAAAAGAAAAATCGGAAATTTGTTATGATGAAAAGGAAGAATGTACTCTCAATCATCTCACAAAATCAGGCACAGAAAGATTTTGGGAGTACACCATAAGATCGGGAGGGGGATTTTTCATGATCCGTGAAAACAATACACTGGAATGGCAAGAGATGGCAGAACAAAAAAGAATGACACAAAGAAGGATAATACAAAGAAGAGAAAGAGCACGGAGACGAAAAAGAAAGGTATGGCGGATCCGCGGGCTGCTATTGCTGTTCGGCTGTCTTCTGTTTTTTGGGCGGTGTGCGGCGCTTCCGGCAGAATCCGATCCAACGGTATGCGAAAGCAAACGGCATTTCAATGGATCAGTACCCGGAGGAGCTGTTGTCGCTTTACGAGAGAAACAATGAGACGGAGACGTTCGTCGAAGAATATCCGTTGAAAAAAGAGGAGGAGCCGGAGATTGACCTGAGCGACCTGTCATCCGCATCGGAGGTTCCGCTTCTCTTGCAGTGGGATCAGAGATGGGGCTATCACCGATATGCCGGTGAAATGATGGGATTAAGCGGCTGCGGACCGACAGCACTTTCCATGGTTGCCATTTTCATGACCGGCGATATCACAAAAAATCCGCGCTGGGTCGCCGATTTTGCCTCACAGAACGGCTATGCCGTAGACGGCAGCGGAACCGCCTGGTCTCTGATGCTGGAAGGAGCCCGGCAGATCGGCCTTTCCAGCAAAGAAATCCCTGTGGAACGGGAACGGGTGGAAAACAACCTGCAGGCCGGAAACCCCATCATTGCCCTGATGGGACCCGGGGAGTTTACCAGCAACGGTCATTTTATCGTTCTTACCGGATTGCAGAATGGCAGACTGAAAATCAACGACCCAAACAGCAGAAAAAATTCCGAAAAAACCTGGGATATCGATCAGGTGCTGGAACAGACAAAAGCGGTATGGGTATATTACAAATAATAAAATAGAAGACATACCCATCAAAGCCTCCGAATACACTGTAAAAACAGCGTCTTCGGAGGCTTTTTGTGAGGGACTATATCGAAGAGCGTGCTGTGGAGACAGCAATTTACATGATTGAGACGAAAGCGACCGTACGGCAGACGGCGAAAAAATTCGGAGTGAGCAAAAGTACCGTGCATAAGGATCTGACATCACGTCTGGTACAAGTGAATCCGGGTCTGGCGGCAGAGGCAAGGAAAATTCTGGATGTGAACAAGTCTGAACGCCACATTCGCGGCGGCATGGCAACGAGAGAAAAATATCTGCATCAGAAGCAGAAGTGAACGAAAGTGAACCAAAGAAGCTCTTTCCTAATTGCCTCAAATAGGGTATGATAGAGAAAGAAAATTACGAAAACAGAGGGAATTTTATGAACGATTATATCCTGGAAGTCTGTGTGGACTCGGCGGAGTCGGCGCTTGCGGCGGCAAAAGGCGGGGCAAGCCGGCTGGAGCTGTGTCAGAATCTGGTGATCGGCGGAACAACGCCGGGTCCGAAGCTGTTTGAGACCACCGTCGGGCTGTCCACATAGTCGCTCGGGCATTCGGAAATCGCGAACTGGCGCGGAACAGCTCCGCATTGCGGATCCGTCTCCCTCTCTTGCCTTGTAATCGTTCATATCCTCACGGAACAGCTTGCGCACACGCGTCACATCCGCACCGCAGCGGCGCAGGAACGCTGCCGCCTCGAACGTGCGGACACCTGTTTTCTGCATAAAGTTGTC
>ENA-OQKS01000347-OQKS01000347.1-human-gut-metagenome-genome-assembly--contig:-NODE-347-length-13761-cov-2.866804_pt1 | contig 13761 bp, 10 predicted proteins | sample MGYA00242804_ERZ504808 | MGnify/ENA primary metagenome ERZ504808 (study PRJEB26092, sample SAMD00036375) | human gut metagenome | host: Homo sapiens | study: EMG produced TPA metagenomics assembly of...
GGGCTTTGTGCTGGGTTTGGAGCCCAACAATGCCCGCGTGAAGGGGTCATTTTTGACCAACGTGCTCAAGCGTGCGTTGCCGCCGTCACTGGCGGTTATTATGGCTGCGGCGCTCGATATCTTTGTAGCGCGCGTGTTTGGCTTTAACCAGCTCACGCTTTCGACCATGTGCCTGCTTACGTCGTGTGCGGCGAGCGTGAGTCTGATCTGGCGTATCTCGCAGCCGCTTACGCCCTTGCGTGTGGTGCTTTTTGTGTTTGTCGTTGTCGGCATCCTGGCGGGTGTTATCGGATTCCCGCAGCTGCTGTCCATCGCCAACCTGTCGATGGGCGAGGCCGTTATCTTGCTGGCGATCGTCGTCTTTACCTGCACGGTGTTCTTTAAGCTCGCCACGATGATGGATTCGCTTAAGTCGCGTCGTCGCCATGCTGCCACCGGCTTTGGCCGTGGCGTTCGCGTCCGTCTGGGTCGTGGTGGCGGCAAGGTGAGCTCGACGGGCTCAACTGCCCAGCGTTTTGCCAAGCGCGTCGCCGCCGATATGGCGCAGCGCCGTGAGGAGCGCACCGCTCGCGAGGCCGAGGTTCGCGCGCTCGAGGGTGTGGAAAAGGCCCAGCCCAAGAAAAAGAAGGGCACGGGCGTCACTCGCTCGCGTGTGACCAAGTCCGCCCAGGGCATTAAGGTCTCGATGCCGAGCAAGAAGAAAAAGCCCGCAAATAAAGCCTAGCTTCAGCCGCCCGGGGGATGATTTTTCTGGGACGGGGATTAAAAAATCATCCCTCCACAAAGACTACCCTGGCGATGTTGAATTGGTGCCTTGCTCCTGTGGGGGCGTGGCGATGTTATGCTCTAACCTCGACTGTATGAATTGCTCCGAAAAGAGGAAGCCGTGATCTGCCCGCATTGCCTTAAGACCATAGAGGACGGCGCCTCGTTCTGCCCCTATTGCAACGCATACGTTGGTCCGGGCGACGGTCCCGAGCATACCGAGTTCGTATTCTGCGATGGTTGCGGCGCACGCCTGTCCCCGCATGATCGCACCTGTCCCAAGTGCGGGCGCCCTGCCCCGGGCATCCTTTCCAAAGACGCGGCTGCATCCGATCTGGCGGCAGGCCGCACGGCCGGCTTTCCGCGCTTGACGCAGGAGCAGATCGATACCGAGGTGCCCCATGCGCCGGCGTCTGCCGCCGCGGTGCTCTCGGATGCCGCCGATCCCAACGAGACCTGCGTGCTGCCTGCCTTCGATAAGGACTTTGGCATCCCCAAGGTCGATATCCCCACACCGGTGTCCCTGCGCGATGATGTCCAGCCCAAAAAGCCAAAGGCCAAGCGCAAGGTCCATCCCGACGAGGATGCCTATCACAAGCACAAGCGCCATATCCCCAAACCGCTTATCGTTATCGCGGTGCTCGCCGCCGTGTGCGGTGGTGCGTATTGGTTTGTGACTGCCGATCCTATGGGCGTCATGCCCGGCTTCTACGACCAGTTTGGCCAGGCCGCCAAGACCACCTTCCCGTCGCGCCAAAAGGGCGAGGCCACCGAGAAAGAGTCCAAGCAAGAGGATGCGTCCGAGGTCGTTCAGGAGGAGACCGTCTTAACCGACGACCAGCTCTACGCCAGGCTCGACGGCCTGTACCAGACCATCGTGTCGTACAGCGACGATGATCAGATCGGCGAGGTCATCGATTCGTTTAATAACGGCTATCTGCGTACGCCGCTCTCCACCCGCCAGGAGCTGTCGCAGAGCGCTTATGCCCTGCGCGATCAGATTAAAAAGACCCAGGATGAGCTCAATAACCTCAAGGTTCAGGACGACACCGTCTATGCGGAGGACATCGATCATCTAAAGCAGCTTGCCCAGTGGATGTACGAGCGTGTCGACGTGATCTGCCAGAGCTGGGATATCTCGCTGTCCATTCCCGACGGCGAGTCGCTGAGCGCCCGTCAGAGCGAGATCCTGGCGCCCATCGCACAAGGCGGCAACAGCGCGCTTAACCAGTACGACGCCAACGTGAGCGCATGGAGACCGCAGCAACGTTCGTAATTTGTTGCCCTCCGGCGGCATAACCTGCGTGCGCAATTGATGGAAGCCCGTGCTTATTGCTACAATTTGACCAAATATGCTTTAAACGCACGAGGAAGGAACCACATGTTTGGTTTTAAGAAAGAGCTCTACACGCCCGAGTATCAGCTTGTCGGTGATGAGTGCGCGGTGATCGAGACGTCGAAGGGCACCATCAAGGTCAAGTTTGACGGCGAGGGCGCCCCCATCCACGTGGCGAACTTCTGCGAGCTTTCCACGATGGGTTTTTACGACGGCCTTAAGTTCCATCGCTATGTGCCCGGTTTTGTGATCCAGGGCGGCGACCCCAATACCCGCGATATGTCCGGCGCCGATGTCGCCGCCGGTCTTGAGGGCCCCGACGGCATGCCCGGTACCGGCGGCCCCGGCTACTGCATCAAGGGCGAGTTCGCTACCAACCCGCGTAACAGCCACGTCGACGGCGCGCTTGCCATGGCACGTTCCATGGATCCCGATTCCGCAGGTTCGCAGTTCTACTTCTGCCTGGGTGCTCAGCACAACCTCGACTCCGGCTATACCGTCTTTGGCACCACGGTCGAGGGCCTCGACGTCATCTCGCAGCTGCGTGCCGGTGACGAGATCGTCCATGTCGAGATCGTTCACGAGTAAAGGGGACTTCCTTGAATAGCCAGCTGATCCAACAGGGCCGCGCCGCTTATCGCGCGGGTGATTATTCCGCTGCCGCCCAGATGCTCGGTGCGGCAAAGACCCCCGGTGAGATTATGGGCGAGGCCGACCATCTGCGCGGCAACGCCTTGATGCACCTGGGCATGTATGCCGAGGCCGCCGAGGCTTACGCCGCCGCCCTTAACGACGGTACCTATGGCAAGCGCGGCGCGCTGCTCACCAACCGCGGCAAGGCGCTTGCTGCCGTGGGTGACTATGTGACTGCAGCCCAGGCGTTTTCTGCCGCAACGCAGGATGCATCCTATGCCACGCCGTTTAAGGCCTATCTGGGTCTGGGCAACGCCCTATTCCAGTCGGGCGATTATGCCAACGCCGGCACTGCCTTCCGTCAGGCCGCCATCGATGGTGCCAACCCGGCTCCCGCCGCCGCCCTTGGCGATCTTGGCCGCTGCTTCATTAAGCTCGGCCGTCCGGCAGACGCCGTAGAGACCTACCGCACGGCCATCGACTTTGCCGGTCCGCGCGACGACACGCGTGCACTTAACGCCGGTATGGGCGAGGCGCTCTCTGCCGCCGGTCGCCCCTCTGACGCGCTCGATGCCTTTAACGCCGCCACCGCCGATGGCATCTACCAGCTCACGCCCGAGCAGGCCGACGAGCTTGCCCGCGTGCAAGATTCCCTCGCTGCGCTTTCGGCCCAGACGGCCATGGCCACGGCGCCGGCTCCCGCGATGGATGCTCCCGCCGTCGACCCGCTCGACCCCACGGGTGCTACCGGTCAGTTTATGCCCGACCCCTCGGACACCGGCTTCTTTACCCTGTCCGAGTCCGAGATGGTTCAGCAGGACCGCAAGGAGGCCAAGGTCCGTCGTCGCCATCGCCATACGGGCCTCAAGGTCTTCTTGGTGCTGCTTCTGCTGATCGTCATTGCCGCAGGCGGTCTTGGCTTTGCCTACACGCGCGGCCTGGGCTTCCCTTCGCAGGAGTCTGTTGTCACCGACCTGTTCCAGGCTGCCGGTGACGGCGATACCGCCAAGGCCGAGTCCTGCCTGGCCTCCAGCCTGTCCGAGGACGCCAAGTCGATGATCATTTCCTCGATTCCGCAGGGCGCCACCGTCTCCATTGAGGGCATGGACCAGTCTATGACCGAGACCACCGCCAAGGTCAAGGCGTCGCTGTCCAAGGGCGGCGAGCAGGAGTACACCGTCAAGTTCGTGCGCTCCGACAACCATATCGGTTGGGCCGTCTCCTCGCTCGACATCGATCTCTCGGCTGCTGACAACCAGTAGTGACCTTATGAGATTTGGCGCTGCCCGGTGCTTCACCGCAAGTGAGGTGCCGGGCTTGCGCTAGTATGATGGGCTAGTAGTTTTCCAGCAATCATCCAACACATCAGGAGTTGCGTTGTTTTCTTTGATGGATATGTTTTTCGGTAGCTATGCGGGCGATCTTGCCATCGACCTCGGCACCGCCAACACGCTTGTCTCCGTGCGCGGCAAGGGCATCGTCATTCGCGAGCCCTCCGTTGTCGCCATCGACAAGAACGATGAGCGCATCCTGGCTGTCGGTATCGAGGCAAAGCGCATGCTCGGCCGTACGCCCGGTAACATTGTGGCCGTTCGTCCCCTTAAGGACGGCGTTATCGCCGACTTCGACGTTACCGAGGCCATGCTTCGCTATTTTATCGACAAGGCGTCCGAGAAGCGCTATCCGGTGGACCCCGCGTCCGCGCGTTGTCGTCTGCGTCCCCTCCGGTGTCACGTCGGTCGAGAAGCGCGCCGTTTTTGAGGCTACGATCCAGGCCGGTGCCCGCCAGGCATACCTGATCGAGGAGCCCATGGCTGCTGCCATCGGCGCCGACTTGCCTGTCGAGGAGCCCACCGGCTCCATGGTCATCGATATCGGTGGCGGTACCACCGAGGTCGCCGTTATCGCCATGGGCGGTATCGTCGTGTCGCAGTCCATCCGCATCGCCGGTGACGAGTTTGACCAGGCCATCCTTACCCACGTTCGCGATGCCTATAACCTGGCTATCGGCGAGCGCACGGCCGAGGACATCAAGATCAAGGTCGGTTCTGCCGTGCCGCTCAAGGACGAGCTCGACGTCGAGGTCAACGGCCGCGACGTGATCACGGGCCTGCCCAAGACCGTGCGCATCGAGAGCGAGGAGATTCGTCGCGCGCTCAACAAGCCGCTCGACGAGATGGCCAAGGCCGTCAAGGACGCCCTCGACGCCACGCCGCCCGATCTTGCCTCGGATCTTATGTACTACGGCATCCTGTTGACCGGCGGCGGTGCGCTGCTGCGCGGCCTCGACGTGCGTCTGCGCGACGAGACCGGCGTTTCGGTCAACGTCAGCCCTACGGCGCTCGACAACGTCGTCAACGGCTGCGCCCGCGTGCTCGAGGCCAACGCGTTTGACGGTGGCTTCGTCCAGACCAATGCTTAATTTCCAAAAGGTGGATTCCATTTGGCACGATCTTCGGGTTTCTCTTCAAATCTGAATACCAAGCGACAATCAACGGGTATGCGCCCGTTGATTGTTTTCAGCGTAATTTCGGTGCTGCTGCTCACGTTTTACATTCGCGAGGGCGAGGCGGGACCGATTCATGCCGTGCGTTCGGGCGTGACGACGATTACCTCGCCGGTGCGTTTTGTGGGCTCGGCTGTCGCCGCGCCCTTTAACGCAATCGGAAACGTGTTCTCAAACCTTACGGCTTCGCAAGACACCCTCGACGAGCTTAAGAAGCAAAACGAGGTCCTGACGTCAAAGGTTGCTGAGCTCTCCGAGGCTCAAAAGACCGCCGAGCGACTCGAGAGCCTGGTCGGTCTTCAGTCGACCTACAACCTCAAGTCCACCGCGGCTCGCATTGTCGGCGCGTCGGGCGATGCCTGGACCTCGACCGTTACCATCGACAAAGGCTCTGCCGACGGTCTTACCATCAACATGCCCGTGACGAGTTCTGCCGGTGTCATCGGTCAGATTATCGAGGTTTCGGCCAAGACCTCCACCGTCCGCCTGATTAGTGATGAGAACTCGGGCGTGTCCGCCATGGTGCAGGATACGCGTGCTCAGGGCATGCTGCAGGGGCAGCCCGACGGTACCCTGCGCCTGGAGCACGTGAGTGTCGACTCCGACGTGAAGGTGGGCGATATCATCGTGACCTCGGGCATCGGCGGCGTATTCCCCAAGGGCCTGCCGCTCGGTACGGTCTCGTCGGTGGAGAAGTCTGCCAACGATGTGTACTACACCATCGTCGTGCGCGCTCAGACAACGGCCGAAAACAACGAGGAAGTGCTGGTCATTACGTCGCTGACCGATGAGCAGTCGGCTTCGGACGAGGATGTGAGCAGCGCCAACAGTACGCCGCAGGGCACCTCGCGCGATGCGGCCACCAAGTCCAAAGATGAAAGCTCGGATGAAAACTCCGATGCGTCCGACACGACTGACTCGGGCTCGAGCGAATAGGGAGGCATGTCCATGGATCTACACGAACAGGGGACTGGCTCCCGCACTTTTGCGATTGCCGCCATTGTCTGCGTCCTGCTGCAGGCGGGCTTGGCGCCGCAGATCTCCATCGCGGGCGGTCGCGTCAACTTTATGATTATCCTGGTGTGCCTGAGTGTGTTTTCGGGCGATCCCACGCGGGCCGTCATCTGCGGTTTTTGCAGTGGCCTGTTCTACGACCTGTCGGCAGCCGTGCCGGTGGGCGTGATGTCGCTGTTGCTGACAGTGGGCAGCTTTGCCCTGACACACAGTGCCGCCGGTCAGACGGGAGGCACCCCGAGCGCTCGCGGCATCACGGTGGGCGCCTTTGCGCTTGCCATTAACGTAATCTACAGCATTATCTTGCTGTTTATGGGACTGGAATCGAGTTTTGTCGTGGCGATCTTTGGACACGCCCTGCCGTCCTCGATTCTGACCGGTCTGGTCGCCGTTCCGTTTTTGATGTCCGGCGTCGCGCCGCAGTCTGGCTATGGGTTCTCCGCGCGCGGTGGGCGTCAGACGGGTATGCGCTTTAAGCCCAAGACCCGTAAGCTCAAATAGGGGAGGTCTGTAGATGTCTTCCCAGTTGGCGGTTGTTGTCGCTGGCATCGTCCTGGTCGTGGCCATTGTGGTCGCGCTGGTCATCATGCGACGCGGCGACTCCCGCTTTACCTACGACACGCAGCACGGAACGGCCCCGCGCGCCACCGAGGGCGAGGGCAATACGGCCGCTACGGCCTTCAAGGGCCGCTTTTCCATCCTCACCGCGGGCGTGGGTGCGATGTTGTCCGCGCTTGCCGTTAAGCTGTGGGGCGATGCAGATGGTCTCGTCGGACTACTACGACAAGCAGGCCAAGAGCAATCAGACCCGTACCGTTACCACGCCTGCCGTGCGTGGCCGCATCTTGGACCGCAACGGCGTCGCGCTGGTGCAAAACCGCCCTCCGCTCGCCGTCGTCGCCTATCGCGACCTTGCCGACGACAAGGTACTGGTGCGTCATCTTGCCAACGTGCTCGGCATGCCGTATATCGCGGTGCTGCGCAACATCCAGGACAATTCCGAAGGCGCGCAGAGCCTGCATACGATCGCGACTGACGTGCGCCGCTCTACTGTCGCCTACATTCAGGAGCACGCCGGTGAGTTTCCCGGCGTGAAGATCGCCGAGCGCACCGAGCGCCAATACCCGTATGGCGAGACCGCCTGCCATATCTTGGGCTATACCGGCACCATTACCTCCGAGCAGCTCGAGGCGCAGAACAAGAAGTCGTCGGACGGCAGCGATAGCGCGGCTGGCCAGATCTCGTATCAATCGGGCGATATTGTGGGCCAGGCGGGCGTAGAGATTTACTACGAAAATCTGCTGCAGGGCATTCGTGGTGAGCAGACCGTGAAAGTTGACGCCTCGGGTAATGTGACCGGTCAAGCCGGCGCCGTTCCCGCCAAGGCCGGTTCTGACATTAAGCTTACGCTGGATCTTAAGATTCAACAGGCCTGCGAGACGGCTCTGGCGAATGCCATTGAGCTTGCCAAGACCACGGGTCATAGCGATGCCGGCAACGGCGCCGTGGTGTGCCTCGATCCCAACAATGGTGAGATTCTGGGTATGGCAAGCGAGCCCAAGTTTGATCCGTCGGTGTTCATCGGCGGCGTTTCCAACGACGTGTGGACCGAGCTCAACGACGACAAGGGTTCGCATCCGCTGCTCAACCGCGCCATTAGCGGCCAGTATATGTCGGCTTCGACCATCAAGCCGCTCTCGGCTCTGGCCGGTCTTGAGTTTGGAACCTATACCTCAGGCCAGACCACGAACTGCACGGGCTATTGGACGGGCCTGGGCAAGTCATGGGGTAAGTACTGCTGGCTGCATTCCGGTCACGGCACTATGACGCTGCAATCCGGTATCGCCAACTCGTGCGACCCCGTGTTTTACGATATGGGTAAGGCGTTTTTCTACAACGACCAGCATCCCGAGGGTCTGCAAGAGGTCTTTCGCCGTTGGGGCCTGGGCAAGACCTGCGGCATCGATCTGCCAAGTGAGGGCACCGGTCGCATTCCTGACGCCAAGTGGAAAGAGTCCTACTTTACCGACGCCTCGGCCGAGGACCGCAAGTGGAATGCCGGCGATATGACTAACATCGCTATCGGCCAGGGCGACATTTTGGTGACGCCGCTGCAGATGGCGTGTGCCTACATGGGCCTTGCCAACGGCGGCAAACAGTATGTGCCGCATGTGTTCTTGTCTGCTGTCTCGCGTGATGGCGACGGCGATGCCTACAAGTACAACGGCAAGGGCAAAAAGAAGCGCCTGGAGGCCCATATCAATAGCGATGCCGACCTGGCGCTGGTCCGCAACGGCATGCACGATGTGATTTACTCGGCGTCGACTTCGACCGCCGCACACTTTAACTCCTTGACCCCCACGGTCTACGGCAAGTCCGGCACGGGCGAGAAGAGCGGCGAGGACGATTACGCGTGGTTTTGCGCCTACGCGCCGGCCGATGAGCCCAAGTACGTGATTGTCACTGTCTTGGAACAGGGCGGTGGTGGCTCCGATACCGCGCTGCACGTCGTGCGCGATGTCCTCGGTGCCATTTATGACGAGCCCGACACATCTTCTGCCACGGGCGATTCTTCGGTTCGATAGGAGGTTGCGATGGATTTTTCGCCGGCGGACCTGTTCCGCTCAACTAAAACCGGTTCCCGCAGCAGCCTGGACCGTGTCAACAAGCAGCTTTCGGCCTCGCGCGGCACGTTTCGCCAGAAGGTGCACATCGGCGTGCTGCTGGCAACCTTGGCACTCGTTGCCTATGGTGCCATCATCATTTGGTCGGCATCGCAGTTTAAGGCCGACGCCTCATTTTCGCGCCACCTGTTGGGCATCGGCATCGGTGCGGTGCTTGCGGTGCTCGTCTGGCGTACCGATCTGCGCGGCATCTCTAACTTCTCGACGGCGCTGCTCGTCATCGACCTCATTGTGATTTTCTCGCCCAAGATTCCGGGGCTGTCCTATACGGGCGGTCTGGGCATGACGGGCTGGATCAAGATTCCCGGTATCGGTCTTACCTTCCAGCCGGTCGAGCTCGCCAAGCTCATCACGATCTTCTTTATCGCCACGCTTGGTTCGCAGTACAACGGCCGCATCGATACCGCCCGCGACTACATTAAGCTCTGCGGCATGCTTTCCGTTCCGTTTTTGGCCGTCGTCGCTATGGGCGACCTGGGTTCGGGCTTGGTCGTGTTGGTGTCGGGTGCCGTTGTGATCTGCATGAGCGGTGCGCGCCGCGAATGGGTGCTGTCGACCTTGGCTCTGCTCGTGGGTTTGGTGGCGCTCATCCTGGCGCTCGATTCGGTGCTCGATTCTCTTTTGGGCCATGACGTTTTGATCAAGCAGTACCAGATGAACCGACTGACCGTCTTTATCGACCCCGATAATGCCGATTCGGACGATGCCTACAACTTGCAGCAATCGCTCATCGCGGTTGGATCGGGTGGCTTTTTCGGTAAAGGTCTGGGCCATGCGACGCAGTCTGCCGGTGGCTTTCTGCCCGAGTTCCACACCGACTTCGTCTTTGCCTTTTTGTCCGAGACCTTTGGCTTCTGCGGCCTCCTTTTTGCTGCTGTGCCTGTACGTGCTGCTCATGTTCTCGACGATTCGCGTCGCCTTTAAGTGTGAGTCTCTGTTCCTACGCTTGTCATGCGTGGGTATCGTCGGCATGTGGGCATTCCAGACCTTCGAGAACATCGGCATGTGCATCGGCATGATGCCGATTACCGGTATTCCGCTGCCGTTCATTAGCTTCGGTTCGTCCTCGATGATGATCCAGTTGCTGACGGTGGGTATCGTACAATCCATATGGCGGCATCGTTCGGGCGCCGCGTAACCGCTGGAGGGGTTTGCTATGAAGATTCCCGTGGACAAGCTGACCCGCGTCTTTAAGATGGGCGCGACCACCAAGAAGGATTCCGACACGCCGGTTCGCGTGTCCGTCTACCTCGATTCGTCTGCCTCGCGTTTTTTGGTCGAGACGGTGCGCGATGCCTTCGTGCCACAGACGACGTCGGGCATTGTGCGCGTTGAGCGCCTGGGGGAGGACCGTATCGTCCCCAAGACCGATACCGATGTGGTGCTGGTGCTTTCGTGCGGGTCTGACCGCCTTGAGAGCGCCGTGCAGGAACTCGTGATTGCCGGCGCCCCCGTGTGCGTGCTTGCCGAGTCTGCTGTGGAGGTGCCTTTTATCCAGGAGTCCACGCCCATGCTCGGCGCGGTGGCGGCCACCGATAAGACGTATCTGCTCGAGACGCTTTCCCGCTGGATTCTCGATCGCACGGACAAGGAGACAGCCTTTGCGGCGAACTTTGCCTTTATGCGCATCGCCGCCGCCAACCGCATCATCACCTCGTGCGCGCTTACCAATATGGCGACGGGCGCGCTGGTGTTTTTGCCGGGGACCGATTATCCCGTTATGGCGCTGGCGCAGGTGGGCATGCTCTTTGAGCTTGCGGCCATCTTCGGACGCGGTATCAAACCCGAGCGCGGCTATGAGGTCGCGGGCGTGCTTGCCGGTGGCCTGGTGATCCGTGCCGTCACCCGCGCCCTGGTAAAGCAGACGCCGCATATTGGGTTTGCCGTCAAGGCGCTGACCGCCGCCGCGGGCACCTATGGCATGGGCCGTGCGCTCGTTTCGCTGTACGAGCGCGACATCGACTACAGCCGTGCCAACGAGGTGGCTGCCGCCACGTTCTCGCGCGTTCGCGACCTGGTGACCACGGTTGCCGGCGCTACTCGTCCTATGGGTCCCTTTGAGGACGCATCTGATCTCGCTGCTTAGGGGTTTCTTTTGCGCGTTCCATACCAAGACTGTTTTCATCTGATCGAGCCGTTGCTCGCCAAGGTCGAAAAGCCGAGTCGCTATATCGACCACGAGTGGGGCACGCTCTCCAAGGCTGATGCCGACTATCGTTGCTGCATGATCTATCCGGACGTGTATGAGGTCGGTCTGCCCAACCAGGGCATCGCCATTCTCTACAACATCCTTAATCAGGCCGAGGGCATTTCCTGCGAGCGCGGCTATGTGCCGTGGCCCGACATGGGCGACGCCATGCGCGAGGCGAACATTCCGCTGCTGTCGCTCGAGGGCGCGGCGCCCGTGGCCTCGTTCGATATCGTTGGCATGCATGTGCCGCACGAGATGGCCGTGACAAACTTTCTCGAGGCGCTCGACCTCGCCGGCATTCCGCTGCTCGCGGCCGACCGCACCGAGGACGATCCCATTATCATTGCCGGTGGCCCCTCGGTCTATAACCCCGAGCCGTATGCGGCCTTCTTCGATGCCATCCTCATTGGCGAGGGTGAGGAGTCGTTGCTCGAGATCTGTCAGCTGCATCGCCGCTTGCGTGACGAAGGCGTCTCGCGCGCTCAGATTGTCGAGCAGCTCGCGACGGTCGCCGGTACCTATGTGCCGTCTCTGTATGAGGTGCGCTATGACGAGCCCTGCTCGCCGCATGGCTACACCGTGCCGCGCGAAGGCAAGGACGTCCCGCAGGTAGTCTATAAGCGCGTCGTTGAGGACTTTGGAGCTACTAATCCGCTGTCGCAGTCGTGCGTGCCCTACGCGCAGCTCGTTCACGACCGCCTGTCGATCGAGATTCTGCGCGGTTGTGCCCGCGGCTGCCGTTTTTGCCAGGCCGGTATGACCTATCGTCCGGTGCGCGAGCGCTCGGCCGACCAGATTGTTTCCTCGGTGATCCAGGGCCTGCAGAAGACTGGCTATGACGAGGTGTCGCTCACCTCGCTTTCGACCACCGACCACTCCTGCATCCGCGATGTGCTCGGCAGGCTCAACCGCCGCCTGGAGGATACGGGTATTCGCGTATCCATTCCCTCGCAGCGCCTGGATTCGTTTGGCGTGGATATGGCCGAGTCGGTCGCCGGCGAAAAGAAGGGCGGCCTGACGTTTGCCCCCGAGGCCGGCAGTCAGCGCATGCGCGACATCATCAACAAGAACGTGACCGAGGAGGACTTGGACCGTGCGGCCAAGGCGGCCTTTGAGGCCGGCTGGAATCGCATGAAGCTCTACTTTATGATGGGCCTTCCCGGCGAGCGCGACGAGGATATCGTGGCCATCGCCAACCTGGCCGACCACGTGCTCGAGCTCGGCCGCTCCGTGGTTCCCAAGGCGCGCCGCGGCTCCGTCTCGGTGTCCATCTCGGTGTCGGTGTTTATTCCCAAGGCCGCCACGCCCTTCCAATGGTGCCCGCAGCTCGATTACGACGACGTCAAGCGCCGTCAGAAGCTCCTCATCACGAGCGTTCGCAACCGTGCGGTCCGCGTGCACTACCACGATGCCGAAACCTCGCTCGTCGAGGCCGCGCTGTCTCGCGCCGGCCGTGACATGACGCCTGTCATCATCGATGCCTGGCGTGCTGGTTCGCGTTTTGACGCCTGGGTGGAGCATTTTTCGCTCGATAACTGGAAGTCGGCTGCGGCCAAAAACGGCATCGATCTCAACGAGCTCGTGCACCTGCCCTACGAACTGGACTGGCGCCTGCCCTGGGAGCACGTGAGCCCCGGCTGCTCGCGCGGCTTCCTCGAGCGCGAATACCGCCGCTCGTTGGAGGGCGTCACGACGCCCGACTGTACCCGTACCTCGTGCACCGGCTGCGGAATCTGCCCCACGCTTCATGCCAAGAACGTATTGGTGGGTGATCGCGCATGAGTGAGCGCCTGACCGACAACCCCACGCTCTTTAGGCTTCGCGTTCGCTATGGCAAGCGCGACCGCCTTAAGTACCTGGGCCATCTCGAAGTGATTCATACTATTGAGCGCATCGTGCGTCGCGCGGGGCTGCCCTATGCCGTGACGCAGGGCTTCTCTCCGCATATGCGTGTGGGCTTTTCGTCGGCGCTGCCGGTGGGAACGTCGTCGACTTGCGAGTGGTATGACTTGTTTATGACTGAGTTCGTTGCGCTCGATGAGGCGTTTGAACGTTTGGCGGCGGCATCTCCGGCCGATCTGGCCCCCATCGAGGCGGCATACATCGACGTGCGCACGCCGGCGCTGACGGCGCAACTCACGCGTCTGTCGTATCGTATCGATCTGCATCTTGACCCTGAGGCACCGGTGGACGCCGACGAGGTGCGTCGCGCTATCGATACGCTGCGCGCGGGCCACGGCATCGACTACGCACGCGGTAAGAAGAGCAAGCGCCTAGACCTTGACCACACACTGGTGGGCTATGAGCTCACGGCAGGGGAGCGCCCGGACCATCTGGTGCTCATGCTCGACACCCATGCCGACAACGAGGGGTCCATGCGTCCGGAAATTGTGCTTTCTGCCGCTGATGTTTTGTTGCAGGGCTTGACCCCGGGCGTCGATGCACCTATCGTTTCCACCGGTATGCAAGACCTCGTGACCATCTGCTCCTACGATGTCGAGCGTCAGAATCAAGCATGCGAGGACGACGAGGGCCGACTCGTCAGCCCCATACCTGTGCGAACTTGTGGATTTGCTCCACATACTCGTTGACGGGGGTATTATCGCCTGCTACTATATTCGGCTGTTGCACT
>ENA-OQKS01000350-OQKS01000350.1-human-gut-metagenome-genome-assembly--contig:-NODE-350-length-13613-cov-2.240175_pt1 | contig 13613 bp, 12 predicted proteins | sample MGYA00242804_ERZ504808 | MGnify/ENA primary metagenome ERZ504808 (study PRJEB26092, sample SAMD00036375) | human gut metagenome | host: Homo sapiens | study: EMG produced TPA metagenomics assembly of...
GTAACTTTTCACAATCCAATGTCGTGGTTTTCCAGATCAAGATACGATTTCATTACCTTTTTCAGCAGTTCATGCTCCGGTTTTTCAAAATAAGGATCGTCGGCAAGCAGTTCTGAAGCCGCCTCACTCGCTTTCTGCAGGATATCGGCATCCCGGAAAATATCTGCCATCCGGAATTCCATATCCCCGCTCTGGCGCGTTCCCAGCAGATCGCCGCTGCCGCGCAGTTTCAAATCTTCCGAAGCAATATAAAACCCGTCGTTCGAATGGTTCAGGATTTCCAGACGTTTGGCGGTCTCCTGATCTTTGTTTCCGCGGATGAAAATACAGTAGGACTGATGCTCTCCTCTTCCGACACGTCCGCGGAGCTGATGGAGTTGCGCAAGGCCGAACCGTTCGGCATTTTCCACCATCATCACCGTCGCATTCGGCACGTTGACACCGACCTCCACGACTGTCGTCGAGACGAGTACCTGGATTTCTCCGCTGGCGAACCGCTCCATGATCTCGTTTTTCTGCGCCGCCTTCATCTGTCCGTGCAGCATCTCTACTGTGATGCCCGGCAGCTCTTTTTTCAGGAGCTGTGTATAGTCGGTGACGTTTTCCGCTTCCAGACCCTCGCTCTCCTCCACCATCGGGCAGATCACATACGCCTGACGGCCCAGTTCGACCTGACGCGTGATAAAGCGGTAAGCTTTTGGACGGTAAGACGTATCCACCACACAGTTTTTGATCGGCAGACGCTTCGCCGGAAGTTCATCAATCACAGAAATCGAAAGATCTCCGTACAGAATGATAGCCAGGGTTCTTGGAATCGGCGTTGCACTCATAACGAGAACATTCGGCGGTTCCCCTTTTTCAGCAAGTGCCGTTCTCTGCCGGACACCGAAGCGGTGCTGTTCGTCTGTGATGACAAGCGCCAGATTTTTGTACTGTACCTTTTCCTGAATCAGTGCATGTGTGCCGATCACCATTTTGCAGCTTCCGTCTTCCAGACTGGCATAGATTTCCCGGCGTTCTTTTGCTTTCGTGGATCCAGTCAGAAGGCGGGGATTGTATTCCGTCAGATTGTTTTCTTTCAACAGAGTGCAGAGCGATTCATAATGCTGCCGCGCCAGAACCTCCGTCGGAACCATCAGCGCCGACTGGTAGCCGTTCTCAGCTGTCATAATCATTGCAAGGAATGCCAGAATCGTCTTTCCGCTTCCGACATCTCCCTGTACCAGCCGCGCCATGCGGGTATGACCTTTTAAGTCCCGCTCCAGTTCACCCCACACACGCATCTGTGCATTCGTGAGACGGTACGGCATATTTTCGATGACTTCCTCCGTCTTCCAGACGGCGCGGATCGGGAACGCATTGGTAATTCCCTCCGTCTGCTCTTTTAACTGCCGCAGGGACAGGATGAAGAGAAAAAACTCTTCGAACACAATTCTGCGCCGCGCCGTTTTCAGATGCTCCTGGTCTTTTGGAAAATGAACCTCATGGAGGGCATAATTGATTTCACAGAGTTCATACCGGGCACGGATTTTTTCCGGCAGATAGTCCTGCGCAGGTGCGCATCGTTCCAGCACCTGTGCGACGGCCTTGCTCACCATCTTGTTCGTGAGACCGGCTGTCAGTCCATAAACCGGCTGAAGACTTGCCAGAAGCTCATGGTATGCGGCAGGAGTGAAGATTTCCGGCTGCTCCATCACGAGACGGCCTGATTTTTCCTGTATCTTTCCGCGGAAGATAAAAACACTGCCTTTCTTCAGCGTGCTCCGCAGAAACGGCATATTAAACCAGGTAAGCTGCAGCCGCACCGGCTCCTCGTAGAGTTCCAGGACAACGACGCTCTTTCTCTGGTTTCCTTTTACCGACGGACTGTGGACAATTCTTCCGTATACCGCATTCTTTTCCTCTTGTCTGCATTCGCGAAGGGGAACCGGCTCTGCATAGCAGTCATAATCTCTTGGATAATAATGCAGAAGCTGCTGCAAATTGTAGATTCCTATTTTTGCAAACAGCTTCTCCGTTTTTTCACCGATCCCCTTCAGTGTTGTCAGGGGTTCCGTATTCATATTTTTCTTTCCTTACTCTTATTCAACCGAAACGACACAGTAGTAAATCGGCTGTCCGCCATAGTTTACTTCCACATCGCAGTCCGGATATGCCTGCTCGATTTTTTCGCCAAGGCTTTCGGCATCTTCCTCACTCATATCTTCACCGTAGTAGATGCTGATCAGCTCGCTGTCCTCATCGACCATGGCGCGGATGGTTTCTTCTGCAACGGTAAGAATATCCTGTCCGACAGCGAGAAGTCCGTGATCGCCAAGTCCCATGATGTCGCCCTGATGGATCTCTTTCTCATCGATGTGGGTATCACGTACCGCGTACGTTACCTGACCGGTTTTCACCATCTGGATGCCCTCTGTCATGGCCTCCTCGTTCTCTTCTGCAGATTTCTCCGGCACATAGCTGATCATGGCTGTGATGCCCTGCGGAACGGTTTTGGTCGGAACAACGATGATATTTTTGTCCTCAGTCATGGCTTTTGCCTGATTTGCTGCGAGGATGATATTTTTGTTGTTCGGCAGAATAAAGATATTCTTTGCATTGACCTTCTCAATTGCAGTCAGCATATCCTCGGTGCTCGGGTTCATGGTCTGACCGCCCTCGATCAAGTAATCAACACCGAGTCCCTGGAAGATCTCTTTGATTCCCTCTCCGATGGACACGGCGATGAATCCGTTCTCCTTCGGCGGCTGTTTTGCTGCTTCTTTTCTCTTCTTATCTTCCTCTGCCTGCTGTGCTGCGATCTTTTCTGCGTTCTTGATCAGGCGCTCCTGATGCTCCTCACGCATGTTGTCGATCTTCATTCTGGTCAGCTGTCCGTACGTCAGCGCCTTGGAAATTGCTTTTCCAGGATCGTTGGTATGTACGTGTACCTTAACCAGCTCATCGTCTGCAACGAGAACGATCGAATCTCCGATTCCGTTCAGGAAATCTTTGAATGCATAAACCTCTTCATCCGGAAGCGGGTTTTCCAGCATAATGATAAACTCGGTACAGTAGCCGAATTTGATTTCTTTTTCTGTCTCTTTGGACGGTCTGACAAATTCTGTCTTTGCTTCCGGCATCTCGAAATTCAGATCAATCTCTTTCCCGAGGAACGCGTCATATGCGCCCTGCAGTACGGTTAAGAGACCCTGTCCGCCGGAATCCACAACGCCTGCCTCTTTTAATACCGGCAGCATCTCTGGTGTCTGGGAGAGCACGTACTCTGCATGCGCGAGAACGTCCTCGATGAATGCGTTCAGATCTTCGCTTTCCGGTGCAAGCTCTGCTGCTTTCTCTGCTGCTCCCTTTGCCACGGTCAGGATGGTACCTTCTTTTGGCTTCATAACGGCTTTGTATGCAGTCTCGACTGCTTTTTCCATTGCCTCTGCAAGAATCTCTGCATTCAGCTCTTGATAGTCGCGGATCTTCTTGGTAAAGCCACGAAGGAGCTGGGAAAGAATAACGCCAGAGTTACCTCTGGCACCGCGCAGAGAACCGGAAGAGATTGCCTTGGAAAGGTTGTACATGTTCACTTCTGTGAGCGAGTTTACTTCCTTGACTGCGGACATGATCGTCAGCGTCATGTTGGTACCTGTGTCGCCGTCCGGTACCGGGAACACGTTCAGCTCATTGATCCACTCTTTCTTTACTTCCAGATTTTTTGCACCAGCCAGAAACATTTTTGCCAGTAAGCCGGCATCAATTGTATTTGTAGCCACTTTCTTCATTTCCTCCTATTACCATCAGTCGATGACGCGAACGCCTTCAACCAGGATGTTGATTTTTTCAATTTCCATTCCGGTGAACTCTTCCACCTTGTATTTCACATTATTGATCAGGTTATCTGTTACGGCAGAAATACTGACTCCGTAAGAAACAATCACGTGGAAATCCAGGGAAATTTTATTTTCCGAAATCGATACATTAATTCCGTGTGTCAGACTCTCTTTTTTCAGAAGTTTGACCAGTCCATCTTTCATGTTTACCGCTGCCATTCCGACAATGCCGAAGCACTCCACAGCAACGCTGCCCGCATACAGGGCGATTACATCCGGATTGATTACGATTTCTCCCAAGCCTGTATTCATACGACCTTTCATGCCTTGTATCCTCCAATTCCATCATACTATTCAAAACACATGGAGACAGGAATAACTGACTCCACTCTACGATACATTATAACCGCTTTTCCGCAAAAAAGAAAGTTTAAAATGAAAAACCTTCAAAATTCATATAATTTTTTCATTTTTTACTTGCAAAACCGGTATAGATCTGTTAGAATGACTTATGTTGTGAGTCTAAAATGCGTTTTGACTCAAGTACGTATGTCAAGGAGGTGCAATCATGGCAAAGTGTGCAATTTGTGAGAAGGGTGCTCATTTCGGAAACAACGTAAGTCATTCACATAGAAGAAGCAATAAAATGTGGAAATCTAACGTAAAATCTGTCAAAGTTAAAGTTGACGGTGTACCGCAGAAAATGTACGTATGTACTTCCTGCTTAAGATCCGGAAAAGTAGAGCGTGCATAAGTTGAATGGTTAAAAGGCCTTTCCAGTCCGGGAAGGCTTTTTTGCTGTTCAAAAATAGAATTAAGATTTTAAAAAAAGTTCTGGGAAGAGCAAACAGGACATAAGTTTTCGCTTATGCCCTGTTGTGCTCTATTTTTTTATATTTTAAAAAGGGAGAAAAAAATAGCGTGGTCTCTTAAGCTGAACCTGCCAACGATCCATATGCTTAGCAAAAAGAAAAAGAGCATCCTACCGAAACTTTCGTTCTGGTAAGACGCCCTCGTCTTGATCTATGATATTAGTATAGTTGGCTGATTCATTTAAGATGGACTTATTATAGCGCAGCTTTCTTCATTTTGTCTAAGTATTTCTCTGTACAAATCAGCCAGTTCATTTCCGATCTTTTTGTGTATTTTTCACTATTCCCCTGTATTGCAGAACAGATGATATCCCACGCACAGCAGCAAAGCGGCCGCAAGAACCGTAAGAAATGAGCTGCGGATCATCAGGCTGATGAGAAGCCCGACCCCCATCCAGAACAGCAGAAAACCTAAAATTCTGCACAAACGAGCTTACTCCTTATCCGCCTCTTGGTTTATTATATGCTCTACTTTCTCTGCGGTATACCCTTCCTCTTCCTTTTTGCCGGTAAAGCGGCTGATCAGATCCGGAGCCATGTCAATGATTTTGGTGACAGCATCCTGGTTTTTGATGTTGACCAGACGCGTTCCGTTTTTGCTGATGACAAGAACGGCGCTCGGAGAAATTTTTCCGCCCATACCGCCTCCTGCATTGTTCTTTGCATTTTCTGCGAATGCACCCGCTCCCACGCCGAAGGAAACGTCTACCAGCGGCAGAAGAATCGTATCCTCAATGTGGATCGCCTCACCTACGACCGTCTTTGTTGTGATAAAACTGTCCATTCCGCGGAACAGTGCTTCTACGGTATTCTGAAATGTGTTGTCCTTTTCTGCCATCTTTTAGGCCTCCTTGTGTTTGAAATGTCGTATGGTTTTCCGAAGATTCTGATCCCGGAATAATCGAAGTGCAATGCCGGCTGCTGTCACAGCCTGAAAACTTCCTTTCATCCGGACATCGCCCTGGAGAATTTCCTGTTCGAAATCCGGCTGGATGGAAAGGTCTTTCGGCAGTTTTCCATAAATCATACCCAGAATGCCGAGTGTCTCTCCGGTCAGTGCCGGATCGTCAAATCCGAACCGGACTGTGCCGGTTACTTTTTTCGGTGCTGCTTTCTTCAGGAAATAAAGCACTTCTTTCTTTGCATGGAGCAGTGCCTCACGGAACATCTTCGAACGGAAGAATTTTTTCACACTCTCCCACTTTCTTTTTAACCGTCTGCCTGCCTGGATTTCTGCTCCAGTTTTTCAAGCAGACGGAACGGAAGTTCCAACAGCCGGAAAGCTGTCTGCAGCAGACGGCTGGCAAGATTCAGCTAGGTTTTTCCGGAAGATATTCGATCCTTTACCGAAAAACCGTTCCAGAATGCTTTTTTTTCGGCGCATCCGGTTCCTGCTCTTGCTCTGGCTGCTCCTTCTGTGCTGTCACCTTCTGCTGTTTTTCTGTCTGGTCCGGTGCTTTCTGTGTCTTTTCTGCGTCTCTTTGCGGCTATTTTGTTTTTTACAGTATCTTGTTTTTTGTTCTGCCGGTTGTTCCGCCGATGTCTGCTCTTTTTTCGCTTCCGCTTTCTGCTCTGCTGTTTTTTCTGCTTCCGGCGCATTTTCTGTCTCATTTTCCTCCGTCCGGGGCACGGACGCTTCTCCCCGGCGGATCTTTTTCAGCCGCCGTTTCCATGTTTCCAGTGATGCCCCGAAAAGCAGAATCTGCGCCTCCGGCTTCTGTTCCTCATACGAGGCCGTCAGCGCGACAGCTCCGAAAAGCCACGATACTCTTCCACTCGCTTTTACGCAGGCAAATCCCTCTTCTTCTTTCAGAACCTGCGCCCGGTAGCAAAAAGGAAGAAACAGGACGGTGCAGACGATAAGAAGCACGAGAAACAGTAAAACAAGGAGTAAAATCCCCAGTGCCTTCAAAATCATGAATAGTATATGTATCATTCACATCCCTCAATCCGGTTCAGCAGCCATTCCCGGATTTTTACTTCTCCGGTTTCCCGATAAGTTTCCAATGCGATCGCCTCCACAAGCTCAAAAGCTTCCTCGCGCGACACGGCAAGTCCGACAATCATCGGACAGTTTCTCCGCACGGCCGGCTGCAAAAGCAGATCCGCCGGAATTACATCCAGATTGTTCTGCTGATTGGAAGGCAGTGTGAGGAGCCAGACTCCCGGAACTGCTTTTTTGTTCTCAATCCGGCGCATCCATTTTTTCTGTTTCTTTTTTGCAGTATCCCCGACGTACAGATTTTTATACCAGTTTACCATATTTTCCCTGAGCTTGTGGCTGAACCTTCCATAAATTTGCTCTCTTCAGTTCCAGATACTCCTGATAGGCCTTTTCCAGAATCTGCCGTTCATTGGAAAACTTCAGCAGATGATATGCTTCGTGATACTTGTAATAGCCCGAATCCACAAAGTATTCTTCTCTCTGTGGACGGCTGTAGTAGCCGGATGAGACCATCAGATACCAGTGCACCTCTTTTTCCACGGTGTCCTCCGGAATGCTGAAGCTGTACTGGCTTTTTCCCACGTACTTGATGATGGTGCCGTGCACGCCGGACTCCTCATATACCTCGCGGACAGCAGTCTGTTCATGGGTTTCTCCCGGCTCAACGGTTCCTTTCGGCAGAACCCAGCCTTCATATTTGTTGCGGTAGCTTTTGTAAAGCGTCAATATTTTTCCACGGTAGATTACGATACCTCCGCAGCTTACTGCTTCGATCATACGTTTTAAGCTCCTTCTGGCTTTTTTCCATTCCCTGACAGCTCTTTTCTTCCCGCTTGCCGCCAGATCTTCTGTTAAAAAGTATACCTCTTTTCCCGCCCCCGCGCAACCTTAAAACCGCATCCTTTTTCTAACATTTTTCTAAAAATTCAGAAAACGCGCCCGAACCCATCCTTTCCGGTTCGAACGCGTTTTTTTCATCGTTTACTGCTGTGCATAATATGCTTCAATTACCTGTCTTGCAATCGGTACAGCGACTTCACTCGAATATCCGCCGTTTTCTGCCACAACAGCAATGACAATATCAGGATCATCCGCATTGGAGAATCCGACAAACCAGGAATGCGGTGTCTCTCCGTCGCTTCCGTGTTCTGCGGTTCCTGTTTTACCGGCGATATTGTACGGCAGATCCGAAAGTGAAACTGCAGTTCCGCTCTGGACAACGCCTTTCATCAGCTCTGTCAGCGTATTGGCTTCGCTCTCGGACATTACCGTGCCAAGAGACTCTTTGTAAAAGGTTTTTGACTGCCTGTCCGTCCGCAGACACAATGTTGTCCACATAACGCGGTTTGATCATTTCTCCGTCATTTGCAACCGCGGAGGCGATCAGTGCCATCTCCATCGGTGTTACCAGCGTATCGCCCTGGCCAATGGAGGTCTGCATCACAAGAGCATCCGCCGTTGTCGAATCAAGATCGAAAGAACTTTTTGCTGGTCGGAAGCTCCAGATCCAGACGGCTGTTCAGATACAGGGAATCCGCCAGCGAGCGGAAGGCATCTTTATCCAGCCCAAGGCCAATCTGTGCAAAGGCAGAGTTGCACGAATGTGCAAACGCACCTGCAAAATCTTCCGGTCCATGCACTTCACCACCGGAGCAGTGAATCGTATAGTTTCCTGCTGTCAGCTCACCGTCACAGTCGAACGAAAAACCGTCCAGTGTGCCGTTCTGACGGAGATACGCAAGCGAAGTAACAATCTTGAACGTAGATCCCGGCGGATATCTTCCCTGCAGACCGCGGTTCAGAAACACGCCGCTCTCATCGTCTGCGTTCAGTGCCTCCCAGTCCTCATCAATCGTATTAGGATTAAAAACCGGATTGCTCACATTGGCAAGTACACGGCCCGTTTTTGCCTCCAGCACGACAACTGCACCGCGGTATCCGTCCAGTGCATCGGCCGCGGCCTGCTGGAGTGTTGTATTCAGCGTTGTATAGAGACTGTCTCCCGGGTTCTTCGCATCGCTGAATTCATTCTTTACCTGCTTTAACTTACTTGTATGGGACTCCATCAGCATATAGTTGTAGGAAGATTCGAGGCCGCTGTTTCCTTTTCCCGTGTAGCCAACCACCTGCGCAAACAGGCTGCCGAACGGATACGTTCTTACCTCATCCCCGTTTTCATCTGTCGTCGTCTTTGCCAGTTCCTGGCCGTCCGCAGAATAGATTGTTCCGCGGATCACGCGCTCTGCATAGTTATTCTGTCTCGTATTGTAAGAACTATTCAGAAATTCTTCTTTCCGCACGGCATTAAAGTAAACGAGATACGCGATCAGCCCAAGAAACATGGCCACGAACAGGAACGAAACGATCAGATACGGCCCTGCGCCGTTGTTTGCCGCCTTACCAGTGGAGGCTGTTCTCGGTCTGCTCTTCGATCCGCCGTTCGAATTCATCCGGCTGCTCGCGGTACTTCTGGCGGTTCCCTGTCCATCGTTCCGGCTGCCGCTCTTCTTTCGTCTTTCGGTCTCTTCGTCCGGGCGTCGTTTTTTCTTGGCGCCTGGGTCGTTTTTCTGCTGGTTTCGTTTCTTCTTGTTTCGTCTTTTCTCAAGCTCCTCACCTTCGTCTTCCCTTAAGATGTACAATCCCTGAATGATCGACAGCATCAGCACCGTGGAGAACATAGAGCTTCCTCCATAGCTGACCAGCGGCAGCGTGATACCTGTCATAGGAATAAATTTAATGGTTCCTCCGATGGTGAGGAACACCTGTGTCGCATATTCCGTTCCAAGACCCATGGCAATCAGTTTGTAGAACCGTTTGCTCATCTTCATGGAAATATTGATAATCAGAAGGAATGTGGACATGCACAGCAGAATCAGGCAGATTCCGAAGATAATGCCCATCTCCTCACAGATCGCACAGAAAATAAAGTCTTTCGTTGCAACCGGGATAATGTCAGGCCGTCCCTCGAAAAGGCCGGTTCCGAACCATCCGCCGGAGCACATGCCGAAGAGGCCCTGTGCTAACTGGCTGCTGATATCCCAGTTTCCGATCGGATCCTGCCAGAGTGCCACACGGTTCCGTACATGGGAAAACAGGAAATACGCCACAACGCAGGCGGCACTCATTCCCGCAAGTCCCAAAAGCGGATATCTGGCTTTTCTCGTTGCCACATAGATTACAACCACGTACGCCATAAAGAAGACGAACGCAGTTCCAAGGTCGGTGGATGCAACAAGGATCAGCACATGAACTGCCGCAATGACCGTTGCTTTCACAACGTTTCCAAAGGAATTATCCTCGCGCAGCATGCCTGCCATAAAGAACACGAGTGTGATCTTGGCAATCTCGGAGAGCTGGAACGTAATGCCGTGGATTTCGATCGACAGCTTCGCACCGCCGGAAGTAAAGCCAAGCACCATAACGACGGAAAGCATGGCAATTCCGAGCACAGCGTAAATCCAGGTCAGATTTTTCAGGAACTTGCCCTTTCGGACAATGACCGGAATGATGAAGCAGAGCAGTGTGGATGCCGCCAGAATTTTGTACTGGGACATCGCCTTTGACACGCTCAGTCTCGTCAGAATAATCATGCTGATCGAGAGCAGCATACACATGTTGTTTACCAGGATCATCGATGCCTTCCGGTAAATCAGGCGGTACAGGATCTGTACGCCCAGGATATACGCCATCGTGAGCAGAAACATCTGAATCGTTGATACTTCGCCCTCCTGGAGGAACATCACGAAGAAACAGATGAAATTCATCAGAACGATCATGATGATCTGCCGCATCAGAATGTAATGGCGCTCATCCTCATCCCGCTCTTTGAGTGCAGCAAACGACTGCACGGTAAAACAGATCATGAGGAAGGTAATCACATATTTTGATAACTGAACAATGGTATTTTCCATAAATTCCCCTTATTTTTTCTCACCGTTTACTCTACTTTCCGGCGGAAATGGCCTTTGGTATATTCCTGTTCGGCCGGAACTGCGATTCCTTTACAGTACGTTCCAGCAAACGCAGCGGCAATTTCTTTTGTCTCCTCCAGTGTCTCGATGGTAAAATTCAGCCGCACCGCAGCCGGATGCATGGACCGGATCTCATCGGCTTCTTTTACCAGGCCGAGCGGAAGGCTGTTGTAGATCACACTGTAGCACGAGGTGCAGTAACTCTTCACCGGGAAGTATTTTCCCATCCGGTCTTTTAAGCGTACCAGAGAATAACTGTGATTGCAGCCGTTCAGGTTCTTCTGGACACACTGGGCGGAAACCATCATCGGAAGGTAGCCGTAGACCACCATTTCGCTGTTCGTATTGTCACGTTTTCCGATTTCCCACTCGTTCAGCTCATACGGAACGGTATCACGCTGCACGCCCTGCTCCTGCCAGAATGCCTGCGCACGGCTGTTGTACGTGTAAACGCTGTAATCGAGCCGGATATCCTTTTCCATTCCCATCTCTTTCAAAAATGAAAAGCTTTCGAGATTGCGGATCAGGAAACCGCCAAGACCGATCTCCTTCAGACAGCGGAACGTGTCGCGGTATTCCTTCAGATCGCCTTCACGTACAACGTGCGGCAGCATCAGATAAACCTGTTTTCCCAGTTCTTTCGCCTGCAGGATGCCTTTTTCCGCCTGCTCTTCGAAGATTTCCCGTTTGAAGCATCCCATGCCGGCGTAGATCGTCGTGATCTCCGGAATCTCGAGCAGCGCATTCCACTGGGCTCTCGTCTCGGCAGATGCGGTCAGCTCCATTTTCTTTTCTGCCCTGCTCTCCTGGTCCGGTTTTCCAGATGCTTTTGCTTCCTGTTCCGGCTTTTCCGCTGCTTTTCTGCGGTATGGCTCTGTCATCTCTTTCACCAGCTGGTCCGAAACGCCTCTCCGCAGCTCATTTAACGTCTGCATCGGCACGAAACAGTTGTCATCCATACAGATATCGAGTTCTTTGAAATAGAATGGTGTCTCGCCTGTCTTTTCCAGCTGTGTTTTTACGCGTTCCTCGGTCAGCGGCTGCTTCTTTGCCGGTTCTACCATGCCCGCCTCTGCTGTTACGCTGTATTTTCCGCTTTCTGCACTTAAGAACGCCGGCTGGCCCGGATACAGGGTCAGAAAGCCGGAAATCGGCTCTTTTGCCTCAGTCTCGATATAATCTCTCTGGATCTCATAAAAGAGCTGCTCATTTCTGCGCTGTTTCTTTTTATTTTCCTGCTCTTTTTCGTTCTTCAGCGCCATCATATCGCGTCCGTTTCTTACGGTATAATAGCTTTTGTTGAAACCGTCACGGTTATACAGCTCATACAGCTTTTTCATGTCCTCCGGCAGAACGTGGAAACGGGACGGCTTTTTCTCGTACAGATCGAGGTATTTGCGGTAAATGCTGACAACGCCCGCTGTATACTCCGGCTTTTTCATTCTGCCTTCGATTTTGAGGGACATAATCCCGGATTTTACAATCTCCGGCAGCAGTTCTACCGTACACATATCCTTCGGGCTTAACGGATAGCGGTCGCCCGGCTCCCCCATGCGGTGGTTGTCTTTATCGTACGCTTCGTACGGCAGACGGCACGGCTGCGCGCATCTTCCGCGGTTTCCGCTTCTCCCGCCGATCAGGCTGGAAAAAAGGCACTGTCCCGAATAGCAGTAGCAGAGCGCCCCGTGGACGAAGCATTCAATTTCAAGGTTGGTCGTCCGGTGGATTTTCTGGATCTCCGCAAACGAAAGCTCACGGGCTGGTACCACACGCGTCGCGCCAAGGCTCTCCAGGAAACGCGCTCCCGCAGATCCTGTCACTGTCATCTGTGTGCTCGCATGAATGTCGAGATCCGGGAACCAGGAGCGGACCGCCTTTAAAACGCCCATATCCTGGACAATCACGGCATCCAGTCCCTGCTCATAGTACGGACGCAGATACGGATACAGTTTCTCTTCCAGTTCCTCCTCTTTTAAGAGGGTGTTGACCGTCAGATACAGTTTCCGGTTCCGCAGATGGACGTAATCGATGGCTGAGAGAATCTCCTGCTCATCCAGATTTTTTGCATACGCTCTTGCGCCGAATGCGGCTCCGCCGAGATAGACGGCATCCGCACCGGCGGAAACCGCCGCTTTTAACGCTTCCATCGAACCGGCTGGTGCTAATAATTCTGTCTTCATCTTTATCTCCTAAAAACGGGCGATTACCTGTTCCGCAATCCCCCGTTTTTCCTTCTTTTACGCTTTTAATAAATCTTCCAGATCCTTATTTGCCTTATCAAGCTGCCGCTGCAGTTCTTCCATCTCGCCGCGCACATGTTCCAGCTCGATTCGTTTCTCTTCCAGCTCTTTTTTCAGATCGCCGGCCTGGATTTCCGCTGCGATCAGATCGTGCTTCATATCGTAGGTTTCCCGGTCTTTGGCTTCCATATCCTCTTCGAGGGTATCTACCTGGCTTTTTGCTTTGAAATAGTCGTCTGCAATGTTCAGTGCAAGCAGTGTGTGCTTCGTATCCACCGACAGGCGGTTGTATCCGGCTGACTGGGAAAGTTCGCTGATCTTCTGATTCAGATAAGCAGCTACTTTCTGCAGATATTCCGGCTCTCATAGCCTCCCAGTGTGATAATTTTTCCATCTATTTAAAACCTGTGTTGTATTTTTTACAGCCATTCTTTTGCTTTTCCTCCACTGAATTTAACCGGACCAAACTTCCGGCTAATATAACCTATCATATACCGAAAATGGAAGAAAAACAACCTTTTTCTGCAAAAAGCGACAGAAAATGAAAGATTCAGGGCTTTTACTCTTCGATCTTACGCGGTGCCTCCAGCCCCAGGTGGTGCCAGGCAAATTCCGTTGCCACTCTTCCGCGCGGAGTGCGGTTGATAAATCCGGATTTGATCAGGAACGGCTCGTAGACATCCTCGATGGTGCCGGCATCTTCTCCAATCGATGCTGCCAGGGTATCGAGTCCCACCGGACCGCCCTGGAACTTTTCCATAATGGTG
>ENA-OQKS01000351-OQKS01000351.1-human-gut-metagenome-genome-assembly--contig:-NODE-351-length-13593-cov-3.004381_pt1 | contig 13593 bp, 8 predicted proteins | sample MGYA00242804_ERZ504808 | MGnify/ENA primary metagenome ERZ504808 (study PRJEB26092, sample SAMD00036375) | human gut metagenome | host: Homo sapiens | study: EMG produced TPA metagenomics assembly of...
TGAATGACTGATTATGGCTCGTATCGGGGAAACCGGTACGGGCCTTTTTCATGGATTTCGCAAAGGAAAGCCATGTCCCTGTGAACCTGTGCCCCCGCATTCCCGTGTACCCGTATTGCCGGGAAATACTTCCGGATTTTTTGTAGACGCCATGCTCCGTGGCTCGGCGTGTCGCCTGTGAGGCTTGTTGGTGGCTGCCGGGCCAACCGGTGGCTACCTCCCGTTATTCCTGCGGTCGGAAGCCCCGCCACCCCTTGAAAAAAGAGGCGGCGGGGCCATGACCGGAACGATTGAGGGAGGGGATGAACAGACAAGGTTAACGGAGGTTCATTTACATGAACTTTGGCAGGAAGATGATGAAGGCCGGTGTCGCGGCGGTGGCTGCGATCGCCACGCTTGGTGCCGGCGGCGTCGTCGCATCGACCGCGTTCGCGGGCGGTGGCGGCGGCAACCAGCCCGGCACGGGCGGCAACCTGGACGCGGTGCAATTCTGGCAGTACAAGGACGATGCTTCGGGCGCTTGGGGCCCGGCCACGAGTCTTGATTCGGTGCGCGCCGCCATGAACAATGCCGGCGTCACTTTGGAGGGCAACGGCATCACCAAGGCGCAGGCCGCATTGGACCAGGCCCGTACGGAATGCGAGACCGGTTTCCAGCGGCGTCACCCCGGCGAGGGCAACGGCGACTGCCGAGTGGTCGCGGTCGGCGCGGTGCCAGCCGTCATCGGCGGCAACTACATCTACAACGGGTCCGGCGTGGCTTCGCCGACCGGGACCGGCGGCTGGTACGACAACTGGAACAAATACGTAGCTCCAGGAACATACCAGTACGGCAGCACCGTATATAGGACCTCATATCCGTTCGATGATGATCCGTCGAACAGCGTGGATGCGATCATGCGTCGTAATGTGGAGGCTTCCAGCAAGCCCTCGATCGTGGTGATCGTACTGGACAAGTACCAGCCGGCACCACCGACCTATCACTTGAGCGTGAGCACGCAGGCTGCGGAGATGTCGGGCCAGTCGGGCGACACCAAGGATGCTTCGGACACGATCACCCTGTCCAGCGACGGGTCGAAGACCGAGAACGTGAACGGCACCGCGACCCTGCACTGGCGTGGCATTGACGGCACCGAGAAGACGGTGGCGAAGCAGTTCACCGCATCCAACAAGGGCAGCGCCACAGTGAGCGCGTCCTTCAAGGAAATGGACGCCTCGTGGGAGTCGTGGCCTGCGGGCAAGCGCTGGTGGGACGTTGACGTGGCGAAGCAGGGCGACATGGCCGAGGCGGTCTCCCACAAGGGAGAGAACGACGGCAAGGAGTCCGGCGAGAAGACCACCACCCCGCCCGAGAAATGGCTGACCAACGGGGCCGGCCAGACGGTGCAGGACGGCAACGACTCCATCGCCTCCGGCTCGCTGTACACGGCGCACATCAAGGCGCATTCCAACGCCTCCGGCAAGTTCTGGATCTACGACACGATCGACACCAAGGACGTGGTGATCGGCGGCACCGACAAGGACGACGTGAGCAAGGTCAACGTGACCGACGCGAACGGCAACATCGTGCCGGCGGACATTTCCATCGACGATTCCATCGATGGCAAGCGCGTGGTCAAGGCGCACGCCGACCGCCCCGGCATTCCGGCCTCTACACGCTGAACGTGCCACAGTCGGCCAAACCCACCGGCGGCGACTACGAGATCAACGACGGTTCCGTGGCGTGCTGGAACGGAGACAACGGCACCGGCAGCCTGGCCGACTGCCAGACCGGCAACAGCGACAGCGTGGGCAAGGTCACGCCGACCCCGGACAAGGTGTGGGTGCTGGACGAGTCCGGCGCTCTCGTGGCCGAGGACAAGCAATGGACCAACCAGCAGGGCGTCGATCAGAAGACGTTCCTCGTGGGCGACCAGGTGGGCGTGGTCGTCAACGGCAGCATCCCCGCGCACCTGCTCAACCCGCTGGCATCCTATTCCATCACCGATGATCTGACCGGTTCGAACCAGTGGATCGACTGGAAGTCCGGCAAGGTGTTCGTCGACGGCAAGGACGAGACCGCGAACTTCACCATCGCGATCGACCGGAAGGCCGGGACCGCGACCGCCACCGCGAAGTCCGCCTACATCGCGAAGACGATGTTCAGGAACAGCGCGAGCAAGGTCAGGTTCTACCTGACGGGCACCATCAAAAAGGGTGCCACCGAGGGCAAGAAGATCCAGCTGACCAACAAGGCGTACGAGAAGTGGAACAACGAGACCCGACCGACCAACGAGCCGCCGGTGTTCGTGTGGACGCCCAACCCCAACAAGGCGTGGGCCATGAAGGTCGGCGGCAAGTGGCAGCTGACCGTCGATCCGACCAAGACCGACAAGGTGGGCGGCGACGACAAGTACTACCGTCTCGGCGACGAGGTGGCGGCGGTCATCTCCGGCACCCTGCCCACAGGATTGGGCCGCGTGCCCGAGATCGCGTGGACCGACGACTTCGCCAACGTCGATAGCATCCTCGACCTGAAGGACACCTCCAACATCAAGGTCTACGAGCAGGACACCACCGACGAGGCCAACGCCAGCGTCAACGACCTGAACAAGACCGGCAGGGACGTGACCGACCAGTTCGACATCACCGCCGAGGGCACCAAGGTCACGGTCAGCGCGAAGGACTCCTACGAGGCCGCGCAGAAGGACCTGAAGACCGCGAAGCAGATCAGCGTCGTGATCCCGTTCGACGTGAACTTCGACACCGTGAAGCTGCTCGAATCCTACGGCAAGGCGGAGGGCGACGAGCTCAACACGTGCGCGGACCCGAAGGGCGACGACCTCGACAACAAGGGCGGCCAGACGGTCGGCGGCAGCACGGTGGACACCAACACGCCGAAGATCTGCGTGACCGTGCCCCCGATCCACAAGCAGGTCATCGCCGAATCCTCCCAGGGCGGCGACCAGTCCAGCATCGACACCAAGACCGTGTTCCCCGGCCAGACCGTGGAATACACCGTGCGCGTGGACCCGCAGATCCCCGCGGACCAGGCATATTCGGTGACCGCCATCAAGCTGAGCGACACCTATTCCGAGTACACCACCGCGAACAAGCAAACCCTGGAGATCACCGACCTGGGAACCGGCGGCATCATCCCGAAGAGCGCCTACAAGGTGCAGTGGGACGAAGCCAACCACTCGTTCGAGGCCACGTTCACCAAGGACTGGGTTGCCGCCAACTGGAAGGCCGGCTCCAACCCGCGCGTGCTGCTGCGCTTCGAGGCCAAGGTGAACGAGGACGCGCCCACCGACAAGACCGTCGACAACAAGGCCGCGCTGACCGTCAACAACGGCGTCACCCCGTCCAACAAGGTCGAGAACGAGCCGCCGGTCATCAAGCCCTCCAAGCAGGACACGCAGAAGGACCCGACCATCAACATCGACGGCAAGACCGCGCTGCTGGGCGACAAGGTGTACTACCGCGTCAACATCGACGCCTCCAGGCTCACCGACACCGCCTACAAGGTATGGCGCTTGGGCATGACGGACGACTACGACCAGGAGTACCTGACCCTCGACGCGAAGCACGTGGAGATCCTTGACGAGACCGGCAGGGACCGCACCGGCGAGTTCAACATCCAGGACAAGGACGGCGTGCTCTACGCCTTCGCCAAAACCGTGGACACCCAGATCCCCGCGACCGGCGAGACCGTTCCCGGCGACCCGCAACCCGACGACCTGAAGGCGTACAGCGAGAAAACCGACAAGGATTACGACCCGCTGAAGGACCCGAGCATCGACCAGTCGCTGCTGGGCCACACCTACCAGGTGGTCATGCCGATGACCGTCACCAAGGTCAAGGACGGCCACACGGTGGAGAACACCGCCACGCAGGTCACGAACGACAAGCGCGACAAGACCAACACCGTCACCAACCCGCTGAAGGAGATCAACCCGACCAAGGACGTGACCGTGAAGGTCGGCGGCGACAGCATCGACGGCAAGAGCGTGTATCTGAACCACACGTTCCTCTACCGACTGGATTCCAGCATCCTGCCCCCGGACCGCGCCTACCAGACCGTCACGGACTGGGGCGGCACGGACCAGCTGAACACCGAGTACGACCAGTACCTGGGCAACTGGGCCGTCTACGCCTCGCGTGATTTGTACAGGGACGGCCAGATGCTCGCGGCCAAGGGCGAGAAGATCGCGGGCAGCGGCTTCGACTCCTCGAAGTTCGGCGGCAACCTGTTCACCGTGGACGCCGACGACAACGGCAAGGTCACGGTCAACGCGACCCAGACCTACCTCGACCTCGTGAGCGCCGACAACGAGCACGAGGCCGGCTGGGTGCTCTACCTCCAGTGCAAGCGCATCGCCGTGGCCGACGAGGTGCCCAACACGTGGACCGAGACCATCAACGGCCAGCCGCGCGAATCCAACAAGGTCGTCACCAAGACCCCGGACATGACCCCGAGCATCCACCTGGAGAAGGTCGATACCCCGACCCTCAAGCAGGACGGCCAGGAGCAGGCGGACCGCGACGACCCGAAGCAGGCGCTGAAGATGGACGCCGACAACATCGGCATCACGTTCATCATCACCAACACCTCCAAGACCGACCCGGCCACCGGCGACGGCGCATGGTACAAGGCAAGCGACCTGAACCTCGCCGACTCCACCATCGTCGGCGACGCGCACGTGGACATGGATTCGCTCACCTACCCCGACAACTGGGACACCCTGGTGCTCAAGCCGGGCGAATCGGTCAGCGTGACCGGCACGCTCAAGGGCGTCAAGGAAGGCGACACCCACACGGACCGCGCCATCGTCACCGGCACCCCGCTCGTGGAATGCGCGCCGTCCAACGGCGACCCGTTCAACGACAAGACCGACGGCGGCGAAGACACCGATCCGGAATACTCCACCGGCGACGTGACCGAGATCGACGGCAAGCAGCTGTGCGCCGACACCCAGACCACCAGCAACACCGACGACTGGAACGGATACCGTGCCAAGCCGTTGGCCTCCACCGGCACGGCCGTGCTCGGCCTTGCCGGCGGCGCTCTGGCGGTGCTGCTCGCGGGCGGCTCCCTGCTCGTGTTCCGCAAGCGCCACTACGCACAGGGTTCCGGCCGCCACACGGCCGTGAACGCGGGCAAGTGACCCCGTGGCGCTCCGGCCTCGTCGTCCGATGACGGCCGGAACGCCCTCCATTGACTTCACATGCCGGAAAGGGGCATAAAGCTTTCCGAATCCCGTGCCCCGGACGGCGTGTGAACCCCCAGGCCCTTCGCCAGCCTCTCCCCCGGCGAAGGGCCTTTTCCATGCCCGGAACCCGTGAACCCGTGGAACCGTGGAGCCGCAGACCCGTGGAACCGTGCTCCCGATGGGGCCTGTAGACGGTGCGCCCCGCAGCGGCCCGCGACCCGGCGCATCATCGACTCTGACATTGTTCGCACCATCATCATTCCTCTGGAGGTTGCACATGGCTGACAGGCAAACCGCATTGGCCGTATTCGATTTTCTCGACTCGCTGCGCGCCGGACAATACCGCATCGGCGCGGACGCGGAAAAAGACCATGCCACGGCGGGACTGCTGGCATCGCTGTCCGGCGACACGGGGCTGCGCGACGCCGTGTGCGCCAAGCTGATATCGCCGGGCATGGAACGCGCCCGTTTCCTCATGGTCGCCGAGCATGATCCGCGCGCCTTGCCCCTGTTCGCCTCGGGCCAGGTCAAACCGTGGTACCAGGCCGACTACAACGTGCGCGAGATCGCCAACAGCGAGTTCCACCAGGACATACCCGCACTGCTGTGGCGGCTGTCCAACACCATCCCGGATTCCGCGCGAAGGGAGGGCGCGCTTGAGGCCGCCGCGTACATGAGCTTCATGCAGGGCGATCCCGAGGCCGCGTTCACCGGCCATCTGGGCCGGCTCGCGGCGGTTTCACCCGAGGGCGAGGTCACGCGCTGCCTCATGGACGCGCACGAACACGGCCAGCATCCCGCATGGGTCATGGAACAGCGGCAGCTGCGCGAACGGCAGGCCGACGCCGCCGACGGCATGACCGCCACCGCGCCGGACCGCCCGAGCCTTCGCCAGCGCCTCTTCCCGAACCGATGAACACCTCCGGCACGGACCCATGGGAGATGGGCCCCATAATCGCCGCCGGCACCGCCGTCGCCATCGACACGGCACGAGAACCGGAACCGGAACGCCGGCCACCGGCCGAACCCGAACCCGAGCCCGGGCCCGGGCTGGAGCCGGATGCGCGATGCGTGGACGACGCCGGAAGCGAAGGCCGGGCGAACACGGCCGTCGATCCGTGGGAGATCGGCCCGCTGCCATCGGCCTCGAATCCGGTGGGGAATGATATCCCGGCCGATGCCCCGGCATCGGAACCGCAGCACGTTGTCGGTGCCGTGGAGCCGGCCGATCTCGCCGACACGATCGACCTCACGCCGGTCGGCGACCGGGATGCCGCCATGCCCGTGCGCGAATGGAGGCGCATGGCCACGACCGCGGGCGGCATCCTGCTCGCGGCCTGCGTCACGGTCGCCGGCATGTCCGCGTGGAGATCGCATGAATCCGCCACGGCCGCACGCGAGCTGGAACAGGCGACGGCGGACTGCGCCACCGCGCGCGCTGCGGCGAAGAAAGCCGAACGGAAGCTGGTCGAATATCTCGACGGCGACCGGCTCGCACAGGCGAAAGCGGTCACGGCCGACAAGCTCGCCGACCCGGAAACCCTGGAAACCCTCGACAAGCTGGCCGAACAATATTCCGAGGGCGAGCGAATCCCCGCATGTGCCGCCACGGACACGGAAACGGCCAACGCCACCACATCCAAGCTGCAAGCCATCGAAAAGAAGCACACGGGAAATCTCTCGCGGCTGAAGAAGGCGGCGGGCGCGGTGTTCTCCTCACGGCTGGCCCATACCGTCGAACAGGGCGAACGATTGTATTCCTCCTCCGAAGGCAAGGTGCAGGACGAATATTCTCGCGCCCTGCTGCGCGCCTCCATCGACAAGCGCGACGAGAAGGCCATCACCGACGCCATGGACAAGGTGAACGCCTCCATCGACGCGAAGACCAAGGCCGACGAGGAAAGGAAAGCGCAGGAGGAGGCCGCAGCGGCTGCGGCGGCGCAGGCGCAGAGCACGCCGGCACCGCAACAGTACTCGTACACGCCCTCCGGCTCCGCTTCGGGCCCGGGTTCCGGCCCGACGGGCGGCGGATACCATTCCTCCGGCGGTTCCGCCGGCTCGACCGGTGGTTCCGCGTCTCCGGGCTGGTCGGTGCCCGCGAACCCGGACCCCTCGCAACTGCCCGGCACCGACCCGAGCCTATGAAAGGACCAACACCATGCCACAACTGACCACGTTGATCCCGTCGTTCGCGGCACCCGTCACCGACCGCGTGTGGCTGGTGGGCGCGCACGGCGGTGCCGGATGCACCACGATCCGCCATTCGGATCCGGAACGTTTCGCCGACGCCGGCCGCGCGCTGCCGGTGAGCCAGGATCCCTCCATGCCGTCGCGCGTCATCCTGTGCGCCATGGGCACGGGGCGCGGCCTCGAATCGTTGCGCGCGCTGCTCGCCGACCAGTCGGCCGGACTGTTCGGCGCATCGATCCTGTTGGGCGCGGCCATCACCGACCCCGTGCCCCGTATGCCCCGGCCTTTGGTGGCGGCGCGCATCCAACTGTCATCCGCCGTCCGCGTGTGGCGGCTGCCCCATATCAAAGGGCTTGAACTCGACGGGTTTCCCCGGCGTTATCCGGCCGCGTACTCACGGCTCGTGAAGGACGTAGACGCCATGCCCCGCGCCACGGCCCATGTCGGCTGACGATGGTGCATGAACCTAACACGAAAGGAACAACCCAATGCTGCATGAAACATGCGTGATCCTCGCCGAGACCCTTTCCGACCCGACCCCGTGCCTGCCTCCGGGATTCTCGGGCCCGGTATCCACCGCCCTGGGCTGGGTGAAGGCGCTGAGCCTGGTGATCGGCGTGGTCGCGCTGGTGCGCATCGGCGTGCACATCCTGCGCCAGCAGGGCGACGGCGTGCCAGACCGCGACGACACGTTCGACAAGCTCGTCAACTGGGTGATCGGCATCTTCCTCGGTGCGGGCGCTGTCGCCATCCTCGCCGCACTCGGCCTGTCCGTCACCGCAAGCTGCTGAGAAAAAGCCATGAAAGGGATTCGACGCATACGGCAGCGCCTGTGCGCGCTGCCGCTCGCCCTCGCCTGCCTCATGGGCCTCGCCGCCTGCGGCGGACCCGACTTCGGATCGTTCAGCAAGGAGCTCACGTTCGGCGACAAGCAGGTCAGCGACACCCAGACCACCTACGTGATGAAGATACCCGAAGGCAGGCTCGGCGACCTGATTGGCCCCAGCCAGATCCAATGGGTCATCGACAAGTACCAGGCCGGCTGGGTGCGTGCCGGAATGGTGTCCGCGAATCCGACCGGCAAGGAGCTCAAGAAGTATGCGCGCGCCCAGTTCAAGGCCGCACCGAACCTGCAATGCGATGCGTTGGAGAACACGTATCAGGAGGAGTCGTCCGACGAGGGCAAATGGGAGTACAAGGACTCCTCGTGCCGGAAGCAGCGCAAGCTCTCCTGGCTGGAGAAGACCCTGTGGAACATGTACCAGGTGCAGTCGGATTCCACGATCGAATGGCTGTCCACCAGCCGCAACACGCTGGTCGCCGCGGACGACACGGTATCAACGTTGCAGGCGAACGCCACCCCGGACTACGATTCGTGGTTCGCACCGGTGAACCGGTACCTGCGCATCGCGCAGGGCGTGCTCGTCGCAGCCGCCGCGATCAGCCTGATCGTGCTGAGCGCGCGCATCGTGTGGAACATCGGCCAGGGCGGCGAGGGGCGGCTGCTCGACCGCATCGGCTGGATACTGCTCGGCGTGCTGCTCGGCTCCTCGTGCGCGAGCATCGCGCTCACGTTCTTCTCCCGCTCGTCCGGCGGCAATCCGGGCCTGCCGTCATGGACGCCGGGCGGCGGCACCACGTTCTTCCTGTCGGACTACATCCGTATGCAGGTTGACCCGTTCCTGATCATCGCGGCCGTGTGCGGCGTGATCGCGGCCGGCTGGAAGCTCGTCACCCAACAGGAGGGACGTGACCTGATCCCGTTGGGCAAGGCGTTCATGTGGGCGATCCTGAGCGCCGTGTGCCTTGCCGGACTGGTCAACACGTTCCAGGCCACATTCGACACGTGGACCGCCGACGTGCTCAGGTCCGCAAGCGGCATGATGAACGACGCCTGGGAATCGAAAAGCCTGGCCGCGAGCTCGTTCTTCAATCTCGGCGCGCCCGTCGCCATCGTGCTCACCATCGTGATGTGGATCTGCGGGCTGATCAGCAAGATATTCGCCTACTTCCGCGCCGGGATGCTGCCGATCCTGGTGGGCGTGGCACCCATGTGGGCCGCCATGAGCTGGATGGAGACCGGCAAGCAGGCTTTCGCCAAGACCATCGGCTGGCTGGCCGCGTTCCTGGCCTACAAGCCCGTCGCCGCACTGGTCATGGCGACCGGCTCGGCGATCATGGCCACGGCCGGGCCCGGCGACGACAGCCAGGCCATCACGCTGATGCTCACCCTGAGCGTCATCATCCTCCTTCCCGCCATGATCCGCGTGATCGTGCCCGCAGTGCAATCCTCGGTCGGCGGTGGCGGCGGCGGAATCCTGCCCTCCATACTCGGCATGGGAGTCGCCGTGGCCGGCGGCGGCCTGCGCAAGGCCATGGGCGGCAAGGGCGGCAGGAAAGGCGGCGACAGCGGTGGCGGCGAAGCGTCACCGGACGGTGCCAAACCCGGTGCCGGCCGAGGTTTGGCCGGACTGCTTTCCGGACTCGGCCGGGGCGACGGCAAACCACAGGGAACGAACGGCGGCGGCAAGCACGCCAAGCCGCTGGAAGGCAATCCCACGGGCGGCGAACCGCAGAACACCGGCGACAAGCCGCAGGGAGCGAACCGCAAGGGCAGCGACGGCAAACCGCGGGGAGCGAACGGCAATGGCGCGGGGAGCCCGGTTCCACCGGCACCCGATGGCGCGCCACCCGACCCGTCAGGCGGCAGCAGGCCGCAGGGGGCGAACGGCGATGCCGGCGGGTTCGCCCGCGAGGGCGCCCCGGACGGTGCCGACCGCTCGGCCACTCGCAAGGGCAAGACATTCTGACGCATACGTTTTGTTAAGGAGATTCGGATAATCATGGCGTCGAACACGACATACGGGGATTGGATGCGGCCGATGCCGGGAGGCATCCGCAACATCGGCATACCGTTGACGATAGCGGGCATGGGCGTATTGACCTGCACGCTGCTGGTCAGCATGGCGAGCGTGGTCGCGGCCATCGCGATCCTCGTGGTCGGCATGGGCGTCATCCTCGTGCTGGCGATCAGGGACCGCGAGCACCGCAACATGGTGGACCGCGCCGTGGAGAAACGCACGTGGATGGCCGCGCAGCGTACCGGCGCAAACCTGTACCGTTCCGGCCTGCTCGCGCCGATCGACGGCGGCAAGGCCATGCTGCCGGGCATCCTCTCCAGGGTGGTCCTGACCTCGGCGCTGGACGGCTTGGGCCGTGAGTTCTGCCTGGTGCGGCATTCGCACACCGGCGAATACTCGCTGCTCCTGTCATGCCAGCCGCAGGGCGCGAGCCTCGCCGACGACGACGTGGAGGACTCGTACGTGGCCTCGTGGGCCGGGCTCATGGAATCGCTCGCCTCCGAGACCGGCGTCACCCAACTGGCCGTGACCGTGGACACGGCACCCGATTCCGGCGTGCGTTTCCGCCGCACGCTGAGCAAACGCATCGTGGAGGACGCTCCCGAGCTCGCGGCGCGCGCCATGGCGCAGATCATGGACCAGTACGCAGCCGGCGGCGCTTCCAACGACGTGACGCTCACCTTGACTTTCCGCTACACCGACCGTGACGGCAAATACCTGGAGGCCGGGGAGGCCGCGCGTCGCATAAGCCTGCTGCTGCCCTCGATCCGCGAGCAGATAGCGCAGGCGGGAGGCGGTGCCGCGAGGGCCCTGGGCATGGAGGAGATCACTCGCATGGTCCGCGTCGCCTACGATCCGGCCGCGCAGGAGACCATCGAGGAATCCGACGAGCCCCCGTACATCGCATGGGAGGATTGCGGGCCGCTCATGCACGAGGCCGGCTGGAGCCATTATTCGCACGATTCCGGGCTGAGCCGCACATGGGAGATGGTGGACCCGCCGCAAAGCAACGTGACCGCCGACACGCTCACCCGACTGCTCAGCCCATTGGCGGACTGCGACCGCAAGCGCGTCACCGTGCTCTACCGGATGCTGCCGCCCGACAAGACCATGTTCATGGCCGAACAGAACCGGCAGAAGGCAGCCAACCAGGTCAGCCAGGAGAAACGCGCCACGGTGAGGTCCATGAGCCAGATCGGCAAGGCCAACCGCCAGGCCGTCGAAACGAACCAGGGTGCGGTCATGGTGTTCTTCGGGATGCTCGTCACCGTCACCGTGTCCAGGGGCGAACAGGAAAGCCAACGACTCGAAGCCGCGTCACGCGCCGTGGAACAGGCCGCAGGCGGCGCGAAGATCGACCTGCGCCCCTGCTACGGGGCACAGGACACGGGATTCGCCGCAAGCCTGCCCCTTGGATTGAACGTCAGATCATACACTCCAGCCGGCCCCCTCGGCCGGCTCCTGTCCTGAACGGAGGACACATGATGCCGATGCCATGGAAGCCGTCGAAACGGAAGGGAACCATGCCAAGCGCCACGGCCACGGACCCCGTGGCACGCATGGAATCCATGCTGCTCGGTCCGTTGAAGGCCAAACCGGACGAGCCCGTGCCCCCGATGCCGTGGCGGGGGAAACGCTCGCGTGGAGGCGGCTATGCGGCCCTGATGCCCACGATAGACGAGTTCTTCGGCACGTCGAACCAGGTGTGCGGCGGGTTCTGGCCGTTCGGCACCGACATGGCCCTGCCGGCCGAGGGGGTGCCGGTCGGGCGAAGCCTGATGACGGGTGCCGGCGTGTGCTGCGACCCGATCAGCTGGTTCAAGGCCGGCATCATCAAACAGCCCTCTATGTTCCTGCTCGGCCTGCCGGCCATCGGCAAGAGCACGTTCGTGCGCCGCGAGGTGCTGGGACTGAGCGCCCTGGGCATGAACGCGATCATCCCCGGCGATCTGAAGCCCGACTACGCCTCACTGGTCAACATGCTCGGCGGCCAGGTCATCCGGCTGGGAGCGGGCATCGGCGTGGTCAACCCCCTGGACCCCGGCGACCTCCATTATGCGCTGCAACGCTTGGAGGGCAAGGCGCGCAAGGACCTCACGGACTACTACAACGACACGAGGGCGGCGCTCATGGAGGTGCTTTTGACGATCATGCGCACCGGCCGCGAGGCCGACGACGTGGGCGGTGCCAGGGGCGTGACCGCACGCGAATCCGATATCCTTTCCGTGGCCGTGCGCGTGCTCCACGACCGGCACGGCGACGACCCGCAGCCTCCCGTCATCGCGGACCTGCGAGACCTGCTGCGCGAAGGGCCCGACGAGGTGCGTATGGCGGCGGTCTGGGACGACCCGGAAAACGACGAGCTCTACAGGGCGCAGGTTCGCGGCCTTCTGGCCGACCTGCACGGGTTCTCGAACCGCATGACGAAGTTCGGCCGTCTGTTCGGCGACCAGACCACCGCGCGCATCGACCTGTCCAGGCCCGTGGACTTCGATATCAGCGCCCTGGCCCAGTCGGGCGACGATGTGGTCGCCGCCGTGCTGGCGACCACATGGACGAGCGCGTTCGCCGCGAAGAACGCCGCCGACGTGCTCGCCGAGGAGGGATTACAGCCCCGGCGCAACCACGTGATCATCATGGACGAGATGCACCGCGCTTTGCGCGCCAGCCCCCTCATGGTCGAAAAGCTCGACCTGCTCACCCGTCTGAACAGGCAGTGGGGCGTAGGCCAGATCATGATCACACACACGTTCAAGGACCTGATGTGCATGGAGACCCCGGCGCAGAACACCAAGGCGCGCGGCTTCGTGGAACGCAGCGAGATCAAGGTGCTGGGCGCTTTGAGCCGCATCGAGGTGGACCGCTACCTGCGCGGCGAATGCGGACTGCCCGTATCCCGGCGCGAGGAGGACATGCTGGAGGATTGGGCCACGCCCGTCAACTTCGGCTCCGACGCCTCGCACAAGGGTCTGGGCCGTTTCCTGATCAAACTGGGAGGACTGCCCGGAATCCCCATCAACGTGGAGATGTGCCCGCTCGAAAAAAGCGGGTTCAACGATACGAACCTCAAATGGCACGCCTAGAAGGGAACCCTGCGATGACAGACCACCTCGCCACCGGCATGAAACGCATGATCCGCACCGTGGCACGCTCCGCATCCCTCTCCGACCGGCTCGGCGAGCGATCCCGGCTGCTGCGGCTGACGGGCAACCGCAGCACTCTCGACTTCCGCCCCGCCGAGCACGGCGCATCCTCATGGGACTTCGAAATGTCGATAACCCCCACCGAGCCCAAGCCGTACGGCAATGCGGAAACCCGTGAACCCGTATGGCGTGAGACGGTCGATTCCGC
>ENA-OQKS01000355-OQKS01000355.1-human-gut-metagenome-genome-assembly--contig:-NODE-355-length-13396-cov-2.819655_pt1 | contig 13396 bp, 11 predicted proteins | sample MGYA00242804_ERZ504808 | MGnify/ENA primary metagenome ERZ504808 (study PRJEB26092, sample SAMD00036375) | human gut metagenome | host: Homo sapiens | study: EMG produced TPA metagenomics assembly of...
TTCCTGTCTTTCCGAAGATCTTTCCGCTGTCCAGCCACAGCTTCGCGTCGTAGATGATCCGACGGTCCAGCTCATCGGCATCAATTCCGGTCGCTCTGAAATCCAGCCACAAGAGGTAGGTTCCCTCGCCGTCAATGACGTTCACTCCCGGCATGTTGTCCTTCACATATTTCTTTACGTAGGCGATATTTTCCCAGACATATTTGAGCATGCTCTCGTACCACTCGTCGCCCTTCTCATACGCCGTCTGTGTCGCCACAAGTCCCAGTACGCCCAGCTGGCTGATTCCCGCGGCATCGACCTGATGCTGAAATTTTTGCCTCAGCTCCTTATTCGGGACAAATATATTCGAGATCATCATGCTGGCCAGGTTGAAGGTTTTGCTCGGAGACGTGCAGACCACGCAGATGTCCTCGAACTCCTTCTTGATGGACGCAAACACCGTATGTTCACCCCGGAACACAAAATCGTTGTGAATCTCATCGCTGACCACCGTCACATGATGCTTCCAGCACAGTTCGCCGATACGTTCCAAAGTCTCACAATCCCAAATACGGTCGATCGGATTATGCGGGTTGCACAGAATCATCAGCGTGGTCTGCGGGTCGGCGAGTTTCGTTTCGAAATCAGCCCAATCGATCTCGTAATGTCCTTCGCCGTCATAGGCGAGCGGCGATTCAAGCACACGGCAGCCATTGTTGAGAATCGAATTGAAGAAGATGTTGTAGACCGGCGTCATGATCACGACGTTCTCGTTCGGCGTGGTGAGTTTCCTGACCATGCTGGAGATCGCCGGCACCACACCGGTGCAGAACACCAGCGAGTCCGGGTCGATGGCAAGCCCATGATGGCGTCCCCACCAATCCACGTACGCCTGATTCCATTCTGGCGGCACGATCGAATAGCCGAAAACGCCATGCTCGACGCGCCGACGCAACGCCTCGCGGATTACGGGCGCGGTCTGGAAATCCATATCCGCCACCCACATGGGCAGCGCGTCGCCAGCCTCCTCCCATTTGAGCGAGTACGTGCCGGAACGGTCGATCGGAGTATCGAAATCGTAAGTCATACCGCCAATCCTACCTACTGTTATGCGGCGTCGGCTGTCACGATCGTCGTGGCTGTCGGATCGATTTTCGCCGGATCGAGCGTCATCTCGTTGATATGGTCGGCGCGAATCGTGCCGGACGAAGGATTGAACACGCTGTCGATCGTGCCGCGCACGTCGGCATCGACGGAGGAATATTCGAACGCGAGCGTCGTATTGACGAGCCGGCAGTCACGCAACACCAGATGGTCCACGTAGCACAGGCCCTGCAGGCTTTCGATCGTGCAATGCTCGAACGTCACGTTACGCGAGTTCCACGCCAGATACTCGCCGGAAATGAACGAATCGCGCACCGTCACGTTCTCACAGTTCCAGAAACAATCCTTCGAAATCAGACGGGAATTGGAAATCTCCACGTTCCTTGCGCCATCGAACGGATAATTGCCCACCAAACGTAGGTTGTCGGCTTTCACATCCGCGCAATTCATCGCCAGATAGTCGCCATGCGCGCTCACATTGTCCAACGTCACGCCGGAACAGGCCCACAACGTCTCCTCGGCGTTGACGAAATCCACGTTGCGTAACGTCACGTCATGGCAGCGGCGGAAATTCTTCGGCGCCTCGATCGTTGAATCCTCCACCGTGATATGGTCCGTGTACCATACGCCCGCACGTGCCATCTCAAACCACGTGCAGTCCTTCGCATCGATATCCGAGCAATACCACAGCGGATACTTCCATTTGAACGAGCTCGACCTCAGTTCGATGTCATGGGCATGCTTCAACGGCGATTCGCCATCGTCGAAAATCGTATCGACGTACCGGCGGTCATGCGCGAAGAACTCCGCGCGCTCGCCGGTGAGGAACGCCTGGCGGGTTTCGGACATGTCCTGCTCCGCAGCGGATGTAAATGTATCTGGAGTGTTATTCACCGTATGCTCCTTCATGCTCTGTTGGAAGAGAATAGGAACTTCAAGTACTTGAAGTCAAACAGGGAGCCACGTTCGTCTGGAACGAACACGGCTCCCTGCGGAAAATCGGGAAATGCGCGCCGAAACAGGCAGAGGAATCAGCCGATCAGCGCTGCCGGATACTTCGCCACGGCGGCGTCGATCTGCTCATCGGTGGACGTGGCGACGCCTTGGATGAGGAACGGCTTCAGATATGTGGCATGCGTATGACGGAACGTGGTCTCGAACGGGGAAAGCAGCTCCTCCATGGTGCGCACATGGCTGCCTTCACGCGTGTAGGAGTCCGCCGGAGAGCCGGTGGACACGGCCCAACATGAACTCCTTGCCTTCGAGCGCCCGCCCGCCGCCGTAGGCCCAGCCGGCCTTGATCACGTCATCCTCCCACTGCTTGAGCAGCGCGGGGGAGCTGTACCAGTAGAACGGGAACTGCAGCACGATGCGGTCATGCGTTTCGATGAGCTCCTGCTCATGTTCGACGTTGATTTTGAAGTCGGGATATGCGGCGTACTCGTCCACCACGGTCACGTCGCCGGTCTCGTTGGCCGCGTCCATGAGCTTGCGGTTGACCTGCGATTTTTCCAGATGCGGGTGGAACACCAGTACCAGTGTCTTCATTCATGCTCCTTGTCCAAAGGTTTTTCGTTACGTTCCAGTATGCAGCATGATAATCTCGCCGCGCTTGCTTTGCACATAATCCGTCGATGTCCACGCGCCGATACGGTTGCGCATGGTTTGTCGGGGTCGGCGATAGTATGTTGGCCGTCGTTGTGGCGCGTCGGGGTATATCAGGGCGCGGCAAGAGAAGGCATGAGAAGAGAAGCATGGGAACGGACGGAAGAAGGGCTGATATTTAATGGTGCGGACGCAGAACAGGAACGCCGTCATGGGCCAGGCGTTCAGAACGGCATTGCCGCGGACATCGCCGGTCTGCATCAGCTTTTTCCTTCTGGCGTTGTCGTACGGCGTGCTGATGGGCACGCGCGGCTTTTCGTTCCTGTGGCCCATGTGCATGAGCGCGTTCATCTACACCGGTTCCATGGAATTCGTCACCGTGAATCTGCTGGTGTCCGCGTTCAACCCGTTCGTCACGTTCATGCTGGCCGTCATGCTCGGCACCCGTCATCTGTTCTACGGCATCTCCATGCTCGGCCGGTTCAAGAACATGGGCGCCAAGAAGCCGTATCTCATTTTCTCGTTGTGCGACGAGACCTTCGCCATCGACAACGGCACCATCATTGCGGCCGACGTCGATCGCGGATGGTTCTACTTCTTCGTCGGCCTGCTCAACCAGTCATCATGGGTGGCCGGCGCCACGCTTGGCGGCCTTCTCGGAGAACGCATCACCTTCAACACCTCCGGTCTCGACTTCATCATGACCGCCATGTTCGCCGTCATTTTCGTGGATCAATGGCTGACCACGAAACGCAAAAGCCACATGGCCGCGCTTACCGGCATAGCGGTGCCCGCGATCTGTCTGGGGGTGTTCGGCGCCGACAATTTCATGATCCCATCCCTGGTCGCCATGCTCGTCATGTTCATTCTGCTGCGGCCATACCTGGACGACCTGAAGATCGACAAGACGGACGGGGAGAACGAAACGAACAACGCGGACAAGGAGACGAACGCATGATGATCATGACCACGTGGCAAGGCGTCATCACCATCATCATGGCGATGCTCGGCACCATGCTGACACGTTTCCTGCCGTTCCTGCTGTTCCCCGAATCGAAGGAACCGCCGCGTTTCATCACCTACCTGGGCACCGTCCTGCCGTATGCCATGACAGGCCTGCTCGTCGTGTACTCGCTCAAAGGAGTGCACCTGACGTCAGGCAGCCACGGCATTCCCGAATTGTTGGCGATTATCGCAATCGCCCTGCTGCACATATGGAAAAGGAACATGCTGCTGTCGATCGCCGGCGGCACCGCCGTCTATATGCTGCTGGTACAGCTGGTTTTCTCGTAAGACGGCTTCCGCCTGTGCTTGGCATTGCGATTACCTGGCGAGCCCCATCTCGTATTTGAGCGTCATCACACGAATGGCGGATTGCTGCACCTTCCGCGCGAACGTCGCATCGCCGGCCGCTTTGGCGTTCAATCCGTCCAACACCGGCTGCACGTAGGAAGAGGCGCCGATACATGCCAAATCGCCGCCGGCTTCGACCAGCCGCACACCCAAATCACTCGGCTGCACGCCACTCAAAGCCGTTGCGGACAGGGAATCGGAAGTGACGACGCCTTGGAAGCCGATTTTCCCGCGCAGATAGCCGGTGACCAGCGTTGATGAGAACACGGCCGGATTATTCGGATCGATCGCCTGATATGTGGCCAAAGACATCATCACCATCGAAGGGCTTGCCTCCAACGTGCCGTTGAACGCGCTGATTTCCGGACCATCCAACGTGGTGGTGGTGTCGAGGATGCCGTTCGCGGTGAAATCGGTATTGCCGGTCACCGATCCCAAACCCGGATAATGTTTGATGGCGCTGCCTACCCCCGAATCGGACATGCCCTGTATGAACGCCTTCGCATGGTCCGCATTGCCGGCCGGATCAAGACCGAAATCACGGTACAGCGCGCCAATCGGGGCGTTCGACGAACGGTCCACGGTCACCGTGCCGACGACGGGTGCCAGATCGACATTGATGCCCGCAGCCTTGAGCTGCGTGCCCCATGCGGATGCCGATTGTCTCAACTGGCTGACATCCATTGCGCCCTGCTGGGTGGCCGAAGGCATGGTATCGAACCCGGCCCCCTTGAGATGCTGGACCAGACCACCCTCCTGATCGGTGGACATCAACAGCTGGTTGTCGCCCGGAGCATACGATTGCAGCGTGGATGTGGCGGCCGCGACCCCGGCGGTCCCCGAATTCCAGTTGCCGATGATCAAGACCGAACCAACATGCCTGTTCGCGATGAGGTCATACAACGATGACGGATCGGAACCAGCGAACAATGGCGCCATAACCAGCTGCCCGACCCGTTCCTCGACACTCATGGACTCCACGGCCCGCACCGCCTTGGCATGCGGCGAATCGTCGCGGACGGACGGCACTTGCGCCTTGTCGAGGGAATCATGCGTGACCGTCGGCCGGCGAGTGGAAAAAGCTGCGGTGGCGGCGTCCGATGGGGAAGCGTCGCCGGAACATGCGGCCAACGTGACCGGCAGCATCGCCACGCAGCAGGCAGCCACCAATCGTGTGAAAAACCCATGAGCCTTCTTCATACCGCCATTATGGCATGCCGGCATTCCCCATATGTTCCCTTCATACGAACATGCCACGGAACAGCCGATTCAGCCCACGGCCAGATCCGTTCGGCTGGCGGCTTAACGGCGTTCCTCGCCTGTCGCTAGGCTATTAGCATGTCTTTCTTTGATATGTTTGGTCCCATGTTCGATCCCGAAGGCGGCTCGAACCGTGCCGGCAGGCAGAATCCGCGCAAACCCAGCAACGACGATCCGATCATCCTCAACGTCGAAACCGACGGAGGGGACGGTCCGCAACCATCGTCGAACGTTCCCCCGAAACGACCTTCGGACCCCCGCATCACCAGCAAGCCGAACCGTCCGCGCAAACCGTCGAACGGCAGCAAGATCTTCATCGGCGTGGTGCTGGCGCTCGCCATCGTCATCGGACTGTTCTTCGCGCTCGCGCAGTTCGTCACCGATGTCATGTGGTACAGCCAGCTCGGCTTCCAAAGCGTGATTTGGACGCAGCTGGGCACCAGGGTCGGCCTCTGGCTGGCGTACGCGGTGCTCATCGCCGCAGTCGGCTTCATCTCCGCCACGCTGGCGATATGGGCGCGTCCCGACGCTGCGGACGGCTCCACCATCCGCGTGAACGGCGACACCATCGAAATCGGCAAGAGCGTGAGCTCCAAGAGCGCTCGACGCATCGCCGTGGTCATCTCCCTGATTGTCGGACTGGTGTTCGGCTCCCAGTTCAACGCGAACTGGTCCGAAATCCTGCTCATGTTCAACTCGCAAAGCTTCGGCACCAAGGATCCGCAGTTCGGCATCGACAACGGCTTCTACGTGTTCGTGCTGCCCGGACTGAAACTCATCATGTCCGCTGTCTCGCTGTTGCTGCTCGCTGGCATCATCTTCTCCATCGTCACCCACGTGCTTATGGGCGGCATCCGCATCACCATACCGGTGAACGGCCATGGCCTGTTCCACATCACCAAACGCGCCCGCCGCCAGATCGGCATCTGGCTGATGCTCAACATGTTCGCCTGGGCCGCCAATCAGGTTCTGGGCGTGTTCTCGCACCTGACCGAGGAAGGCAGCAGAATCACCGGTGCCACCTACACCACGGTGAACGCCACCATCCCCGTCACGTTCATCATGGCCGCCATCACCGCCATCCTTGGCGTGATACTGGGCCTGTGGATTATGAAATCCCATACGTTGGAAGGTTCCGCACCCATCGCGGCACGTGCTTCCGAAGCGCTCAAGGCGTGGAAGGTGCCGACCGTGGCCATCGCCTCCGCCATCGTGGTGAGCCTGGTGCTTACCGTGGCCTGGCCGGTGCTGCTGCAGCGCTTCCGCGTCAATCCGAACGCGCAGGAAATGGAATCCACCTATATCCAGCGCAACATCGACGCCACCCGCGCCGCGTACGGCTTGGACAAGGTGAAGGCCGAACAGTACAAGGCCACCACCGAAGGCGAGGAAGGCGCATTGGCCGATTCCGCGGAATCCACCGCTCAGATCCGCCTGCTCGACCCGCAGATCATCTCCCCGACGTTCAAACAGCTGCAGCAGTCCAAGCAGTACTACACGTTCGCCGACACCGTCGCGGTCGACAAATACGACGTCGACGGCGTCAGCCAGGACACGGTGATCGCCGCGCGCGAACTCGATCTGGACGGTCTCGACAACCGCAACTGGGTCAACGACCACACCGTGTACACGCACGGCTATGGCGTTGTGGCCGCCTACGGCAACAAGGTGACCGCCGACGGCCAGCCGAAGTTCTTCGAAGCGGGCATTCCCACCCAAGGCAAGCTCACCGATTCCGAAAAGTACGAGCCGCGCATCTACTTCTCTCCGAACGCCACCGAATATTCGATCGTAGGCGCTTCGGAAGGCACCAAATCCTGGGAATTCGACTATCCGACCGGTTCGGAAGGCGCCACCAACACCTTCAAGGGCGATGGCGGTCCGAAGATCGGCAACATCTTCTCCAGACTGCTGTACGCCATCCGCTTCGGCTCCGACCAGATCCTGTTCTCCAACCGTGTGAACTCCAATTCGCAGATTCTCTACGACCGTTCCCCGAAGGAACGTGTGGCCAAAGTCGCGCCGTATCTGACGCTTGACGGCCGCGTATACCCGGCCGTGGTGGACGGACGGGTCAAGTGGATCGTGGACGGCTACACCACTTCGGACGCCTACCCATACTCTCAGATGACCGACTTGGGCGAGGCCACCAAGGACTCCACCACGGAATCCTCCGACACGGTAAGCAGCCTGAACTCGAAGAACGCCAACTACATCCGCAATTCCGTGAAAGCCACCGTGGACGCATACGACGGTTCCGTGGACCTGTATGTATGGGACCAGTCCGACCCGGTCATCAAAGCCTGGGAGAAGATCTTCCCCGGCCAGTACCACCAGCTGTCGGAAATCTCCGGCGACCTGATGAGCCACCTGCGTTACCCGGAAAGCCTGTTCAAGGTGCAGCGGCGAACTGCTGGCCAAATACCACGTGTCCAGCGCCAACCAGTTCTTCTCCGGAGAGGATTTCTGGCAGACCCCCGTCGACCCGACCGAATCGCAGCAGGCGCAACAGCGAGACATCCTGCAGCCGCCGTACTATCTGACGCTGCAGACCGGCGGCTCCAGCGAACCGGTGTTCTCGCTGACCTCGTCGTACATTCCCGCAGGCTCGTCCACCAGGGAAATCTTGACCGGCTTCCTGTCGGTCGATTCCGACGCGGGCCACGAGAAAGGCAAAATCGGCTCGAGCTACGGCACCATACGATTGCAGGAACTGCCGAAGGATTCCAACGTGCCGGGCCCCGGCCAGGCGCAGAACAACTTCAACGCGTCCGCCGACGTGTCGAAGGAACTCAACCTGCTCGAATCCGGCTCGACCAATGTACAGCGCGGCAACCTGCTCACCCTGCCTCTCGGCGGAGGCCTGGTCTACGTGCAGCCGGTGTACGTCAAATCGTCCGGCTCCACCAGCTTCCCGCTGCTGAAGAAGGTGCTCGTCGCATTCGGCGACCAGGTCGGCTTCGCCGACACGCTGGACGAGGCTCTCGACCAGGTGTTCGGCGGCGATTCCGGCGCGTCCGCAGGCGACGCCGAAAACGTGGGCGACACCACCGATGACAAGCAGGATGCTAAGAACGACGATTCCGCCGATGGCAAGACCAACACTGACGGCAAGCAGGACACGCCATCCAATACCGACGGTAAGACCGGCGGCAATAATGGCGATTCGTCCGGCACGATGAGCGCCGACCTGAAGAAGGCACTCGCCGATGCCGCACAGGCCATGAAGGATTCCGATGCCGCCATGAAGAAGGGCGATTGGTCCGCCTACGGCGACGCTCAGAAGCAGCTTCAGGAAGCACTGAACAAGGCCATCGAACTCGAACAGTGATTCCCGTCCGATTCCCTTCATGAAATACGCAGGGGCCGGCTCCTTCCAAAGGAACCGGCCCCTGTTGTCGTTCGCCGCCGGGTATGCTGGGCGCATGGCCGACTATTCTTTCCGCATCGCGACGCAAGACGATATCCAAGCGATCACCGACATCTACAACGCGGCAGTCATCCGCGGCGGCTCGTCCGCCGACACCACGCCACGTACCTACGCGCAACGCAAGGCATGGGTGGAATCGCACCACGATCCATATGCGGTGTTCGTCACCACCGTGCCTGCCACGGATGCAGCCACGGAAGGCGGCGAACGGATCATCGGCTTCTCCGCGCTGTCCGTGTTCTACGACCGCGCCGGCTACGACGGCGTCACCGACCTCGCCTACTACATCGCCCCCGAATGGCAGGGCAGGGGAGCGGGCACCTTCACACTGGCCAAACTGCTTGACGAATGCCGAAACCGCCACATGCGCAAAGCCTGCGGCATCATCTTCGCCGACAACCGCGGATCCATCGCACTGATGAAACATTTCGGATTCACCCAATTCGGACTCATGCCCCAAGCCGCCACCGACTCCACCGGAACCATGCGCGACATGAGCTACTGGCATCTCGACCTGTAAGCACCTGACAGTAGAATCTGTGCGGTTAAACAAGACGAGAGCACGCAAGAACACAGAGGAATGGACGATTATTATGGCATCTGATTTCTGGCTGATCGCAGGACTGGGCAACCCCGGCTCCAAATATGAGGGCACCCGCCACAACATGGGCTTCATGACCGCCGACGTGCTGGCCGAACGCTGGTCCGTCAACTTCTCCGACCACAAGGGACTCGCCATGCTCGGCAAAGGCGTGATGAACCTATCCGGCCGCAACGTCAAATTCTTCCTCGCCAAGCCACTCACCTACATGAACGAATCCGGCAACGCGGTCGCCTCCATCAGCGCCTACTACCAGATCGAACCGGACCATATCGTGGTTATCCACGACGACATGGACCTCGACTTCGGCAGAATCAAAGTCAAAGCCGGCGGCTCCGCAGGCGGGCACAACGGCATCAAATCCATCGACCGTTCGCTCGGCACCCCGAAATACGCGCGCGTGCGCATGGGCGTCGGCCACGCCCAACGCGGAGCCCACGCGCACGACAACACCGTGAACTGGGTGCTGGGCGGCTTCGGACCGGACCAACGCAAGCAGCTCCCCGAATTCCTCGCCGACGGTGCCGACGCGGCCGAAACCATCATCTTCGACGGTCTCGCCAAAGCCCAGGAGCGATTCAATGGCCGCTGAACCGACGTCTCCGGCGCAACCACCGCAACTGCCGACCGCAGGCTCGCTTGCCGGCATCCTCGACGTGCTGGAAACCGATGACGATTTCCGCGCGCTCATCGCCGGGGAAATCGAGGAACCGGAATCAGACATCGACCCCAGCATCACCGTCGGTGTGCCGGACGGCCTACGCCCGGCGCTCGCAGCCGGCGCTGCGGGCAAACAGCCGGTCGTGCTCGTCGTCGCCTCCAGCCGCGAAGCGGAGGAAGCCGTGGAGTCCATCCGTTCCTGGTATGACGGAGACCCAAACGATGTGGCGCAGCTTGAAGCATGGGAGACCCTTCCCCATGAACGGCTTTCACCACGCGCGGACACTGTGGCAAGCCGCATGGCGGTGTTCCGCAGGCTGAAGCATCCCGAAGAGGGCAGCACGCTGTTCGGCCCCATCCGCATTCTGGTCATGCCGGTGCGCTCCCTCATCCAACCGGTGGTCGCAGGCTTGGGGGACGTCGAACCACTCGTGTTCTCCCAAGGCGAGGAACTGCCTCTTGACGAAGCATCCCGCAAACTGGTGGAAAACGCGTACACGCGCGTCGACTTGGTGATGGACCGTGGCGAATTCGCCGTCCGCGGTGGCATCATCGACGTTTTTCCGCCCACTCTGCCGCATCCGGTGCGTATCGAATTCTTCGGCGACGAGATCGACACCATACGTGAATTCCACGCATCCGACCAGCGCACCTACGGTAAGGATATTTCCACCGTATGGGCCACGCCATGCCGTGAACTGCAGTTGACCGACCAGATTCGCCAACGTGCGAAATCGCTGATCGGCTCCATTCCCAACGCCGAGGACATGCTCGAATCCATCGCCAACGCCATCCCGGTGGAAGGCATGGAATCGCTGCTGCCCGCGCTGGTCGACGATATGGAACCGGTGCAGGGCATGCTGCCCAAGCATGCGCTGGTCATGCTGTCCGACCCGGAAAAACTTCGTCGCGCCGCCGACGATCTGGCGAAAACCACCAACGAATTCCTTGCCGCAAGCTGGCATGTCGCCGCATCCGGACATGGCGCCGGAGCGCCGATCACCTTCGACCAGGCGAATTTCTACGATTTCGAGGAAACCATCTCCGCACTCGTCTTCTCCAAACATGACGTGTGGAAACTCACCAGCTTCGGCGTCGACGCCACCCGGGAAGGCCACATCCAACTTGATGCCACCAAACCCGGTAAATACCGCGGTGACGAAAACAAGCGGCCTCCGGCATCGAAGGACTGCTCGACGCCGGCTATGCGGTGACGATCACGGCCGCGGCCCAAGGCACACTCACCCGACTGAAGCGTGCGATCAACGAAACCGGCATCGCGAATTTCGATTGCGTCCGATCGCGCGCCATCGACGGTTTCGTGGACGACGCCGCGAAAATCGCCCTGCTCACCGAACGCGACCTGACCGGCCGCACATCCGCCGCAGGACAGGCGAAAACGCCGAAACGCCGCCGCAAGGCCATCGACCTGATGGAACTCAAAACGGGCGATTACGTCGTGCACGAACAGCATGGCATCGGCCGGTTCGTCGAGATGCGCCAACGTACCATCGGCAAAGGCGAGAACCAGACCACCCGAGAATACCTGGTCATCGAATACGCTCCCAGCAAACGAGGCGCGCCGGCGGACAAACTGTTCATCCCCACCGACCAGCTCGACCAGGTCAGCAAATACATCGGCGCCGAAACGCCGAAACTCAACAAGCTGGGCGGTTCCGACTGGGCCGCCACCAAAGCCAAGGCGCGCAAGCATGTGCATGAGATCGCCGAGGATCTGGTCAAGCTCTACTCGGCACGCCAGCGTACGAAAGGCTATGCCTTCAGCAAGGACACGCCGTGGCAGAAGGAGCTGGAGGACGCTTTCCCCTATCAGGAGACGGCCGACCAGCTCACCACCATCGACGAGGTCAAGTCGGATATGGAGAAACCCATTCCGATGGACCGTCTGATCTGCGGCGATGTGGGCTTTGGCAAAACCGAAATCGCGGTGCGCGCCGCGTTCAAGGCGGTGCAGGATTCCAAGCAAGGTGGCCGTGCTCGTGCCGACCACACTGCTCGTGCAACAGCATTTCGAGACTTTCACCGAACGTTTCGAAGGCTTCCCCGTGAACGTGGCTGCCATGAGCCGATTCCAGACCACCAAGGAGATCAACGAGACCATCAAGGGGCTTGAAGACGGTTCCGTGGATGTGGTCATCGGCACGCACAAGCTGCTCAATCCGAAGATCAAGTTCAAGGATCTGGGACTCGTCATCATCGACGAGGAACAGCGTTTCGGCGTCGAGCACAAGGAGACGCTCAAGGCGTTGCGCACCAATGTGGACGTGCTGAGCCTGTCGGCAACGCCTATCCCGCGCACGTTGGAAATGGCTGTCACCGGTATCCGCGAAATGTCCACGCTGGCCACGCCGCCGGAGGATCGTCTGCCGGTGCTCACCTACGTCGGCGCTTACGAGGACGCGCAGGTCACCGCCGCCATCCGGCGCGAGCTGTTGCGTGGTGGGCAGGTGTTCTACGTGCACAATCGCGTGCAGGACATCTCCTCCGTCGCGGCGAAAATCCACGAGCTCGTACCCGAATCGCATGTCGGCATAGCCCACGGCAAGATGGGGGAGAAACAGCTTGACGGTGTGATCCGCGACTTCTGGCATCGCGACATCGACGTGTTGGTATGCACCACCATCATCGAAACCGGCCTTGATATCTCCAACGCCAACACGCTGATCGTCGACCATGCCGACCGCTTCGGCTTGAGCCAATTGCATCAGCTGCGTGGCCGCGTCGGTCGTGGACGTGAGCGCGCGTATGCGTACTTCCTGTACGATCCGACCAAGCCGATGACCCAGCAATCGCATGACAGGCTCGCCACCATCGCGCAGAACACCGCGCTCGGCTCTGGTTTCGACGTAGCCATGAAGGATCTCGAATTGCGCGGCACCGGCAATTTGCTGGGAGACGAGCAGAGCGGCCATATCGAAGGCGTCGGCTTCGACCTGTACGTGCGTATGGTGTCCGAAGCGGTCGAACAGTACAAGGAGCCGGAACGCAAGGAATCGGTTGCCGTCACCATCGACCTGCCGATCGAGGCGTCCATTCCCGTCGACTACATCGATTCGGACAAACTGCGATTGGAAGCGTACCAGAAACTCGCCTCCGCACGCACCGAAGACGATCTCGACGAGCTGCGCGACGAACTCACCGACCGTTACGGCAAGCCGCCCGTCGATTTCGAGGCGCTGTTCGACGTGGCGCGGTTGCGGTTCAAGGCTCGCAAGCTCGGCATTTCCGAGATCATCGCGCAAGGACGCAACGTGCGCGTGTCGAAGTTCGAGCCGCGTGAATCCGTGCAGATGCGCATGGCCAGAATCTACAAAGGCATCCAGTACCGGCCGTTGACCAAGACGTATCTGGTACCGGCTCCATTCGCAGGCTCGCTTGGT
>ENA-OQKS01000357-OQKS01000357.1-human-gut-metagenome-genome-assembly--contig:-NODE-357-length-13349-cov-4.619422_pt1 | contig 13349 bp, 8 predicted proteins | sample MGYA00242804_ERZ504808 | MGnify/ENA primary metagenome ERZ504808 (study PRJEB26092, sample SAMD00036375) | human gut metagenome | host: Homo sapiens | study: EMG produced TPA metagenomics assembly of...
TGTCGTTCGGCGATATCGGCAAGGCCGTGGCCGTGGTGCTGCTGGTGATGCAGGTCGCCGGTTCGGGCGGTACGTTCCCTATCGAGACGCTGCCGAAGTTCTTCCAAATGCTCTACCCGTTCCTACCGTTCCCGCACGCCATCGATGCCATGCACGCCGCGATGGCCGGATCGTACGGCAATGAGTACCTGCTTGACATGGTGTATCTCGCCTTGTTCCTGATTCCTTCGCTGCTGCTGGGATTGGTGTTGCGCAAGCCGGTGATCCGGTTGAACAACTGGGTGAGCCGCAATCTGGAATCCACCAAGGTGATGTGACGATGCGGATTTGAACGGGCTGGTTTAAGCCGGTTTAGATCGGTTTCGGCTGGCACACATGGACACGTCATTGGCGACGCATCACCATCACCGCCAACGGCAACACACACCAAATACCAGCCGACAAAAACCTAAGCTAGCGCGGATGCGTAAGGGCATTGTCCTGCCCGGTCACTTCCCTTACGTACCGCTGCGCCATCCCGGCGCTCCTCTGCGCCGCCACTACCCCACATGTCGCCTCCTCACACACCAACAAGCGTCCGATTCTGCAGAATCGGACAATCAGCGGCGTCGCGCAAACCACACGTTGATCAGCGAGCCGACCACCACCAGCGCGACACCGATCCAGAATGGCATGCCCAACGCCACGCCCAATAGGAGCGTGCTGGAAGCAGTGGAGAACAGCGGCGTCGCATACGAACCGATCGCAAGCGTTTCCATACTGCCATGTAGCATGCCATACCCCCAGCACGCGTAGCCGCCAGCAATCGACGCGGCACATGCGAGCAGCGAAATATAGCCGCCGATGCCAGGCGCTACAGCTGGCAAACCGTCGCCCGAAACGAAATGGATAATCCACAGCACAACAGCAACGCAACAGAAGAAAATCGTCGTACCATCGTAACCATCGGACATCGATGGCGTCACGGTCGCGTAAATCGCCCAAATAAAGGCGCCTGCGAACGCGAGCGCGTACGGCAATGGATTGCTGGCGATATTGGCAACCGCTTCCTGCACGTCAAGGTTTTCACCGCCGACCGCCATTGCCACGCCGACGGTGGCTACGATTGCACCCGGCAGCGCTTCGGAGACCGAGCCGCGTTTGTGCGACACGGCGGCGGTCATCAGTACCAGCAGCGTCGGCCACAAATAATTGACGAGGCTGACTTCCACAGATTGCGCGTTCGTTGTGGCCAGACCGATCGACAGCGAGATCGACGCCTCGTATGCGATGAACATGAGTCCGCCTGCGACGAGGTACTTGCGTGGCGCTTGGCTAATCGGTTTCGGCCGTCGCACGATGAGCAGGAGCATGCCGCCGACAGTGTAGATGAGCGCCGAGCCGAGCGTGGCGCCGAACGATTCGGAAACGAGTCGCACGAGGCCGGCCATGAAGCCCCACAGGACGATTGCGAACAGGCCGATGAGTGTCGCCGCGTGTGATATGGCATGACCAAATAGGGGGGTACTGGGGCGTTCGCCTGCGGATTCGGCGGGAAGTTTCTGATCCGTATTCACGGATTCCAGCCTACCTGCCGCCCACCCCGCATGTCCGATTCCGGAGCAACGGACACTATTTGTTGGTTTACCGCCGCCTGGCCTCCTTAACCAATGGCACGATGATGACCACGACGCCACACAGCACAGCGCCGATCGGCCACGGAACCCAGAACACCTTCATCCACGCGTCAACATCACTGCCCGCCATTCCAAGAAAAAGCATAAGCAACGCGACAACAGTCGCTAACAACATGATCACGCCACAAATTGCACCGGTAAGTCTGCTGTAAAATCTGTCCGACTCGCTCATCGTCGAGTGCGGCACGGAACGTCCCTCGCGCACGCTTTCCTCTTCGGCTTCACGATTGTATTTGTCCACATTCACTTTGTCATGCGTCATCCCGGACATAATGAAACAGAACACCGCCGCGGCCACGCAAGCCAGCAGAACGCTGTCCGGCCACCCCGCGTCTCCGTCGGCAACAAGCTCGTCACAGAACACTAGCACGCACACGCCCGCCAAAATCAGCACGGCACCAATCGCAACACCAATCGCCAATACGACCGACGCACGTGACTTGTCCTCATCCGTGTAAAAATCCTGCACATACGGGTGGCGACGGCGGAAATCGCCATGCATGATTCCGGCCGGTATCAGCAAAGCGAGACCGACAATCGCGCCAACCAACGTGCATACCGTGACCAGCACGTCGTTCACCGGCGACGGCCCCAAGACAGACCCCTCCGGCGAAAACAACATGCCAACCGCGACGCCGAGGATGATTGCGGCCACACCAATCGCAATAAGCCACGCAAAACGCCTCATATGACTGTCGTAGCCAACCACATCCTGCACGATATGTCGGGGCACGCTTTGCGGAATGTCCGTCCCATCTCGCGTGTCCGATTCTGGAGAAACGGACAATTGAACACCGGTTTTGGCACCTTGTGCGTCCGATTCACCAGAAACGGACGCACAAACATTCGGATTCGTATCCCTCACGTCCGATTCACCAGAATCGGACATTCCTGCGACCTGTGATGCCGCAAACCCGATTACCCCCGGAACCGCGCCAACAGCAGCGTCGGCCACCCCAACCGACGCGGCCACACCATCCGTATCAGCAGCCAAGTCCACGCGTCCCGCACCCCCACAGCCCGCCGACGCGCGCACGTCGCCCATGACCAAATCATCCAATGTCACGCCGAACATGTCGCAAAGCATCAGCAGCTTGTCCATTTCGGGGTATGCCTTCTCGGACTCCCATTTCGAAATTGCCTGCCGGGAAACGCCCAGCAGCATTGCCAGCTGTTCCTGCGTCATGTTGCGCGAACCTCGCAGATACTGCAGATTCTCTTTGAAACTCATGTCCGCCCTTTCGTCGAGTTTCCATATCGCCTCGACTTGCGATTATTGGCGATTGCCAAGCAACAGCTTGTCATAAACGTCGCGTTCCACGCCACCATCTTTCGGTTGCATTGCGATTCGCAACCAAATTTTGCGACGCAAACGACAGTTGCGCGGCGCGAAGTTGACTTCACGGGTCTTTTACGGCAATAGAAAAACCCTTGGAATTCCAACGATTCCAAGGGTTTCGAATGGAGCGGATGACGGGAGTCGAACCCGCCTCTAAAGCTTGGGAAGCTTTCGTTCTACCGATGAACTACATCCGCAAGGTCGTGCCTTTTGGGCACGAACATCTAGTCTAGCATGCGTTTTCGGAACTCATAACCGCCGACCGCTATTCGGTACTGTCATTCGCGCCACAGCCGCCCACCGAATCGCACCAATCAACACGCAACAGCCACAGCAGTCAACAGCATTAATGTCACTCAACCGATGTCATCAGAATACTCATGCAATACATCAACAGAAAGCCGCAGAAGGTACAGACGATTCACGAGGTAAACTCAGCAAATCCCGCACAAGCAAGTCCTGCACGAATCGCATCCTCGTCAGTCGCACGGCAATCAGCGACCATACCTGCCCGGCACGGGATTCTGCGAATAATCTCGCGAATAGCCGCCGCCGGCATACCCTCCTGCATATCCGCCCATACCAGCATCCGCGCCATTATTCGGGCGAACACCCGCCGAAGCATACCCGCTCGTCGCATAACCGCCAGCCAAATAGCCGGACTGCACGCCCTGCGCCTTCATCTCCTGACTCATCTGCATCAACCGGGCAATACGATCCTCAGTCGCAGGATGCGTGGAAAACAAGCGAGAAAAACCTTCCGCAGAAAACGGATTCGCAATCATCATCGCAGCAACCGACTGCGTACCGGCAGTCTTCTGCATCGGCATCGTCTCAGCGCCGTTCGAGATCTTATTCAATGCGGACGCGAGCGCCTCCGGATCTTCCGTAAGCATGGAACCATCTTCGTCAGCATCATATTCTTCGCGTACGTGAAATTCGCCATCTGAATAAGCGAAGCGGCGATTGGCGCAAGAATCGTACTCAACAGCACACCCAGTAATCCAAGACCATTAGAGGACGAGTCATTACGATCGTCGCGCGAATTGCCACCACCGAAATACATGAGCGAATATCCGAGATACGAAATGACCGTCGCCATTGCGGACGCGATCGCAGACGTCAGGATATCGTGATTGTACACGTGCATAAGCTCGTGCCCGAGCACGCCGCGAATCTCGCGTTCGTTCAACATCCGCAGAATGCCCTGCGTGCAGCAGACCGCCGCATGACGTTCATTGCGTCCCGTTGCGAACGCATTGGGACTCATGGTTGGGGCGATATAAATACGCGGCATCGGCTTGCCCGCCTTCGCCGACAGTTCGCGCACTATTTTGTACAGTACCGGCGCTTCCTGCTCGCTGACTTCCTGCGCGCGCATGGATGCGATCGCGAGTTTGTCGGAAAACCAGTAGGATGCGAACGTTGAGCCAAGTCCGATGAGAATGTAGATACCAAGCGTGCGCTGGCTGCCACCGGTCGCCCACCAAATGAGCATGATGACACCCCACATCAACGCGAATAACAGCGTTGTCTTCAAGCCATTGCAATGGCCATGCACCTGCAATTTGCCGTTCATGGTCACTAGCGTAGAAACGGAGTCTGAGTTTTTGCTGGATATGCGCTGGAGACTGGGTTGCGGAAAAGGCTAGGGGCAGTTGCGGAAGTTCGCATGCTCAGCTTCTCCCCGGATGTCCAATTCTGGAGAAACGGACATCCGATGCATGCCAAGAGGCCTTTGGGTGACCGAATCGGGAGAATCGGACAAGTAGCAAGTCCTTCGTCCACATTACATGTCCGATTCACCAGAAACAGACGTACAGAACATGTTTCGGACACTCCAGATGTCCGATTCACCAGAAACGGACAAGCACAGGATAAAAAAAAACGTCTTGGGTGACCGATTCTCCAGAATCGGACATCCAAGACGCATACAAGCAGCCTGAAACCTATCGGACCGGGTTTCAAACACCCACCTTAGGCGTGAGCCAGGGCGCGCATCTGCTCCGGATCGATGACCTTCTTGTGCTCACGGCCTTCCTTCGCACCCTCGGCACGTTCGAACGCATCGATCTTCTTCCAGCCAGCGAAGTCGATCGGCTTGACACCGCGCGATTCCAGCAGCCGGTCGATGGACTCCGGATCACGATCGGCAGCCACACGACCGCCCTCAGCAGCCTTCGACAAATCCTCCAGCATATTAGTCACGATCAGCAGTGCGTCGGACTTGGTGGAGCCGATCAGGCCAACCGGACCACGCTTCGCCCAACCGGTCGCATACAGACGCTCGCGCACTTCATCCGTGGCTTCAGCGGCCGTAGTGATACGACCGTCACCGTTCGCGTTCGCCAAGTGCGCATGACGCTCGTCGTACGCAATGCCCGGCGCGGTGGCCGGTTTGTAGCCGATCGCATGGTACACAGCCTGCACCGGATACTCTTCGAATTCGCCGGTACGGCTCATCTTGCCGTCCGCCGACGTCTCGGTCTTTTCCACACGGATGCCAACGACCTTGCCGTCCTCACCCAACACTTCGACCGGAGCGGAATTGAAGTGCACGTAATATTTGCGGTCAGCCGGATTACCCTCATAATCCACGTCACCGTCATCTTCCATGTCTTCCGCCATCTCACGAATCGTGAACAGCTCTTCGACCATCTGACGAGTCAGCTTGTCTTTGCCGGCCTCTTCAATCGTGTCTTCATCCAAATCGAAATCGTCTTCGTTGATGATCAGCTGCACTCCCGGCAGCTTCTCCATCTCACGCAATTCCTGCACGGAGAACTTGGCCTGCGCCACACCGCGACGGATGAACAAGTGAAGCACACGCGCCTTGTTGGACTTGATGCCCTCATATACGTTGTCCGGAATGTCGGTGCGCTCCTTCAGATCATCGGCATTGCGCATGAGCTCGCGAGCCACGTCCATGGCCACGTTGCCGCCGCCGATCACGGCGACTTCCTCAGCTTCAAGCGGCCATTCGCGAGCGCCGGTCGGATAACCGTCGTACCATTCCACGAACTTGGCTGCGCCGTATACGCCGTCCAGATCGGCGCCCGGCAGTCCGAGCGGCTTGTCTTCGACTGCACCGGTGGCGAACAGCACGGCATCGTAACGTTCGAGCAGTTCGTCGAGCGTCACGTCCTTGCCGAATTCCACGTCGCAGTACAGGTGGATGTCCGGATTGTCGAGCGTCTTTTCGAGTGCCGACGCGATGAATTTGATGGACGGATGATCGGGGGCCACGCCGTAGCGCACCAGACCGAACGGCACCGGCAGCTTTTCGAACAGGTCGATTCGGGCGGCAGTGCCGAGGCCGAGCTCCTCGCCGAGCTTCTTCAACTGGCGCAGGAAAATGTCAGAGGAGTAGACGCCTGCAGGGCCGGCGCCGATTACAGCAATACGAAGTTCATGAGTTTCAGTCACGCGCTCTAGCCTAATGCATTCCCTGCATTTGCAACAGGGGCGCTCATGTACTTTCTTACGACTTCTTCGCCTTGTGCGCACTGGCGTTGGTGTTTGCGCTGAATCCAGATGAATCCAACGTGTGGCTGCATTAATCGTACGCGATGAGCGCGGCAGATGCACGTACAATCGCAAGTAGTCGCAGAATCGCGGGATGTAGGAATCCGAAATATCGGAATTCGTCCATCCCGCAATCGCAAGCAAGTACTTATTAAGTACCAGGCAATCGTAAGAAGGTGGCAATGCGCATTCACATCACATATACCGGCGGCACTATCGGCATGATTGACTCGCCGAACGGCCTGATTCCGGGCGCCGACACTCGCGGATGGCTGTTCCGTCTGCTGGAGGACGCGCACATGGACGCGAGCCTGTTCACGTTCACCGAACTTGATCCTCTTATCGACTCGTCGAATGCGACTCCCGACAATTGGCAGACGATGGTCGACGATTTGCGTGCGCACCGCGATGATGCCGACGCGTTCGTGGTGTTGCATGGCACCGATACGATGAGCTATTCGAGCGCCGCGCTTGCGTATGCGTTGGCTGATTTTGGCAAGCCGGTGATTTTCACGGGTTCACAGCATCCGCTTGGCAAGATCGAGTCGGACGCCACTGCGAATGTCACGGGCGCGCTGAATGCCGCGATGAGCGGACGATTCCACGGTGTGGGACTGTTTTTTGGACATCACCTGTTTGCGGGCAATCGTGTGAGCAAGTCGTCGAGCTGGGCATTTGAAGGTTTTTCGGCGCCTTCCGTCGGCCCGCTGGCACGCACTGGCACGCCATGGCATTGGTATGCGGGCGATTCCGCTGCGGTTGGCTGCGGTTGGACGTCGCCTCAGCCTTACTCTCGCCATGATGTTGCGGTGATCGATATGGCACCCGGCATTTCCGCGGCACGGTTGGAAGCGATGCTTACGCCGCGGCCGGAAGCGGTTTTGTTGCGTGCGTACGGCGTCGGCAATGTGCCAAGCGACGAGCCTGGACTGACTGACGTGATTGCCGACGTGCTGCATGATGGCGTTCCCGTTGTGATTGCATCGCAGTGCCAGCAGGCGGAAGTACTGCTCGGCCATTACGAGACGGGTGATGCGATCGCACGCGCCGGCGCAATTGGATCTGGCGATATGACGCTGGAAGCCACGTATGCGAAAATCATGTTCCTGCTGTCTCAAGGCGTGACCGGAGCCGACTTCGGCAAGTGGATGCACACATCGATCGCTGGAGAAATCTCCCCGAGCTCGCTGTAAACAATCCCAAAACTTCCGAATCTGCCTTATACATGCCTTATGTATGGCAGATTCCGAAGTTCGTCCGGAGCTATCTGCGTTATATATAGCAGAGCTGTTTTGAGAAACCGGACTTAGAGGGTGTATTCTCGCCCCCTAAGTCCGGTTTTTTCATATGGACCTGCCAGATATAAGCGAAATACTTGCTGACAGACCTCCAAATCTGCCATATATAGGCGAGATACGGGGTTTCGAGGCGCAATCAGGCTGATTCGCCACGGTCGAAAAGCACGGTGAGCGCCCACAGAATGCTGACAACATCAATCGCTTCCTGCATGAACGCGCCGACAACCACGGGAATCAGATTGAACGCGGCCGCGATCATGCCGATAATCGCAAGGCCGAGGCCGATCAGCACCGCCTGCAACATCACCTTTTTCGTGCGGCGCGCGATGGCGATGGCCCGCGGAACGGACGCGATGTCGTCATTCATGATGACCACTTGCGCAGATTCGGAAGCCGCGGTGGACGTGCCGTCGGTCATGGCCATGCCGATATCGGCAACCGCAAGTACGGGGGCGTCGTTGACGCCGTCACCGACCATCATGGTGATTTGACGATTCTTGGATTCGCCGGTTACGCGTTGCTTGATGCGATTCCACAACGACAGCTTCTGGTGCTTGGATTCAGTGGCGCTCTTGACGGCGGCAACCTTGTCTTCAGGGAACAGTTCGGACTGCACGTCGTCGATACCGACTTCGTTTGCGATGATGCGGGCGGACGCAGCCTTGTCGCCGGTAAGCATGGACAGTTCCTTGACACCCAACTCGTGCAGGCGAGTCAAAGAACGCTTCGCATTCTCGCGAGGCACGTCACGAAGTACGATGCGGGCGGCAAGACGGCCGTCAATCGCCACGTATGCAGCCATTTCGTCAGGAGCGAGCGGGGCAAACAGCGAGTTTGCGGTTTCAGGCTTGCGAGCGGCGGATTGGGTTGCAACGGACGCGGAAGTAGAGGGCGCGGCTGCAGGCTGCGCATCGTCAGGCACCCCGTTCCTCACTCCCATAGTGTCCGATTCTGGAGAATCGGACAAGTAAACACACGTTTTAGCCCTCTGGATGTCCGTTTCTGGTGAATCGGACATCCGCAGCGCATTCTGAGTCTCCCGTTTGTCCGATTCGGCAGAATCGGACACGTGATACGTCGCATCCGGCATATGCAGCACCGGCGTGAATCCGGATTCGTCAGCCGTCACGTATGAGAACCGCCCCACGCGCACCTGATGCCCGTTCACTTCGCCGGATATACCCTTGCCGGACTCCTCTACAATGTTCTTCACCACCGGATAGTCGCGCCCGTGCCCCGGCAAATCGCGCTCGACGCACAGCCTCTGCCCCGCCGCATATCGCGCATACAAATCATCCATAGCCTTGCGTCCGGCCGCCGCGATGCCTTTCGACAGAATGTGCACCGAATAGCCTTCCACCACGCTGGCCATCATGAGAATATGGTCCTCATTGAACGGCGAACTCGTCTCAAACGGCTTCTCTACACGTACGACCTGCGGCTGCTTGACGGTGAGCGTGCCGGTTTTGTCGAAGAAAATATGCGATACGCGACCTAGATTTTCCAGCACATCCTGCGCTTTGATCAGGATTCCCGCTTTGGCAAGTCGCCCGGTTCCAGCCACATATGCGACCGGCGCGGCAATCAACAGCGGACACGGCGTAGCAAGCACCAATACTTGCGCAAATCGCAGCGGCAATCCGGAAATCGCCCATGCAATCCCAGCAATCGCAAGCGAAAGCACGGTAAACGGCACTGCAAGCATATCCGCGGTCTTCACGACAGCGGGGCGCGACTCTTGCGCCGACGAGACCAGCTCCAGGATCTTCTGGTATTGCGAATCGTGCGCAAGTTGCGTGGCGCGCATGGTCAATGTTGTGGAGCCGTTGACCGCACCGGACATCACGCGAGCGCCCGCATATACTTCGCGGGGAACGGGCTCGCCGTTGATGTTGCTTAGGTCCAACGTGGCCACGCCCGACAGCAGCTCACCGTCGACCGGCACCGTTTCGCCGGGCAACACCAGGATCACGTCGCCGAGCTGTACCTGATCAACGGGGACCGTTTCGAAACGCTCTCCAGCCGCATCATACGTTTGCGAAGCACCTTTTGTGTCCGTTTCTGGAGATTCAGACGCAAAAGCACGCTTTTCACCGTCTTGGTTGTCCGTTTCTCCAGAATCGGACACTCTGACAGCACGAAATCCGTCGGCTGTCACGTCGGCCGTATGCTCGCTGCCCGACGCGTGCACATGCCCCCGCATGCCGGGCAGCACGACCACGTGCGCGGTTCGCGGTGCCGCGTCGATCAGCGCGGTCAGGTTGCTTTCGGCCTTTGACTGCGCGAATTCCTCGATCGCCTCGCCGGACGAGATCATCAGCACCACGGCCCATGCGGCCCAATATTCCTGCACTGCGACCGTCGACGCAATCGCGACGACCGCCAGCAGATCGACGCCAACATGCCCGTGCCGCAGATCGTCGATCATGCCGCGTACCGTCACCACAATCGTGTACGCAACCAACGCGATCACAATCCACTGCCCAACGCCCGGATTGAACGCACTCAACCCGTCAACGCTGACTTGCGAAATCCACGAATCCCACGCAGCCTCGCCCCACGGCTTCCACTCCCCCAGCAATGCCAACGGAATCGCGGACAGAATGGTAATCGGCAGTAACGGAACCTGTTTGCACAGTCGCCAGCAAATATCGATGATTCTACGCATGAGAATCTCCTTACGCTCGTATCGGACGCCTTGTTAACCCATCGGCGCCTCGCCCGCGCGAGCCATCGATACACGGCGTAAAAAGATATTTTCAGCATAGCAAATATTTGCGATTTTTGTGCCGCAATACAGCAATAAGGGCTGTGCGATTGCTCACACAGCCCTTATTGCATTCTTCTTTTGGCTTGCTTTTTGTTGATTTTCGCGGTTTTCGTTGTACTTGCGATTTCGTGGTGCCAGCCGCGTCTTCGCCGTCAGCCTATCGGGTGGCTTCCGTCCGTTCGCATGTCGCGAAACGTTTTAGCCAGCCCAACAGTCTTGACTTGCGCACCGCAACAACTTGCGTCCGTCAATTCACGCACCGCATCAACATCTCGCTTTACCACAGGCCGAACGGGTCGAACAGGCCGCCACCGTCACCGTAGCCGTTGCCGTCGCTCTGTCCATTTCCGTTGCCATTGCCGTCATTACCGTAACCGTTGCCATTGCCGTTCTGGCTCTGGCCATCATTGCCGTTGTTCCGCTGGTTCTGGCTGTTGGCGGAGTTCGTTTGGGATTCCTCCTGGTCGAGTGTCACGTCAAGCTCCATGGTGTTGCCGTCGCGCACGACCGTCAATGTCACCTTGTCGTTCATGGCGGAGGCGCGCACGTAGCCGAGCAGCGAATAGTTGTTGTTCACCGCCTTGCCGTTGAACGCCACGATGGAGTCGCCGGCCTTCACTCCGGCCTTGGCCGCCGGGCTGTTGTCGACCACGGACTGCACCTGCGTGCAACCGCGGGTCACGCCGTCCGCCTCAACCGTGGAGCTCTTGATGGTGACGCCGAGCGCCACATGCTGCACGGTGCCGTTGTCGATGATCTCGTTAGCCACACGCTTTACCAGGTTCGACGGAATGGCGAAGCCGATGCCGATGGATCCGGCGGTGCCGGAAGACGTTGTGGTGGATGCGATGGATGAGTTGATGCCAATCACCTGGCCGGCCGCATTGAAGGTCGGACCGCCGGAATTACCTGGGTTGACGGCCGCGTCAATCTGCACGGCGTTGGTGACGATGTCGTTGTTGTTGTCATCGGACACGGTCACCGGGCGGTTGAGCGCGGAAACGATGCCGACGGTTGCGGTGTCATCGTAGCCGAGCGGATTGCCGATGGCCATCACGGATTCACCCACGGCAAGATTGTCGGAATCGGCAAATTCCGCGGCTTTCAGATTGCTCGGCGGATTGTCGAGTTTGATTACGGCCAGATCGGTGGTGGTGTCGGTGCCGACGATTTGCGCTGAGTAGATGGTGCCGTTGGCGAGCGTCACTTGAATCTGCTTCGCGCCGGAAATCACATGGTTGTTGGTGACGATGTAGCCTTTGTCGCTGATGATTGCGCCGGAGCCTTTGGCGCTGCCGTCGCTGGTTGCCACGTCAATGGACACCACAGAATCGGACACTTCTTTCGCCACTGCGCTCCAGTCCGCGGCCTCGCCGGATTTGGCTTTCGCCGAACCGGATCCGGACGTGTTGGACTTCACGCTGGTCAGTGAGCTGGAGGTGGGTACGGTCACCCATCCATTGGTGATTGCCGCGTAGCCGACGCCGAGGCACAATGCCGCGGAGACGAGGGCCGCCACCACGCCGGTCATCACATGCCCGGTCACGCCGGAAGCGGACTTCGGCTTGGTTGCTGCGCCATTCTGCTGCGGGGCACCGAACGGATTACCGTTATTCGGATTCCCAAACGGGTTGCCGTTATTGGGAGTATTCGGCGCTGCTGGCGGCACGTTGGCTCCGCCTTGCGCAGCGGGCTTCATGAATGGATTGCCGTTATTCGATTGCGTATTCTGCTGATCGTTCTGCTGATTTCCACCCACATACGGATTCCCGAAGAAAGGATTGCGACGCTGCTGCGGCTGCTGTCCGGAAGCCTGCCCGTACGCGCCATATTGCGGCTGCGGAGGCATGTTCGGCGCACCATTCGCAGTATCGTTCGCGGCTGCGGTGCCATCAGCCGGCTGCGTCGGCACGGGACCGTACGCACCATATTCCGGTGCCGGACGGTACTGCTGGGCCGGCGCATCCTGCGTGGAACCGCCAACCACGGTACGTTCGTCCGCCGCGGAAGCATAATCCGGCGTATCGCCCGCCGCAGCCGCGGATTCCGCCGAAGCGCCATCGTTCGCAACAGGCATGGCGGCCGTCGGCTGATCCTCAATACCGCCCTGCACGTCAATCGGTTCGGTAGCCGACTCTGCAGCATACGGCTCACCTGCGTAAGGTTGCGTCTGTTCCGCATCAACCGACGGCATCGGCACGGTCTGTTGTTCGTCATTCTGCGGCTGCACGGCGTTCTGGTCGTTCTCTTCAGCCATTTTCGCTCCTTATTCGTCTCGCGGCATTTCACAAATCAGCAATCGTGCCGCTCGAACTGCTATCTATGAGTAAAGATACTCGCTCTGGAAGTTTCCTGAATGTTTGTTGAAAGTAGCAGCCAAATACGTTCAACATCACCATTGAATCTGAAAATCGCACCAAAATGCGATCGGCACCTTCATCGCACTTTCCACATCTTCCTTGTTTTCATTTCACCGATCGCATTCTTTGCAGCACTTTCAAGAATCGGCGCTATCGCATAAAGTATTCCGCATGACAAGCCTTAACGAATCATCTATCGGCACAGCGCAAGACGCGCAAAAACGCGGCAGCCTCAGTGCCCGAGAATCTCATCGAACATCCGCGTGGAGCGGAACCGGGCAAACCGGGCCGTCGCGACGCCTTCTATTCGAGCAGAAAACCCGTCTTCCCGACGCGGCGGACGGTAAGGGCGGAGGCGGCGGCACGATATGGTCGCACCGG
>ENA-OQKS01000358-OQKS01000358.1-human-gut-metagenome-genome-assembly--contig:-NODE-358-length-13349-cov-2.509756_pt1 | contig 13349 bp, 19 predicted proteins | sample MGYA00242804_ERZ504808 | MGnify/ENA primary metagenome ERZ504808 (study PRJEB26092, sample SAMD00036375) | human gut metagenome | host: Homo sapiens | study: EMG produced TPA metagenomics assembly of...
TTTTCCTCCTTTTTCCGCAGAAACTCGTCTATATCAGCCAACATACTTTTGCACATGCGCTTCAGAACTCTCATTTCCTCATCAGTGTAGCCTTCACCGGACAGGCGATATCCGGCCATGATTTTTTCCAACTCTTGAAGGAAGCTCAATCTGCCACTATTTTTCTTATAAATCTTGATTTTTCCACAATGTTAATATCATTTAAAATATAAAAAGCACAAAAGTATAAATAAATACGTCATTCTTGTTAATTTTTTCATTTTTTGCGAACAAATAGCTTGTTATCGTAAAAAAATGTCTATATTTGCATCAGAATTTAACGACAAGCTTACCTGGGAATGACACAGGTAACAGCGTAGCGTGCTCAAGAGGCATCATTTCTTTCATTTTTTAGAACATCTAACATTACTTTTCCTTCCTCCGAATATGAAAAAATGGCTAGTGGCGTATGTCCGCCTTCACCACGAAAAGAAGACGGCCGAACGGCTGACCGCAATGAACATAGAGAACTTCCTGCCTGTACAAGAAGAAATCCGCCAATGGACTTACCGGAAAAAGAAAATAAAACGGGTGGTTATCCCCATGATGATTTTTGTCCATGTAGATGCGGCGGAACGTTCACAGGTGCTCACGTTGTCGGCCATCAGCCGGTATATGGTGCTGCACGGCGAACATACTCCGGCGGTGATTCCGGACGAACAGATGGAACGGTTCAAATTTATGCTGGATTATTCGGACGAGGCGGTGGAGATGTGTACCGCGCCATTGGCTCCGGGAGAATTGATACGGGTGGTCAAAGGTCCGCTAAAGGGTCTGGAAGGAGAACTGGTGGAAGTGGATGGAAAAGCGAAAGTGGTGGTAAGACTGGATTTGCTGGGATGTGCTGGGGTTGATATGCCGGTGGGGTTTGTGGAGAAGATGAAATAAGGATGGCGGACGCTAGGAAATGTGGAGGGGAATTTGTAGCTTTGCGGTAAGAAAGGAGAATAAAGGCATGCGTTTGCAATCTAAAGAAATACAGACCATCATCCAAATAGCTAAAGATATTTATGGTGAAACAGTGCAGGTATATCTCTTCGGTTCCCGTCTGAATGACGAAAAGCGCGGAGGAGATATTGATTTATTAGTCCGCAGCACGGGAGAAAAGAAGGGTGTATTGGCACGCATCCGCATGACCGCACGCTTGAAACTGCATTTGGGCGACCAAAAGATTGACGTCATCGGTGACCATGAGGATTCACCGGTAGTGCAGGAAGCTCTGAAAAACGGAATACAACTGATATGACAGAAAAGAAAAAAGAGATAACAGAACGCCTGGAACGGGAATTTGATGTATGCGACAAGCATATCCTTCGTATAAATGAAGCTCTTGAAGGGTTAGGGGTCAATATTCCCATGTCTGCGGATTGTTATTCCAACCTGACAACAGAACAAGTCCGCTGCATAGACCAATTCATATTTCGCTTTTCCAAATTGCAGGATTCCATGGGAGCAAAAATATTCCGATATATATTGGAATATCTGGATGAAGACATCACCGCACTTCCTATGCGTGACATTCTGAACCGTTTGGAACGTTATCTTATTATTCCAAGTGCTGATGAATGGACTTATATACGTGAATTGAGAAATGAGATCTCACACGATTATCCCTTGCTTGAAACAGATGTTGCCGCCATTTTGAATGAACTGTTTTCTAAAACAGATATTATATTTAGCATTTACAGTAAATTGAAAAGTGTCTTCAATAATAACAGACACGCTTAAACCGTGATACAGACTATTCTTTTCTTCCCCGATATTTTTTTGGAACACAAACTTCGAAACGAAATTATCGAGAAGAAACAAACGCTCAGGAAATTCATGCTGAATGCTGAATGAGATTTTCTCTGTCGTCTACCAATTTTATAAAGAAAGCAATCTTTTAATCCGTAATAGTGATAAGAGAATAAGACTCATATCCTATCTTTGGTCTGAAGTATAGAATTCTATAAGAAATGGTTAGTGTTAAACAAGATTCATTCGTTGGTAAACGGGAATTTTTCCATGCCGTAAAGAGAAATTTAATTGGAAGAAATTTTCTAGTTCATATCGTTAGTTGTTAAGCTTTTATTGTTATTAAAAAATAGTGATTTTCTCGAAAAAATGAAAGAAAAAGGATACTATTAATAGAGTATTTATAACCCTCATTAAAAAAAGACAATGAAAAAAGAAGTACTTTATAAATATCGAGGACTAAGCAACCTCAAACGCTTCTTAGAAATTATTCTGAACAAAAAACTTTATGGTGCCCTATACACCGAACTGAATGATCCCATGGAAGGTAGTTTCAGATATAATTATAAGATACCGCATGAGATCATAGAGGACTTAAAAGATCAAAAACAAAAAACGTATATTTGCTCTCTCTCTAAAAGAAATGATATTGGTATCATGTGGACTCACTATGCAGAAGAGCATAAAGGATGCTGCATAGAAATAGAAATAACAGCAAAAAACTGGGAGCGCATAGAAGTGAAATATCAATCCTCATCATTTAAAATTGCGGACACTTCTAGTTTATCAGATATCCTCAAAATAAAATCTATACAATGGAATTATGAGGAAGAAGTGCGTTATATTAAAACCGCCAAAGACAGAGAAGTACTATCCATAAAAATAAACGAATATTTTTGGGATATAAACTAAAAGCATCAGAATTCAACTTCTACAAAAAGTTGATTCAAACACTAGATCCTTCCATTGAAGTCGTCAAAATGAAAAAAGAGAGTTTGGATTTTGGGTATAAAGAATGATATCAGAAAGCCCCAAATAAACAAATAACACACAAAACAATATGTTAGACAATCGTACATTATATGAAAAGAATGTTCAAGATCGTAGCCTGTTACGTTACTTTATAGGTCTTATTGTTCGTTGGAAACAAAACTTCAAATATGCACGAGCAAGAAGAATTGCACGTAAGCGTGGAGCGACCATCGGAGAAGGTGTTATTATGCCTATAAGCTTAGCCAAAAGAGCCAATTCCAATTTAACAATAGGAAATCACAGTTCCATTCAAACAAATAAAATAGACATACGCTCTTCTGTAACAATAGGAAGCCATGTCATTATTGGAGCAGGAACAGAAATTATTACAACATCACATAATATAGACTCCCCCGATTGGAATACTAAAAACTATGGCATTACTATTGAAGATTATGTTTGGATCCCTACAAATGTCCTTATATTACCTAGTTGCCGTAACATAAGTTATGGCAGTGTTATTGGTAGTGGAAGCGTAGTTGTACAAAAATACAGACCCCATGTCAGTAGTGGGAGGTAATCCAGCAAAAGAAATTAAAAAAGCGAAAAATGTGTACACTCTAATTTGATTGTAGAATCATTATTAGGTGGTGATTATGACATATAATAAAAAGACTACGAAAAAAACGCCATTGTTAGAAACTATGCCTAAGAACTTCAATAAAAATAGAATTACTAAAAAATTCGCTACTACTCTATTTACGAATGTTATTTACCATGTGGTTAAATCTATATGCCACACGGTTGGTATTAAATAATCTAGGTGTAGAAGATATGGGAGTTTACGGGGTAGTAGGTAGTATAGTAGGTATGTTTACTATATTTACAAGTGGCATAACTAGTGCTGTACAACGTTTCCTTACCTATGAATTGGGCAGTCAGAAAGGTAATATGAACAATGTTTTTTGTTCATCTTTAAATGTTATCTTTATTTTAGCTTTCTGCGTACTACTTTTTACTAGAGATTATAGGAGTCTGGGTACTTTATCATAAAATAAATATTCCTACTTCAAGTATGCAAGCTGCATTTTGGGTTTTTCAGCTATCAACATTAACCTGTATTATAAATATGATTAGCATCCCATACAATGCTTTAATCATAGCACACGAAAAAATGGATGCTTTTGCCTTTATTTCCATTTTACAGGTTATATTAAATTGCAGTGCAGCATATTGTCTTTCCTTCATTTCAAACGAAAGATTATTAATGTACGGCATTATGATGGCAGGTATTAGTATTTTAATAAGAATCATCTATCAATTATACTGCCATTCCCATTTCAAAGAAACACATTATCATTGGAAAATAGATCCAGAACTATTAAAATCAATTAGCAAATTTGCAGGCATATCAACCTCTTCCAGTATATTGCAAATGATTTCCACTCAAGGGATTACTTTTGTTATTAATTGGACTTTCGGAGTTACAATTAATGCCGTATATGTCATTGCTTTACAACTCAAAAATTCAATTTTATCATTTGCACTTAATTTATTAAAAGCAATTTCTCCACAAATAACAAAAACATATGCCAGTGGAGAAATGGAAGCGCATAAAAAATTAATTTACACAGGTAGCAAAATGGAAGTTTTTCTAATTTATTTTATTATGATTCCTTTCCTGTTTCGTACAGAATACATCATGAAGCTTTGGCTAGGAGAAGTTCCAGAATATACAGTAGCATTTGCCCAATGCATAGTATTTATCAGCTTAACCTATGCAGCTTTTGAACCTATAAGAGCAGCAGTTCTAGCAACTAATAAAATCGCTAAATTCATGATTATTCCAGATAGTTTTTATATACTGGTATTACCTGTTAGTTATTTTATTTGTAACATAACAGAAAATCCTATTTATATGATTGTATGTATCGTTTTTTTTGATATACTAACTTGTTGCTTACGTACTTATTTAGCATCAAAAGTTTGCATAATTAACATTCGTGAAATCCTACATCAAATAATATTACCGTGTATATATGTAGCATGTTTTTCGTGTATCATCTGTTATAGTATTTCATATTTGACGCCACATAGTTTATGGGGACTAGTTTTTATACTATTATGTAATAGTATATCGCTTTTAATCATAATTTATATTTGTGGACTTAATAAACAGGAAAAAATTACGATAAATAAAATAATAACCAGTCATTATAACACCAAAATATGCAAAATGCACAAATAATACATAAGCAATATATATTGGAAAAAAACATAATTTATATATTTCTTTTTTTACTTCTCTTCGAAGGAGCTATTAGAAAATGGATTTTTCCTTCATTAGCGACCCCTTTATTAATAATAAGAGACCCTTTTGCCCTACTTCTTGTCATCCAAGGCTTAAAAAAAGGATTGATAAACCACCCTATTGCAAAAATCTCTTTTTTTATCAGTTTTATAGCTTTACTGATTTCGTTAACATTCCCTAATGCAAACCTTTTAGTTTGTATGTTTGGTGCACGTATATTTATGTTATATATTCCTTGTATTTTTGTAATTAGCAAGATACTTACAATCAAAGATTTATATAATATTGCCAGATATTGTATCTATATCTCAATACCTATGACAGTTTTAGTTATACTTCAATTCTATTCACCACAAACAGCGTGGGTAAATAGGGGTATTGGAAACAATATGGAAGGATCTGGTTTTTGGAGGTGCTTTAGGATATTTTAGACCCTCTGGAATATTTTCTTTTACACAAGGTTTCGTATGTTTTCAAACTTTCGTTTGCACATTTTTAATGACTTATTTTTTTGATAAAAAGAGCTCAAATATATGCAACAATAAATAAGTATGTATTATATGTTGCCATGATAATGTTTCTCATTACAATTCCTTTATCCATTTCTCGTACACTTTTATTTCAAACTGTAGCTATTTTTATTTTCCTCATTATTGGACTTTTTATTACACACAAAAATACAAATTCAATCTTTAAATTTATAATTCCAATTTGCCTCCTGATTCCTATACTCACGCAATTTGAATCTATTCAACTCTTTATAAATGTATTTGCTGCTAGATTTGAAAGTGCTCAACATAGTGAAGGCAATGTTTTAAGCGGTACAATTGGCAATCGGTATTTTGGTGCTTTAATTAGAGCATGGACAATAGACTCTCCTACTTTTGGATATGGGATAGGCAGTATGACTAGAGTAGGAATTAAAATTATTGGACATAACATAATAACAGATGAAGAATGGACTAGGATTATTTATGAATCAGGATTTATTTTAGGAACGATTTTTATTCTTATTAGAATTATACTTTGTTTCAAAATAACAATAACAACAATTCAACGTATTGTTTTTAAAAAAAATATACTACCATTCATTTTTCTGCCTAATACTCTTTTTTTATTACCACAAGGTAATTTAGGTGGTACTGTGCCATTAGGCTTTACAATTATAGCAGTTTCCTTTTCTCTAATAACACTAAAATATGGGACACGAAAAAAAAAGCATAAACAAGAAACTAATCCAATATAAAGCTCAACATGAAAAGAATACTTTTATATCATCCCTTTGGAAATCAAAATGTCAGAGGAGTTCTTTCCGCACTATCAACTCATAATAAATTACATAGTTTTCATACAACAATAGCTGTTTTTCCACATACATTTTTATACAAAATACTCCCTCTAGTTGGATTAAAAAAATTTTTAAGTAAGAGAGTATGATGAAAATATTAAAAGACAGAACATATTGTTACCCATGGAAAGAACTACTACGCTTATACAAAAATTCCTACAAAAATTACATATTAATATTACTAGCGGCAATATTAATATCCAACTCAATAAAAAAATTAGCAATTTTATTATTTCTAAAAATGAAGAAATTCTAGGAGCATATTGTTATGCTCATGGAGCTTTAGATATCTTTAAAGCTTGTCAAAAATATAACAAGTTATGTTTTTATGATTTGCCGATTGCGTATTACAAAGAAATCATTGATATAGCACAATTAGAAAAAAAAACAAAATCCCCAATGGTCTGATTGTATATATGTCTACAAAAATCAAAAAAATACTGCACATTATTGATGAAGAGCTTAAATTAGCAGATTGCATATTTGTTGCAAGTTCTTACGTAAAAAGTACTTTAATAAAATATGGTTATAATGCCGACAATATATATTCTATTCCATATGGTTTTCCTCCTATATCACCCAAAGAATATAGACCTATAACACAAAAAATAAAATTATTATATGTAGGAGGATTACATCAATTGAAAGGGTTATCATATATGTTTGAAGCCATTGACCATTTTAAAGATAAAGTCGAATTATCTATTGTAGGATCTGGTAACCTAGACGTTCCTTTACTGCATAAAAACCTAAAAAAATACAATTACCTTGGTAGTCTTCCCCATCAAAAAGTATTACAAGAAATGCGTAAATGTGATATTTTATTGTTCCCAACTCTAAGCGATGGCTTTGGAATGGTTGTTACTGAAGCTATGTCCCAAGGAACTCCTGTCATTACTACCAATAACTGCGGAGCAGCTGACTTAATAAAAAACGACATCAATGGCTGGATAATCTCTTCTCGATCCTCTCTTAGTATCATAGATAAGTTAAACTATATTTTAAATCATCCAAATGAAATTGAACGAGTAGGTAGAAATGCTATACATACCGCTCAGATGAGACCATGGGAAAAATATAATGAAGACATAATGAATACAATACAAAATATTTGCAACAAAAAAAACAACTAAAACAATATGTATCAATATATAAACAAAATCGTAACAATTATTTTTGTTCATAATTGGATTGCTATTTTATATTTCAATTTTAAGAAACTTCCTTTTAAACAAGCTATCAAATTACCATTTGACTTTTACTATAAAGTCCGATTCAAAAATTTAAAAGGAAAAATCATTATAAAAAATGAAAATATTCATCGAGGAATGATTAAGATAGGAGAGGAGGCCGAGGTAGTGAAATGTTTCCAAGAAATCCTGTAATAATAGATATAAGTGGAACATGGATAATAAAAGGTATTACAGAAGTTGGCATAGGAAGTTATATACACGTAGCTTCATCCGCAACACTAACAACAGGAAATAAAGTAAAATTAGGAGCCTTAAATAAACTATATTGTGAAAAATCGATTACTTTGGGGGATGAAATTGCTTTCAGTTGGGAATGTCAAATATTTGACACTAATTTTCACTATATGAAAGATTTATTATCCAACAAAATTCTTGAAAAAGATACTCTTATAAATATCGGATCATTTAACTGGATTGGAAATAGATGTAGTATAATGAAAGGAACTATAACTCCTAATAATGTAATAATAGCCTCTAATAGTTTATGTAACAAAGATTATTCTTTAACTCCTGAGTTTTCTGTCTTAGCTGGTAGTCCTGCTAAAGTTGTAAAAAACAATATAAAACGATTATTTGAAGGAACAGATATATGAAAATAGCAGCTATACTCACATGTTATAATAGAAAAGAGAAAACTTTTCAGTGTCTTGCTTCTTTATTTGAAATAATACCAACATGCAAAGTATATCTAGTTGATGATAATTCAACAGATGGTACTTCAACACTAATACACCAAAAGTTCCCACAAGTTTATTTAATACAAGGTAATGGAAATTTATTTTGGAGTCGTGGTATGTACACAGCATGGAAAGAGGCTATAAAAGAAAATTATGATTACTATCTATGGCTAAATGATGATATTAAATTATATCCTTTTTTTTTGAAAGAACTAATAGAATGCCAAACTCTAAACAACTCACATTGTATTATATCTGGTCTCATCGAAGATTTTAACAAAATAAAATTTTATATGGAGGAAGCGATGTACATAAAAAATTAGTCCAACCTAACAAATATCCACAGGAAATAAAATTCATGAATGGAAATGTTGTTTTGATTCCTAGATCTGTTGTTGATCAAATAGGTATTATAGATCCTATATATCATCACGATCTGGGTGATGTAGATTACGGGCTAAGAGCACAGGAAAACGGAATCAAAGTATACGCAACAAGAATCCCCATCGCTTTTGGTTATTGCAATAATTATTGTAGAGTAAGAAAATGGGGAGTTTCATTAAAAGAACGTTTTAAGAAACTCTATTCTCCACTTGGCTCTAATCCTATAATCAATTTTTACTTTAGAAAAAAGCATTTTGGAATAATAAAAGCAACCACATTTATTATATATCTGTTTGTCTTAAATATTCTACCAGATAAAATAATAGGTCTCTTTTGGGGAGATACATATAAGGATAAATAATAATTTTAAAGCATAATATAATCTTATGAATATAGCAATTGTAGGTACAGGCTACGTAGGTCTAGTATCAGGCACATGTTTTGCCGAAATGGGTGTAAATGTTACTTGCGTAGACGTGAATAAAGAAAAAATCAATGCATTATTACAAGGTCTAATTCCTATTTATGAACCTGGGCTAGATGAAATGGTACTTCGCAATCATCGAGAAGGTCGCTTAAATTTTACCACTGACATTACCACATGCCTAAATGACGTAGAAATAGTATTCAGTGCCGTAGGGACACCTCCTGATGAAGATGGAAGTGCTGACTTAAGTTACGTATTAGAAGTAGCACGAACTATAGGACGTAATATGAATAAATATCTTGTAATAGTTACTAAATCTACAGTACCTGTAGGAACTGCCCAAAAAGTAAAAAGCACTATTCAAGAAGAACTGGACAAGCGTGGAATGAATATACCTTTTGATGTAGCATCCAACCCTGAATTTTTAAAAGAAGGAGCAGCTATTAAAGATTTTATGAGTCCAGATCGTGTAGTCGTAGGTATAGAATCAGACAAGGCTAAAGAACTAATGACAAAGCTTTACCGTCCATTCTTACTTAATAATTTTCGCGTAATTTTCACAGACATTCCTTCAGCAGAAATGATAAAGTATGCCGCTAATAGTATGCTAGCTACTCGTATCAGTTTTATGAATGATATAGCAAATCTGTGTGAATTGGTAGGTGCAGATGTCAATATGGTACGAAAAGGTATTGGCTCAGACAATCGTATTGGAAGTAAATTCTTATATCCTGGTTGTGGCTATGGAGGCAGTTGTTTCCCTAAAGACGTAAAAGCTTTAATTAAAACAGCTGAAAAAAATGGTTATAACATGCATGTCTTAAAAGCAGTAGAAGAAGTAAATGAACAACAGAAAACTATCTTGTATAAAAAACTGAAAAAACATTATAATGGCAAATTACAAGGAAAAACTATTGCATTATGGGGATTAGCATTTAAGCCAGAAACAGATGATATGAGAGAAGCAACTTCTCTTGTAATTATCAATCTATTATTAAAGGCAGGATGTATAATAAAGGTTTTCGATCCTATAGCCATGGATGAATGTAAACGACGCATTGGTAACAAAGTAATTTATGCTAATGACATGTATGACGCTGTATTAGATGCAGATGCCCTTCTACTGCTGACAGAATGGAAACAATTTCGTCTACCTAGTTGGAAAGTTATCGCAAAATCAATGAAAGTTCCAGTCATTATAGATGGTAGAAATATTTATGATGCTGAAGAAATAAAAGAAATGGGATTTATTTACCATTGCATAGGAAAATAAAAACATGAAAATTTTACATAGTGGCACATTAGACGTAAATGCTGGAGGACCAGCAATGAGTACTTATTATACGCTTTATGGTTTGCAACAACAAGGAATTGATGCAGAAATTATTATGTTTCCCTTATCACCTAACGGAAAATTAAAAGGGACAGAAGTACCTGTACATTATACGGACCCACCTATTATTCCCAAGCTAGACTACTCCCCATCATACAAAAGGAATATAAAAGCTATCGGTGATTTTGACATTTATCATGCACAAGGAGTATGGCAGTACCCAACATATGCTATAGCTGATATTGCAATTCAAAAAAGGAAGCCATACCTCATCACTCCAAGAGGAATGCTTTATCCACAAGATATAGCAAAGTCAAACAAAATATTCAAAAAACTTTCTTTAAAATTACGACTACTCAAAACATTAAACAAAGCCGCTTGTATACAAGTGACATGCAAAGATGAAATGATTCATTGCCGCAATCTAGGTATAACATCTCCAATTGCCATCATTCCTAATCCCATTGAGATCAAAGAATATACAGAAACAAAAAAAGATAATATTTTTCGGTTAGGGTATTTAGGAAGACTATCTCCACGAAAAAATGTAGAAGGACTAATTTATGCTTTCACAGAATTAAAAAAAGAAAAGTCAGAATTACTAATTATTGGAGGTGGAGATAGTCAATATGAATCTTTTTTGAAGAAAGAAGTTAAACGATTAAATCTACATAATGTTTCATTTTTACAGGTTTTTTATCAGGAAAAGAAAAAGACGAAGCAATAGCTTCTATATCTGTATTAGTAATGCCCTAGTGAATTTTGAAAATTTAGGGAACGTTATATTAGAAGGGCTTGTACGTAAAATACCTTGTATTGCAACCTATGGCTCCCCCATGGGAAGAATTAAATACTCATCATTGTGGCTGGTGGGTAGAATACAGTTCTGAAGCCATAAAAGAAGCCATAAAAGAAGCTATTAGCACCCCCGAATGAAGAGTTTAAAAGCTATGGGAGAAAGAGGTAAAAAATTAATGGAAAATAGTTATTCGATAGAAGCCGTTGCATCCAAAATGAAACAATTATATGAATGGATTCTAGGACAAAGCCCCAAACCTGAATTCGTTTATGAATAAGAATAAATTAGTAAATATCCATGGAACTCAACATAGCAGAAAACCGCAATCATCTGAACTACTCCAAATGGATCTATGTAAAACGTATACTGTGGACATTCGGAAAATTCTTTTTCCGTAATTCTCCCCGTATAGCTTTCGGATATAGAAATACGATACTACGCCTATTCGGAGCTAAAATAGGAAAACATGTCCATATATACTCCTCCACCGTTATCTGGTTCCCGTGGAATCTGGAAATAGGCGATTGGAGTGCCATTGGAGAAGAAACCCTGATCTATAATTTAGGTAAAGTAACAATAGGAGAAAAAGCAACTGTCAGCCATCGGGTCCATGTATGTGCAGGCACACATGACTATACCGATCCGGCTCTTCCCCTACTGCGTCCCGAAATCCGTATCGGCAATCAGACATGGATTTGCGCTAATACATTCATCGGTCCTGATATAGAGATTGGGGAAGGTGCTGTGATAGGCGCAGGTACAGTAATGGTGAAAGATGCAGAACCATGGGGAGTTTATGCAGGAAATCCGGCTAAATATATAAAGAAAAGAATACTGAAACATTAATCGAATATGTCTGTTCACAAGTCAAAAATATGTCTTGCCTGCTCAGCAGGAGGACATTTAAGGGAGTTACAATTAGCTATTGGAGATATCCCCAATAATTGGAATTGTTATTGGCTCACTTTAAAAACAACTTCTACAAAAGCATTCATGAAAGACAAAGAACATGTGTTCCTAGTAAATTTTCAACCTGCTAAAAAATGGAGTTTAATCATAAATTGCATACAGGCTATATTTTGGGTATTAATAAAACGCCCAAATGTAATCATAACAACGGGAGCAGGAGTAGCTGTACCTACTATTTTCTTTGCAAAAAAGCTACTAAAATCCAAAGTGATCTTTATCAACTCAGCCGCAGATGTAACACATGCATCCAAAACTCCTATATGGATAGAAAAATATGCAGATCTATTTCTCGTTCAATGGGAAGAAATGAAAACTATATTTCCTAACGCTATTTGTTGTGGTGTATTATGATATTTGCTAGCTTAGGTACAATGGACATGGCTTTTATTCGCATGGCCAAAGCCATAGACGAGTGGGCTGCTACCACTCAAGAAGAAGTGATAGTACAGACAGGATATACTCATTTTAATTATCGCCATGCAAAAGCTTTTGACTTCTGTACTAAAGATGAAATGCAGCAATATATTAAATCTGCAGATATTCTAATATTGCAAGGTGGATGGGGAGCAATATCTGAAGCTATGGAACAAAAAAAAAGAATTGTAGTTATTCCCCGGCACGACAAAACAGAACATATTCACGACCAATTTCAACTTATTAGGAAACTGGATAAACTGGGATGTGTAATCGGTGTTTTTGATGAAAAAGATTTACCACAAAAAATAAAAGAAGCCTATTCTTTTGACTTCCAACAAATAAAAAAAGGAAATGCTGAAAAGCTGATTAATCAAAAATTAAAAGAATGGTTGTAAGCAGTCAAAAATTGGCTCATAATTGAAATCTCTATCTTCGCTGCGAACAAAAAATTTTAGGATTTATGTATAGCAGTGAAGATCTTGAAAGGTTTTACTTTCAGTACCAGACCGAGGCTTTGCCTCATGGAGAATCTCTCCAATCGTTTTGTGTTAAGAACAAGTTCCTTATAACATCTTTCAGAAATGGTACAGGGATACCCGGAAAAAAGTAGTTGAAGTCCAGGTTGATGGTGCTCCTGTAATCGGTCATGAGGAACAATCCGGTGCCATTGATCAACCTCAACC
>ENA-OQKS01000359-OQKS01000359.1-human-gut-metagenome-genome-assembly--contig:-NODE-359-length-13346-cov-3.414706_pt1 | contig 13346 bp, 17 predicted proteins | sample MGYA00242804_ERZ504808 | MGnify/ENA primary metagenome ERZ504808 (study PRJEB26092, sample SAMD00036375) | human gut metagenome | host: Homo sapiens | study: EMG produced TPA metagenomics assembly of...
AAACAAATAACGAATTAATGGGACAAATAAAAATCAGCCTTGTACTAAGGTGCTAATTTTAAACAAGATAATAACAAAGAAAAATGAAATCTTTCACCGGCATAATCTTTTGGAGCATCCTCTTGATTTGTAGTGCATGCACCGACGAAAATGAAACAAATAATGGAAAAAGAACGGACTGCTACAATGGACTCCTCTCACTGTTCGAGCAACAGCAACCGGGTTTGAAAACGTTCCCGGTTCCGAAAAGCCTTCCACACGTGCTTCTGTGACAGATGAACATCTTAAAACAGAATTTGTAGACGGTGATTCTATTGGTATATTCTCCATAAAAGATGGCACAATAGTGGATGACATTAACAATATCCCATTGGTTTATAACGTGTCAAATGATAGTTGGAATCCGGTTGAAAACAGCAAGACACTCTATTGGTATGATGGAGCGAGTTACATCGCATACTATCCATATAGGAAGAATATCACACTAGATGTTTCAAAGGATACAGATGAAGCTATTGCTTCGTTGACCAGGAATGAGAAACTGCAACCTTCGAAAGACCAATCCACAAAAGAAAAGCATACTGTGAGCGACCTGCTGATTGCTACTGGCGTACCTACTACCGGCAATTCTTCCGGAATAATCCTGAACCTGCAGTTTAAACACCAATTTACATTGCTTGTGCTGCAACCACAAGCATACATAGGTTGTTTTTGCACCCGAAAAATGCAGGTTTTGTTTTACCACAAAGAATCAAGAATTTTAGGAACAGACTCAGCAGCTATCAATGTGAACTTGAATGGCATTACTCCATATCAGATCGATTCTGTAAAATTCTGCGCCATTGTCCCATCACAAAAAAATGCCAGAATTACCGGAAGCTATGTAACCGCCGACGGCAGAAATAATACGAATACAAAGATAAACTATTCGGGCAGTTCCATCACTTTTGCTTCTGGGAAATGCTATACTCTGAAAGTAATCAGCCCTGTACCCGGCAAAGGAAGCACAGAAAGAAAACTTTATCCCGGAGATTTTGTCTTTCAGAATGAAACCGAAAAACGAATAGAGATACATCCCGGAGACGGCATGCTGGAAGAAAACGGGAAAATATATGATTATCAGAATGCTATTGGAATGGTCATTACTTGCGATTCTAAAAAAAATGACAGATGTAAAATGCAATGAAAACGGTTGGAATCATGCTTATGTAATGGGTTTGAAATTAGGACGGTCGTTGGGGGATGGACGAATCGAAGAAGGGATTACTCCAATGACAAAAGATGATGAAATTGAGAAGAATATGAACGGTTATTCTGAAACAGAACAAATGTTGAAGAATTATACTGCTAATGTACAGGGTAGTTACAGTGCTTTTGAATCAATAAGAAAATATAGAAACAGTAACAAAATTCCTGATGGACTTAATCGCAGTCCATGGTTCGTACCGAGTATCGGACAATGGTTTGATATGCTGGTGAATATTTGTGGAAAATCTCCAAGAGATTTTCGAAATGAAACCAGTAACGGCCTAAACGACACAGGATGGGGACAAGAAACACTGGATAAATTGACTATACAGTTATCTAAAGTAGGTAATTCGTTACCGCAGTTTAGTGATACCTACAGACTTGGCTTCAGTTGCAGTTCCCAATATGATAAAGACAGATGCTGGATGTTACTTTGGCACATTGATGATCCTGAATATCCTAATTGGGATAGAGTCTGTTTGCAAGGATATGATAAAAAAGCTTATTGGAATGTACGTCCGTTTTTTGCTTTTTAATTATTTATCGTCTTGAAACAGTCTTGTTTCGGAGCAGTAGAAACTTAGTGGAGATTTTTTTCATGCGGTTGTTTGTGATACCCTGTATGAACACTCGTCATTTTTTAGGGATGGTTTGTATGACAGACCAAAATAAGTCTGCCAAAGGGAATTACACCCATTGCGGGAGATGATCAGAGGACGTTTCTTTCATGTTCCTGCAAAGTTTTTGATACATATGCGTAACTTTATAATCAGATTCATCCTTAAAAGATCTTATCCATATCTCTAAACCTTTCCTGCCCTATGGTTAAGGGTTTTCTTCCTGTTTGTTTTATCTCCGCAAGCCTTTGGAGTTAACTCCATAGCCTTGGGAGATAACTCCAAAGCTTATGGAAACAACTCCAAAGGCTATGGAGATAGAATACATCCGTATAAAAAGGCTTAATCAGGGAAGAGAAAAGGCTTATGCAACAGGAACGAATGTGATATGTTGTTATTACGGCAGCAGAAAGATCGAACCGTTTAAAAATTCATGTCAACTCTTTTCACACGCAGAAGGTATATACTGAATCTAAAGAAAGATATGAACAGGAAAATAAGAAGTAGGCCCCGTCAAATTTCTTCCCCCCCCTTATCTTATAAATTGAACCACATAGTTCCATTAAATAAAAATCCCCTTCAACCGTAACTGAAGGGGATTTCACTATATAATAAAGTATTATTAATAACTTCCTTGCATATTCGAAGCACTACATTTCACTGTAGAAACAAGTTCTTTGTCATTTTCTCCCTTTGCAGTCACCTTAACTACAATAGTATCACTCTTAGGCACTACTTGATCGAAAATGTCACGAAATTCCATATCATTAAAAGGCATATGGAAACTAATCAAAGCACCTCCTGTCTGATAAGCATCATCAGCCCCTTTGGTCTGTCGAAGTCTTGTCACCAATGTATCCTCCTTGGCTTCTACAGCATATAAATGGAAATCATTCATGTTCAGCTGTTCTTTAGTTTTAAAGGTAAAAGGTACGTTGACATATCCATTTATAGCCCATATCTTATTATTAGAATCCTCCAATGACACTAGTGCATACTCATTTTTCAATGTATCAGCCTGAACATTAAAATCTTTATAATTCAAAATAGCTATTAGGCCAACTTCACTTACCTTATAAGACTTTTTCCCCTCTGTAATCGCTTCTCCTTCCATCAGTTTGATCCCTACCTGCACACGCTTGTAATAACTGCCATCAGATGCCTTAAGACCGGCCAATACACTTGAAGCCACTGGAGTATAAGTATATCCCCATGCATCTCCTTTCAGGACAGGTCCACCAAAAATACTACCATCTTCCACAGTAACGATCTCATAAAGATCATAATTGGGGCCGCTATCACCATCATTCAAACAAGAACTAAAAGTAAACACCGATACTAACCCAGCAAATATTGCTGCCAATTTCATTTTTTTCATTTTCTTCTTTATAATTATTAGGGTTTGCAAAATTAAATAAAAGAATCGGTTTCCAAGAAAGAAACTTAATTCTTTTTATTGTTTTAATGATTAAATGAAAAATTGGCTTAAATACTGCGTCGCCACTTGTCTTTTAACATTATTTTTTATTCATGTTTCATCCTCTGATAAGACTTGCTTTATCTTTTTGTTTTAACTATTTTTTTCACCGAAATTCACTTGTAGCCTATCCGCCATTAACCCATTAATAAAAATTAATACATAAAAGAACAAGCAGTTGGGCTATAGTACCACTTTATTTCCTATCTTTGAAACAAAACACCCATTAACCATAAAATCTAGAATATTATGCTAATACTCAAGAAATCATGTAAAGCATTGATCACCGCCCTATGTACATTGTTTATATACTCTTGCAGCAGCAATGATGAACTGGATATCAACAGTTATCAGTTGCAATCTATTCAATGGAAACTTAGTGCAGATGATGCCGAGAAAGTCGATACAATTGAGTTGCCTCCTAAAACAACCAGCAACAATACAGAAGAACCTATGTCTATCACTTTTTCATTTGAAGAAAACATAAAAGAAACATCACAATTTTACAGTGACGACCCGGAACTATTCAATTCTTTGACTTTAAAAGAGAATATATTGGTTGATATTACAGCTAATGCCAGTACCTTGAGCTCTGAATATAGAAAATTATCATCCGACTTACATGCACCTCTGTCCCTTAACGAAACAGTGCTTTCCCCTCTATATAAATCAAAAGAAACACTAAAACTTTCTCCACATACAAAAGTAACGACTGAATGTAAAATATATATCAAAGAATATACAGCAACCTATTTGGCTATTTTTGAAAATGACAAAGGAGAAACTATAGAGATGAGTGGCAAATGGAAAGGAGCATTCAATAAAGGTTCCAAGGTTACTTATATTCTTAAAGATATAAAATGAAACATTTGAATTTAATATAGGGTAATGAAGTAGACTACAGCATAACCAATCCTCATCTATCCTATATTTTTCAAAAACATTTTTTTAATCAGCCTATGACTAAAAGAATCGGGATAAATATATAGTTAAATATGCAATCTACATGATCTTATACATTATTTTTGCCGATAAGATCAATTTCCATTCCTAACCGATTCGGTAAAATAAACTATTTATGAACGCTGTATTCTTCAACGAATACATCCAAACAAGCCCTAGATTTATGACCGATTTCACCCCGTGGACACTCTTTGTCGATACAGGCATCATCTCAGTACTGCTACTGCTCGGCAAACTCATGAGAGTAAAAATAAGATTCATCCAAAGGCTGTTCATCCCCCCCAGCCTGTTGGCCGGGTTTATAGGACTGTCCTTGGGACCTCACGGTTTCGGCATCATACCTCTTTCCACCCAAACAGGAACTTATGCCGGCATATTGATAGCCTTCATTTTCGGCGCTCTCCCCCTCATCTCACAAAAGGCAGCCAAAGGAGATGCAGACAATATAGGCAGCATGTGGGCATATTCACAGGCAGGAATGTTGTTGCAATGGGCTTTTGGAGGACTGTTGGGATTGCTTGTCCTGAACCGGATATGGCCCTTGAACCCTGCCTTCGGCATCACTATGCCAAGCGGCTATTGCGGCGGGCACGGTACAGCAGCAGCCATCGGACAGGGCTTTCTAGCCAGTTCGGATATGACGAAATTCTAACTTTGGCCATGACTGCCGCCACCTTCGGTATCGTAGCGGCAGTCATTATCGGACTGATCATCATAAAATGGGGGACAAAGAAAGGGCACACCTCCTTCCTCGCCAATTACGATGACCTTCCTCACGAATTACAGACAGGCCTGTTGCCCGGCGACAAACGGGAAAGCATGGGTGAAAGTTCTTGCTCTTCCATCTCCATTGACCCGCTGACCTTCAATCTTATCATCGTAGCAGTGATAGCATTAGGCGGATACTGCATCAGCAAAACAGTATCCCACTTTATGCCGGGGTTTGAACTGCCGGTATTCAGTTGTGCATTTGTGGTAGGTATATTCATCAAAAAGATATTCGACAAAACAAGAACCAGTGATTATGTCTGCCCGCAAACCATAGGCCACATCAGCGGAGCCTTTACCGATTTTCTGGTAGCTTTTGGAATTGCTTCCATTAAAATATCTGTTGTAATAGAGTACATCATACCCTTATTAATTCTGTTAGTCTCAGGATTAATCGCAACCCTGATTTATGTTCTGGTCATGGCCCGCAAACTAATGAAAGAATGTTGGTTCGAGAAAGCTATCTTCACATGGGGATGGTTTACAGGAACTATGGCTATGGGCATCGCATTGCTCCGCGTTGCAGACCCCAAAATGCGCAGCCGATGCCTGGATAACTATGCACTGGCTTACTTGTTCATCGCCCCGGTAGAGATTTCTCTGATAACTTTCGCTCCGGTAGCTTTCTTGAACGGTTACGGACTGGTGTTTACGGGAATCTGCCTGGCGGCAGGACTTGCCGTACTGGCAACCGCCTATATCAAAGGTTGGTTTATCAGGAAACAATAAATGGAATGACACCGGAATAACAAGACAAAAAAAGTAAGTTAACTTGCTTGACCAAGCAACATAGGTTCGTCAGCCAACGAACGTATCTTACTTAGCTATTGAAGCCAACTTACTTTTTTTATATCAAAACGCATGAGCTTATACCCGACAAAGTACGCAAAAGTCCTTGTCATACAATCTCCGCAAACTCCTCAATATGATTGTCCACATATTCTGCAATCCGGGCAGTTACCGACTCTTCCATATCCATGAACTGCTCTTCCAACTCATCAAAGGCCTCGTATTGCTCATACATTGCCATAAATTCCTCATCATCCCTGTCCTTTTCCAAATCAGCACGGTTCTCATCATATATTTTCTTCGCGCTATAAATCAATTTGGCAAATTCTTTCGCTCCAAACTGCCGCATTGCTTTTGCAAAAGGATTATCAAAGATATAAGGTCCAAAACCATTCTGTATCAATTGTACAAAACCACCTTCATTTATTTCTTCACGCAAGAAATGATACCCCAACAATGAATGCTGGTAACCATTGAGCAAAGGCATTGTTTCCGCATTGACAACACCTCCTGTCACCTCCAAGTATTTATCTATAAACACCTTCAAGAAACCATCCATGCCCTCTTCCGCACCTCGGCGCAAAGCTTCGTCCGTAATTGCTATTTTATTTGCTTCCATTCCTATCATTATAATATAGGTACAAAGATAGAAATTTCATCGGAAAGAAAAAACATTTTGGCAACTCTAGTTTGCAAAATGCTGTCCTGCAATAAATTTATTTTATTTAAAGATAAAAAGTGACGGGCAACAAGTTGCAGAAAAGAATAAAACGACTAACTTTGTAGGCGAAAAGAATAACCAATCTTTTCACGTGGTTACGAATATTTATTTTATTACCAAAAAACGTAAAGAATATGACTTATTCACACGAAGTAGAACACATGTGTGTTGTGAAGAAAGGTCCCAATCACGGACCGGCTCCTATTCCTGAAGAAGGAAAGTGGGTAAAATCAAAAGAAATTAAAGACATCTCTGGTTTGACACACGGTATTGGCTGGTGTGCTCCTCAGCAGGGTGCTTGTAAACTAACCCTTAACGTAAAAGAAGGTATCATCCAGGAAGCATTGGTAGAAACTATCGGTTGCTCAGGTATGACTCACTCGGCTGCCATGGCTGCTGAAATCCTTCCGGGAAAGACTGTATTGGAAGCATTGAACACCGACTTGGTTTGTGACGCTATCAACACAGCAATGCGCGAACTATTCCTTCAAATCGTTTACGGACGTACTCAGTCAGCTTTCTCGGAAGGCGGTCTGATTATCGGTGCCGGTCTGGAAGACTTGGGTAAAGGTCTTCGCAGCCAGGTAGGTACTTTGTATGGTACTTTGGCTAAAGGTCCCCGTTACCTTGAAATGGCTGAAGGTTACATCAAGAACGTATTCCTGGATAAGAACGACGAAATCTGCGGTTACGAATTCGTTCACATGGGTAAGTTCATGGACGAAATCAAGAAGGGTACTGATGCTAACGAAGCGTTGAAGAAAGTTACAGGTACTTACGGACGTGTAACTGAAGAACAGGGAGCTGTTAAGAAAATTGATCCACGTCACGAATAATTATAAGGAGGAAAGAATATGATTAGAGAAGTAAAATTCGAAAGCCAAGACCGTCGTATCAAACAGATCATTGCTGCTTTGAACGAAAACGGCATCAAAGACATCGAAGAAGCTAACGCAATCTGCGAAGCTGCCGGACTTGATCCTTATAAAACTTGTGAAGAAACTCAGCCTATCTGTTTCGAAAATGCCAAGTGGGCTTACGTAGTAGGTTCTGCCATTGCATTGAAGAAAGGTTGCAAAAACGCTGCCGAAGCTGCCGAAGCTATCGGTATCGGTCTGCAGGCATTCTGTATTCCGGGTTCTGTAGCCGACGACCGTAAAGTAGGTATCGGTCACGGTAACCTGGCTGCTATGTTGCTGCGCGAAGAAACTAAATGTTTCGCATTCCTGGCAGGTCACGAATCATTCGCTGCTGCCGAAGGTGCTATCAAAATCGCTGCAAAAGCAGACAAAGTACGTAAAGAACCTCTGCGTTGTATCTTGAACGGTTTGGGCAAAGACGCTGCACAGATCATCTCTCGTATCAACGGATTTACATACGTTCAGACTGAATTCGATTATTTCACAGGTGAACTGAAAGTAGTTCGTGAAATCGCTTATTCTGACGGTCCTCGTGCAAAAGTAAAATGCTACGGAGCCGATGATGTTCGCGAAGGTGTAGCTATCATGTGGAAAGAAGGTGTAGACGTATCTATCACCGGTAACTCTACTAACCCGACTCGTTTCCAACATCCGGTTGCAGGTACTTACAAGAAAGAACGTGTTCTTGCAGGTAAGCCTTATTTCTCAGTTGCATCAGGTGGTGGTACAGGTCGTACTCTTCACCCGGACAACATGGCTGCCGGTCCTGCTTCTTACGGTATGACGGACACTATGGGTCGTATGCACTCAGACGCTCAGTTCGCCGGTTCTTCATCAGTTCCTGCTCACGTGGAAATGATGGGATTCCTGGGTATCGGTAACAACCCGATGGTAGGATGTACAGTGGCTTGTGCTGTAGACGTTGCTACTGCTTTGAGCAAGTAATATAATACATTGCTAATATATAAATCCCTGTAGCCGTAATGGTTATGGGGATTTTTATTTTAGTTGTACCGCAATGCTTATCCCCTATCTAATACTCATTTCCTCTTGCTATTCTTCTTATAATTAGCTGTGATTGGATAATGGAATTGAAGCAAATTATAGCTTAAATGGAACTTGAATCTCTAAGGGTAAACGTGGCTGATTATCCTTAAAAGTAGGCTAAGTTGAAGCGCTATTTGCGACCATATTGCGACCATTTTACCAAATCTTGACAAGTGGTCGTAAAATCAGCTATATTATTCTAATATACAGATAGATATATCAAATTTAAAGGACTTCCCTAATGTCTAATTTTAAATGATTAAACTATTACAAGAGCTTGTTCAACAGAAATACAAACATAATGATTTATATCCGGCAGTCAAGGAACATCGGGTTTATTAAGTAATATTCCTCCTTTAAATTCATATTAAATTAGCAAATGAAGAAAAGCAACTGCAAAAAACACTATATTTGTGAAAATGAATTCAAATTAAACAGTTAGATTATGGGTACTTTAGGTTGCATCAATGACATGATGAGAAGAGATAAAGAAAATCGTGAACTACGAAAGGCAGGAAAGGAACGCTTGAATGAAACTAGAAACCGACTGATTGATTTGAACAAAAAAGGGCACTCCTCCCATCTATCCCTTGAGCAATTAGAAGAGATCAGAATAAAAACGCAAGAAAAAGAAGAAGCGGAAACCCACCAGCTCTTCAAAATAAAATTAATCATGTTAGGCATTGTTCTAATAGCAGGAGTTCTGATATGGATAGGAATTACTTTTCTTTAAAATTCCACTCTCTATTTTTCTTTCTTATTCCTTGAAAAAACCAATAAGAATTCTTATATTTGTGATACCAACTTGGAATAACCTTAAAAACAGATAGATATGAAAAGAATATTATTACTACTGGTTTTATGTTTAAACATAAGTATGGTGCTTGGACAAGAGTATAAAAATTGGGAAAAATATGATATAGAGGGATTCTATATTATTGCCAAATCAAAAGCAGAAGCCAAGATTAGCAAAAATGTATTGAGGGAGGGAGCAGATTATTATATCCTCACCGAAATGGATGACCAAGTATTCCCATCTGGTGTCAGACAAAAAAATAACTCCCAAACTCTATAAATTAAAAGATACTGAAATATACATATTTTTCAGCTTTCCTCCTTTCCTATTTGATGCCGATAATGGAATGATAGAGATTAAAGACAATAAAGGAACTTTTTTCAAAAAGCCAACACAATAAACATCAAGATACTCCATCACCAATATCTTCATCAACCACATTCATTATCCCTAAAGATGAACAGGGAAAAGTATGCTATAAACATACACCATCTACCAAAAGAAATAATATAAATTAAAATACCATGCCTAAAATTACAAACTGGCGGTTATAGCCTCAGCCAAATCTTCATAACTTGCCAACGGGTTATCCGTGAAAACACTACGGATAACCAACTCTTTATCTATGACATAAACACGAGGTATTCCCGATTTAGCAAACTGATAGTATACCGTGCGGTTTTCTTGGGCCGAATAGGGCAAGGTCAAATGATTTTCGTCCCAATAACGGACAATCTCTGCCGAGCTCTCTTCCCTGCTAATACAAACCATCCGGATTCTTCGACCGTAATCCGTATATATTTTTTGCAGCACAGGAAGTTCTTTCCGGCAGTCCGGACACCCCGTATGAAAAAACACAATCAAAGAAACCTCTCCTTTCAGAGTTTCGGAAGTTATTATTTGTCCATCATCCATTACCACAGAGAAAACAGGAATGCTCTCTCCTGTTTGTAAATCAACAGTACCTTCCTCCACATCATCATCAATACACGCCGTACACATTACACAGGTCCAAAACAGAAAACAGACTGTTTTTATCCAATTCTTCATTTCCATTTTCATTTTCATTTCCATTTTTCTTCTTTACAAAGATAACATGATTTTCATGAAATTACTATTTTTGCAGCATGAAACAAGAATTAAAAGAAAACCAAGGACTACCTGCCTCCTTACTTTGGACGCTAGCAATTATTGCGGGAATCTCCGTTGCCAATTTATATTATAACCAACCTTTATTAAACCGCATCAGCCGTGATCTCCAAACATCCGAGTTCACCGCCAACCTGATAGCAATGATTACCCAAATAGGTTATGCCATCGGATTGCTGTTCATTATTCCTTTGGGAGATTTATTTAAAAGGAAAACCATTATTCTAATCAATTTCACAGTCCTGGTCGTTTCATTACTAACCATCGCACTGACTCCCTATATCCATCTCATTTTATTTGCCTCTCTACTGACCGGCATTTGTTCGGTGATGCCACAAATCTTTATCCCCATAGCTGCCCAATTTTCCACTCCCGAAACCAAGGGAAAAAATGTAGGTATGATTGTATCGGGATTGCTGACAGGTATCCTGGCCTCGCGCGTAGTAAGCGGAATTATCGGTGAATATTTAGGATGGCGGTTCATTTTCTTTGTGGCAGCCGGGATGATGGTGATATGTGTCATCATCATCATGCGTGTACTACCCGACATGCCGTGTAATTTCAAAGGCAGATACAGTGATCTGATGAAATCCTTGTTTTCATTGGTTATGGAATACCCCCAGTTGCGTATTTCTTCCTTACGTGCCGGAATTGCTTTCGGCTCATTTCTTGCTCTATGGACTTCATTGGCATTTAAGATGGAACAAGCCCCCTTTTTTTTGCGGGAAACAACATTGTAGGGTTATTGGGATTATGCGGCATAGCAGGAGCTCTCACCGCCTCGTATATAGGAAACTATGTACAGGTTTTGGGAGTCAAACGACTGAATTACATCGGTTGTGGTTTGATATTTTCAGCGTGGTTCTCGCTTTATTCCGGTCAGAACTCCTATGTGGGAATCATCATCGGAATTTTTATCATAGATATAGGCATGCAATGCATCCAATTGAGTAATCAGACTACGATTTTCTCTCTTAGCCCGAAGGCGGCCAACCGTATCAACACCATTTTTATGACGACCTATTTTATTGGCGGTTCCATAGGTACACTTCTTGCCGGAATATTTTGGCACTGGTTTGGATGGCAGGGAGTAGTAGGAACAGGTATCACACTGGCAACCTGTTCCTTTATGATAAATATCTTTTCAAAAAAATAAATCAGGAATCCATATCGCTTAGATGCAATTCCAGCGCCTTGACCGAAATATAAATCTCGCGCACAGAAATCCCCAAAGAAATAATGAGCAGCACAAGCGCCAGTCCAAAAAATATATACGGATATAAGGTAGAACTGTATATACATTAAAAACATACTGACCACACAAAGCAACAAACTTCCGATACCTGTCACCTGCATGGCACGTGTCAGATAAAGACGCTTGCGGAGATTAGCAATCTGTGCTGCTGTCACAGCCGAATGATTCTCACGATATTGGTCCTTCAACGTACGCACTAATTGAGCGTATGAAAGAAAACGATTAGTATATGCCAACATAATCAGCGATATGGCAGAAAATAATAAAGCAGGAGTTGTTAAATCTATTTCCATTTTTATAGGTATTTCAAAGTTAGAATATTGCAAAGATAAAGTAAATATCCCGATATTCTCCTTCCTTTTTACAATGAAAGGAATATCTTTGCAATAAAAATAATTCAAATAAACTAATATGCAAACCATAAAATTATACATAAAAGATTGGTTGGCTATCCATCCTTACATCCAACAACAGGCTACAGACAGATATTTTGTCGATCTGGCTAACCGATTATACTCCACTTGTACGATAAGAGAGATTCCCGAATCCATAAAAAAGAAATTATGTCTTTACACCGCTGCCTATTTTGAAGATGTCATTTCAGGTTTAGGTCTATGGCAAGCATTCATCAAAAAACATCTGGAACTATATGATACGTCACTTCCTTTCTATACCATCCGGCCGGATTATATAAAAGATGAGATCAATGAAGAAGATATCCGCTTCATCATTTGGAACACTTTAGAGAAGGCTCCATATAAACATCCGTATATCAATCCGATGGACAGGAATATCGAAGAAACCTCGCATTCATTTTTCCGGATATTGGATGAAGAGTATGAAACGGCTCCCGCCAATGACACGTTACAGGATTTCTTTATGGACTTCAAAGGAAAAGAGAACGCAAACCATAAACTACGCTGGCTGTTCGGACATACTTATCTCACAGAACCATCTGTACAAGAATATATTGCACAGGTTACAGAAACCGACAAATTCATCATTCCATGTGGCCCCCTTGCCCTGTTTCTTCATGAATGGATTGACCTGCTGACCAACGGAGAAACCGAATGTTGGGAAGAGATAGAAGGACTATACCCTGCCATTCCCGAAATATCGGATGAAATGAAGGAAAGGAACCACCATACCTATCAATTGTTCACGCAAGGCACAAACGGTGCCCGTATCGTATATCTGGAAGGATATAAGGAACTACACCGTTTCCTTACCCAAGTATTACAATGGCCGGACGATTCCAATCACACTTTGCCCCAAATGAAGGAACATAAGGATTTCATCATGATGGTGAATTCCGAAAAAGGTATTCTACTGGCGAAAGATATATGCAAATACATCAGTGACCCTCTTAACCCGATGTATGATGCCGCAACGGCTGCCCAAGAGGCATTCAGCCTGCTTACTATCCCGACCAAATGCCCACCGGACCTGATGGAATATGTAATAAACAACCACTATATCCCCGATGCACAATTCCCCGAATTTGGTGAAAGGGAACTGGTTCAAAAGAATGCGGACTTTATAGCCCGCAACTCCTTATTATATTACTACAGGGGAGATTAGACTCTCCCCACCGCT
>ENA-OQKS01000360-OQKS01000360.1-human-gut-metagenome-genome-assembly--contig:-NODE-360-length-13345-cov-3.071115_pt1 | contig 13345 bp, 17 predicted proteins | sample MGYA00242804_ERZ504808 | MGnify/ENA primary metagenome ERZ504808 (study PRJEB26092, sample SAMD00036375) | human gut metagenome | host: Homo sapiens | study: EMG produced TPA metagenomics assembly of...
CGTCCCGCCGGCCTGCTGGTCAAGCTGGCCAAGCAGTACACCAGCGCCATTACCATCGAGAAGAACGGCAAGACCTGCGATATGCGCAAGCTGATGGCCGTGATGGGCATGGGCATCCGTCAGGGCGAGACCATCACCGTCACCGCCGAGGGCGAAGACGAGGCAGCTGCCATTGAGGCTGTCGAGAAGTTCCTGACCGAGAACGTCTGAGTCTTATAGCAATGCAAAAGGACCGCCGTGCAGCTGCACAGCGGTCCTTTTTATTTATAAGAGCTTGATAAAATACAGAATCGCCATCAGGACGATGGCACCGCCCGCCACAACAAGGAAGCTGCGGTCTTTTTTGCCCGGCTCCGGCGCAGGGGCGGCAGGCTGCTGCCCCTTTTTCAGCGAACCGATGCCGTCGCCCAGCTTTTTGCGCTGCGGGTTATTGTTCCGGCGGTAGATGCGGTTCAGGGTCCCCATGTAACGGCTGTAGTCCTCGGGTTTGGGCGGTTCCTGTGCCGTCTCCGGCTCTTTCTTTTCGTTTTCGTCCATGCGTTCCTCCGGGCCTTACAGCAGGCTCAGGGCCTCTTCATCGGCCACGAGGATGCAGTCGGGGTGCATCTGCAGGATGGAGCCCGGGCATTCGGGGGTGACGGGGCCGGAAACGACAGCCTTGACAGCCTTGGCCTTTGCCAGACCGTTGGCGACCACCAGCACCTTGCGGGCCTGCATGATGGTCTTGATGCCCATGGTGTAGGCCTGCTTCGGCACAAGGTCCTCGTTGCCGTCGAAGAAGCGCTTGTTGGCCTCGATGGTGGCAGGGGTCAGGGTCCACACAGTGGGTCTCCAGCTCGAATGCCTCACCCGGCTCGTTGAAGCCAATGTGGCCGTTGGGGCCGAGGCCCAGCAGCTGCAGGTCGATGCCGCCCACACTGTGGATGATGTCGTTGTACTTGGCGCAGGCGTCGGCCGCGTCGGGGTTGGTGCCGTCGGGCAGATGGATGGCCTCGGGGCGGATGTTCACATGGTCGAACAGGTTCTTGTGCATGAAGCTCCAATAGCTTTCGGGGTGCTCTTGGGCAGGCCGCGGTACTCGTCGAGGTTGACGGTGGTCACTTCGGAGAAGTCGAGGTCGCCCTTGTTATACCACTCCACCAGCTGGGCGTATGCGCCCACAGGGGTGCCGCCGGTCGCCAGACCCAGAACACAGTTCGGTTTCATGATGACCTGCGCGGAGATGATGTTTGCCGCCTTGCGGGACATATCCTTGTAGTCTTTTGCACGAATGATCTTCATTGGTAGAACCTCCTGATGCATTTTTGCTATCCTATCGTTTATTATATCACACTTTTTGCCAGTTTTCCTCATATCATGTTGCAATTTTGTGTCATATTTTTATAATTTTCGGTTAGAAGCTGTTTTCGTAAGCAGGGTGCGCCGAATGACGAGGATTTTTGCCCACAGACAAGGCGATTTTCCGCAGCAATCCTGACGGATTGCAAGGGAAAGCAACGCAGTATGTGAGCAAAAAGACCGTTCAAGCGGTGTGCAATGCTTATGAAAACGGCTTCTTGTTTATCGGAAAAGCACAAGGTTTGCTAAAACACCGAGGACGAAAATGTGGGCCGGGTAGAACCAGTAGAACGCCCACTGCTCGAGTTTGGAGCTGCCGCCCCGCTCGCCGCTGTAGAACCAGACCAGCCCGAACGCCAGCGGTGCCACCGGCTCGAAGAGGGAGAACACCGCGCCCGCAATGCACTGCGCTCTTTTGTCCTTCCGGGTCATGTAGAGGGCGAGGATGAGGGCCAGCCCCAGCACGTCGTAGTCACAATGGAGCAGCGCCGCCGCGAGGAAGCAGGCTGCCGCCCCGAGGATGCCTTTCAGCGCCGGCATCCCCTCCGGCGTCTGGGATGTATCCAGAGCCTTCATGGCCAGCAGCCCCAGCAGGAGGGTGAAATAGACATTCTGATGCCCCCAGTAGACGCCGGAGAAGAAGGCCCAGTCGAAGGGCCACTCGCTGATGAGGGCGAAGCCCAGCATCCGCAGGGCGTATTTTTTGAGATCGTGGGTGTGGAGGAAGCCTTCCACCAGCAGGAAACAGTAGATGGGAAAGGCCAGCCGACCCACCAGCCGCAAAAGCTGGTCCAGCCCCACCAGCCGGGGGTCGATGGCGCTGCAGCGGAACAGGCCGTTCTCCAGCAGGGAGGCCCCCAGATGGTCCAGCAGCATGGACAGGCAGGCCAGCCTTTTCAGGGCAGTGCCGCTGAGGGAAAAGCCCGGGCGGGAAAGTGTGTTGTTTTGCATTTTGTCAGACCTCACATTTGAACTGTCCCCATTATATCGGTTCCGGGGGATCGTTTTCAACCATTTTTCCTTCCTGCGTGAAAAAAGACCTCTCTGCACCATTCGATACAGAGAGGTCTTTTGTTGTTATCTTCTTACCACAGCCGGATGACCTTGATGACGCCCTCGGCTTTGTCGCGGGCGATCTCCAGATGCTTCTGCAGGGCATCGGCGGCGGTGTTCCAGTCGCCCTTCAGGGCAGGCTCCAGGATCTCCAGATGCTCTTCGCAGGTCTGCTCCCGGTTGATCATGCTCACCTTGCCGGTCATGATGCGGAACCGGGTGTTCAGGCCGGTGATGCGGTCATAGGCCGAGCGGAGATACTTGTTGGGCAGAGTGCTCATCAGCAGCTCGTGGAAGTCGTCGTCCGACTTGCAGAAGTCGTCGATGACGTCCGGCTCGTGCATCATCTGCACAAAGTGTTCCAGCTCCTCCCGGGGAATGTCCGCGCCGTAGGTGCGCAGGGCGTAAGGCTCCACCAGCAGGCGCATCTCGAACATGCTGTGTACGTCCTCCTCGGTGATGCCCGACACCATCAGGCCCTTCTTGGGCAGGATGGTGATGAGCCCTTCCTGTTCCAGACGGCCCAGCGCATCCCGCATGGGGGTGCGGCTGATGTTGCCCATCTCGGCGCAGAGCTTCTGCTCGTTCAGAAACTCGTTGGGGCGGTACTCACAGTTCAGGATCTTGGTTTTCAGGTACTGATACGCCTGTAATTTCAGGCTCAGCTTTGCCTGTGCTTCCGTCTCTTTCATCTTCTTCTTCCTCTTCTCCAGTCTCTCTCCGGTCGGATGTTTCGTCTTCTGCTTGTATCCCTGAAACCATCCAACTATCATCTCGATTTTATTATCACACAATAGGATATTTTTTACAAGAGTTTCTGCTGAAGTTTGGCTTGATTTCCGTTTTGACCAAATATCTTGGCTCATTTTTGCACATTTTTCACAACCGTTTTTGTGCTTGTTGCCAGCATTTAGCTGTTGTTTTGCATCGAAGGATAAAATGTGGTACACTACAGACAGAAAGAAGGTATCAGCATCATGGCACGAAGCGACGGCTACAACACCAAGACCCGCCAGCTCATCCTGGATTATCTCATCCGCAACCGCCAGCACGCGGTCAGCGCGTCCAATATCCTCGAGCATCTCGAGGCCGAGGGCGCCAGCCCCAACCCCACCACCGTCTACCGCTATCTGGACAAGCTGGCCGGAGAGCAGCGGGTGATGAAATACGTCGCCGACAAGGGCGAAAAGGCCGTGTTCCAGTATGTGGACGAGGGCCGTCACTGCCGGGAGCACCTGCACCTCAAGTGTGTGCGGTGCGGGCGCATCTATCATCTGGACTGCCACTTCATGGACGAGGTGCGTGCCCACCTGATGGCAGAGCACGGCTTCACGCTACAGTGCGAGGGCAGCGTTTTGTACGGTTTGTGCCGCAGCTGCGCTGCAAATGAGGCCCAAGACGGGCAGGCTGCACAAACCTGTAAAAATTGCTGCGCAGATGTTGACACGGACAAAAAAGCAGTGATACAATTTCTGCATAAAAAGCGATGAACGGGAAAAGTAAGGCCCTGAGCGCCCTCTTCCAGAGAGTGCGGGCAGGTGTGAGCCGCGCAGATGGCCGGGCCTGAACGAACCCCCGTGAGCTTCCCCCTGAACCCCCGGATGCTGTGGCATTGCGGGCAGTAGGGGCAGACGTGCGCCGCTCGTTATCGCGGCAGTGCTTTCAACGGGGAGAGCGCACAAAGTGACTGGCACGCTGTGCCGGTAATTTAGGTGGCACCACGGATACGGCAGCATTCGTCCTAGCAAAAAGGACGTTTGCTGCCGTATTTTTTATTTGCCGCTCCCCAAAAAGCGAGGAAGGGAAAGCCTCGCGGATACACCGGAGCGGTCCAACACAAGAGGGGTAAGAAATATGTGCTGTGTGATAGGCTATACCGGGCATGATATGAGTGCCGACAAGTTCAAAGAATATCTGATGCGCACCGTCTCGCGCGGGCCGGACGACCAGCGTGTGGTGGAAGGGCCTTTCGGCCTGATGGGCTTCGGACGCCTTGCCATCATGGGCCTGACGCCGGAGGGGATGCAGCCCTTCTACCGCGGGGCCGACTGCGTGGTCTGCAACGGCGAACTCTACGGCTTCCGCTTCGAGAAAGAGATCTTGAAGCGCCGGGGGCTACAAGTACAAGTTCACCTCCGACTGCGACTGCGAGATCTTGCTGCCGCTCTACTATGAGTACGGCCTCGATATGTTCCGCCACATGGACGCCGAATTTGCGCTCATCCTGTACGATTCCCGCAAAGACCGCCTCATCGCAGCCCGCGACCCCATCGGCATCCGTCCGCTGTTCTACGGCTACTCCAAGTCCAGCCACAAGATCGCATTTGCCTCTGAGATGCAGAACCTCATTGGCTGGTGCGATGACATCCGCCCCTTCCCCATCGGCAGCTACTACTGCGACGGCCGCTTTGTCCGCTACGAGGACATCGCCGACGTTCCCGCCCCCATGCAGGACGACATGGACACCATCCTGACCAACATCCGCGAAAAGCTCATTGCAGGCGTGGAGAAGCGTCTGGACGCCGACGCACCCGTGGGCTTCCTGCTGTCGGGCGGCCTCGACTCCTCGCTGGTCTGCTCCATCGCCGCCAAGAAGCTGGGCAAGCCCATCCGCACCTTTGCCATCGGCATGGACACCGACGCCATCGACCTGAAATATGCCCGCCAGACCGCTGAGTATCTGGGCAGCGAGCATCACGAGATCATCATTGACCGGGATATGGTCATCAACAGCCTCGAGGAGGTCATCCGTCTGCTGGGTACCTGGGACATCACCACCATCCGGGCCAGCATGGGGATGTACCTGCTATGCAAGGCCATCCACGAGCAGACCGATGTGCGCGTGCTGCTGACCGGCGAGATCTCCGACGAGCTGTTTGGCTACAAGTACACCGACTACGCCCCCACCGCAGATGCATTCCAGCAGGAAAGCCAGAAGCGCATCCGCGAGCTGTATATGTATGACGTCCTGCGCGCCGACCGCTGCATCTCCGCCAACAGCATCGAGGCCCGTGTGCCGTTCGGTGATCTGGACTTTGTGCGGTACGTCATGGCCATCGACCCCGAAAAGAAGCTGAACAGCTACGGCAAGGGCAAGTACCTGCTGCGCAAGGCGTTCGAGGGCGACTGGCTGCCGCCGGAGATCCTGTGGCGCGAAAAGGCCGCTTTCTCCGACGCTGTAGGCCACAGCATGGTGGACGACATCAAGGAGTACGCCGAGAGCCTCTATACCGACGAGGAATTCCAGCTCCGCCGGGCAAACTACTCCGCCCACTGTATGCCGTTTACCAAGGAGAGCCTGTTCTACCGCGAAATTTTCGAGAAATACTACCACGACCAGAGCCGCACCATCGTGGACTTCTGGATGCCCAACAAGGCATGGCCGGGCTGCAACGTCAACGACCCCTCCGCCCGCGTGCTGGCAAACTACGGCGCTTCGGGCGTGTAAGCCTCTGAGACCCGCAGGTCATCTTGCGGAGTTCCACTTTTTGCTCGATATTACGTTTAGAATCGAACATCGCACGCTTTGCGGAGTTCGACTTTCGTGCGGAGTTGGAACACCGCAAATGACCCGAACACCGCAAACCTTGCGGAGTTCCAATTTAAGACGATATTACATCAAATATTTGGAACATCGCAAGATGTTCTACCACAGTAGCGCAGCTGTAAGAGCATAACAAAGCAGGCACGCATTTCCGGCTTTTCCGGGTGCGTGCCTGCTTTTATTTTGATATTGTTTTTCAGCTTCCGGAGACTGCCAGCGCCAGCACGGTGACCAGCACTGCAAAGCCTCCAAGGACGCCGAGGGCGATCTTTGCCTCATCGGCCTCGATCTGTTCCTGAATCGCCACCTGTGCCCCGGCATAGACGCTGCAGCAGGCGCTGTGGCCGTCCGGGGTGGTGGCGGTGATCAGGGCCTCTCCGTCCCCCACCGCCGTTACCAGCCCAAAGGGGTCTACCGTGGCAGCGGCAGGGTTGCTGCTGGTCCAGGTGATGGGTACGGCGCTGCCGTTTTCTGCCGCTACGGTGGCTTTCAGGACCGCTGTGCCTCCGATGCCCTCCAGATACAGCCGCTCCTTGTTCAGGGTCACCCGGCCCACGTTGGACACCACCGTTACGTCACACCGCAGGGTGGTGGTATAGGTGTTGGCCACGATGGTGGCCTTGCCGGGCTGCTGGGCCGTTACGAGGCCGTTGCGGTCTACCGTCGCCACGGCGGGGTTGGTGCTGTACCACTGGTACACCCAGTCGTCGGGGGCGGCGCTGGAGAGGTAGAGCTGGTACACCGGGTGCAGGTCGTTGTACTCGATCTCCAGATCCAGCCCGCTCTGGCACAGGCGGCTCTCTTCCGCCGCAGTATTTTCTTCGTTCAGTATCGCCGCCGTGGGTGCCGCCGCAGCCGCACTCAGAGGGCCGACCGCAGCGCCGAAGAGCAGCGTCACTGCCAGGGCGGCAGCAAGATGAGCTAAATGTTTTTTCATCCGATGTTCCTCACAGTCTTGCGGGGCGCTGGTCGGCGCGGCCCGCAGTTCATCAAAAATCTCTTACCTTTCGGAGCAGGTTGTACGAAGACGAAGCCTGTCCGTTCCTACCTTTTATTATATCATCCTGCCGCTGTGTGGGCAAATAAAAACTCTTGCACAGTTTTTGTGCAGATGTTACAATAAGGGCAGCAAGTATTTCGGTCAACAACAGGAGGAATTTATCATGGTAAAGCACATCATTCTCTGGCAGCTCAAGGACGAATATTCCGCCGCCGAAAAGGCAGACATCAAGGCCGGCATCAAAGCGGGCCTCGAGGGTCTGGCCGGTCAGATCCCGGGCCTCGTGGAGGTCCACGTCAACATCAACGGCCTGCCCTCTTCCAACGCCGATCTGATGCTGGACACCACCTTTGAGTCTGCCGAAGCGCTCAAGGGCTACTCCAAGCACCCGGCTCATGTGGCCGTCGCCGACAGCAAGGTGCGGCCCTACTATAAGAGCCGCGTCTGTCTGGATTACGAGGTTTAATATTGACAAACCCACCGATTTTGCGTATATTAGATGTAATAATGTAAATTGGCTGTGAAGAGAAGAGTACGCCTCGTCTGCGCCTGACAGAAAGCCCGAAGGATGGAACCGGGCAGGCCGCGCGGAGCGGAACATGGTCTCTGAGCTGCGCGGGCGAAGCGTTTAGCCTGCGACGGGTGCGCCCGTTACTGCGCTCGCCGGAAGTTCCGGCGCAAGGCCGCGTCTGCAAGGGTGCGGCGAAACAAGGTGGTACCACGGAAGTTACACGCTCTCGTCCTTGTCCGGCACAGCCGGCAGGGCGGGGGCGTTTTTCGCTGTTAGCGCCAAAAGAAAGGAAGAATCGTTTTCATGAGCGAGCACAAGACATTCTACATCACCACACCGATTTATTATCCCAGCGACAAGCTGCACATCGGCCACAGCTACACCACCGTGGCCTGCGACGCACTGGCACGCTTCAAGCGGATGCAGGGCTACGACGTCATGTTCCTGACCGGCACCGACGAGCACGGCCAGAAGATCCAGGACAAGGCCGCCGACGCAGGCGTGACCCCCAAGGAGTACGTGGATAAGATCGTCGCCACCGTCAAAGATCTGTGGAAGCTGATGGACATCAGCTACGACCGCTTCATCCGCACCACCGACGACTACCACATGGAGTCCTGCCAGAAGATCTTCACCAAGCTCTATGAGCAGGGCGACATCTACAAGGGCGAGTACACCGGCCACTACTGCAAGCCCTGCGAGAGCTTCTGGACCGACAGCCAGCTGGTGGACGGCAAATGCCCCGACGTGCGGCCGCGAGGTCTACGATGCCCACGAGGAAGCCTACTTCTTCAAGACCGGCAAGTACGCCGACCGTCTGCTCAAGCTCTACGAAGAGAACCCCCAGTTCATCCACGCCCGAGAGCCGCAAGAACGAGATGATCGCCTTCATCAAGCAGGGTCTGCAGGACACCTGTGTCTCCCGCACCTCCGTCAAGTGGGGCATCCCCGTGCCTTTCGACCCCAAGCACACCATGTACGTCTGGGTCGATGCTCTGAGCAACTATATCTCCGCTCTGGGCTACGGCAACGAGAAGTACGACGAGTACAGCAAGTTCTGGCCTGCTGACCTGCACATGGTGGGCAAGGAGATCCTCCGCTTCCACACCATCCTGTGGCCTGCCATGCTGATGGCCCTCGACCTGCCGCTGCCCAAGCGGGTGTTCGGCCACGGCTGGCTGCTGATGAACGGCGGCAAGATGTCCAAGTCCGTGGGCAATGTCGTTGACCCCGTCATCCTCTGCGACCGCTATGGCGTGGACGCCATCCGCTACTTCCTGCTGCGTGAGATCCCCTTCGGCAACGACGGTATGTTCACCAACGAAGCTCTCATCAACCGCATCAACAGCGACCTTGCAAACGACCTTGGCAACCTGCTGAGCCGCACCGTCGCCATGTGTGAGAAGTACTTCGGCGGCACTGTCCGCAAAGTGGCTGGCACCGAGGCCATCGACACCGAGCTGGAGACCATGACCAGCGAACTGCTGGGCAAGGTCACGGCAGACATGGACAACCTGACCATCCCGCAGGCTCTGATGGAGATCTTCGCCGTCATCCAGCGCGCCAACAAGTATATCGACGAGACCGCCCCCTGGGCTCTGGCCAAGGATGAGGCCAACAAGGAGCGCCTTGAGAGCGTGCTGTACCACCTGTGCGAGGCTCTGCGGGTGGCCGGCATCCTGCTGAACGCTTACCTGCCCTCCACCGCTCCCAAGATGATGGAGCAGCTGGGTCTGGACGCTTCCGCTATCGACGTGGAAAAGGCCGCTTACGGCGTTCAGGAGAGCTACACCGTCCACAAGGGCGAGGCGCTGTTCCCCCGCATCGACGTGGCAAAGGAGATCGCCCACCTGAAGGAAGAGGACGAGAAGCGCAAGGCCGCTGCCGAGGCCGCTAAGAAGGCCAAGGAAGAGGCGGAGAAGAAGGCCGCTGCTCCCGCTGAGGAGAGCAATGTGGACTTCACCCACGAGGCAGAGATCTCCTATGACGACTTCTGCAAGGTGGAGCTGCGCGTGGCCGAGGTCCGCGCCTGCGAGAACCTGAAGGAGAGCAAAAAGCTGCTCCACCTGACCGTCTTTGACGGCGAGCGTGAGCGCTGCATCCTGTCCGGCATCGCCAAGTGGTTCAAGCCGGAAGACCTCATCGGCAAGAAGCTCGGCATCGTCTGCAACCTGGCACCCCGCCCGATGATGAAGGGCAAGTATGTCAGCGAGGGCATGATCTTTGCCGCTGACACTGCCGACGGCGGCTGCTCCATCCCCTTCTACAGCGACGACACCCCCGTGGGCGCGCGCATCCACTGAGCGATGGAGAACAACACGACTCTTTCCCGCGCCGAGAAGCTGGACAAAATTTTCGGCACGCCGGTGTTTGCGGTGCTGCTGGCCATCTTCTGCAATGCGCTGTGGGGCTGTGCGTTCCCCTTCATCAAGATGGGCTACCGCCTCTTTGAGATCGATCCGTCCAACACCGCGTCCATCTTCTGTTTTGCCGGTGCAAGGTTCATGCTGGGCAGTCTGCTCGTCCTGCTGGGCAGCACCCTGCTCCAGAGCCGGATGCCCACCTTTCCGAAAGGGAAAGTCTTTGCCGAGTGCTGTGTACTGGGCCTGTGGCAGACCACGATCCAGTACGCCTTCTACTACATCGCCGTGGCGATGCTCACCGGTGCGTTCGGCAGCATCCTGAACAGCACCCAGAGCTTTCTGGGCGCCATCTTTGCCCACTTCATCTACGGCGATGCCGATCGGATGACCCCTGCAAAGACCCTGGGCTGCGCCGTCGGCTTTGCAGGCGTTCTCATCGGCACACTGGGCAACCACGGCGGCGGCAGCGGCTGGGGCGTCTTCTGTATGCTGTTTGCAACGGTGGTCTTCACCCTGTCCGGCCCGTGGAACAAGTCCGTCACCAAAAAGGCGGACAGCTTTGCGGTCTGCTTCCTGAACCTGTTCGTGGGCGGCGCAGCACTCTTCGTGCTGGGTACGGCTCTCGGCGGGCGTCTGGGCAGTGTGACGCCGCTGGGCATTCTGGTGCTGCTGTATCTGGCCTTCATCTGCGGCGCTGGCTATCTGCTCTGGGCCTTGCTGATGAAGAACAACCCCGTCAGCCGCATTGCCATCTTCGGCTTCGTGAACCCGGTGGTCAACGTGCTGCTGAGCGCTGTGCTCAACGGCGAACCGCTGTTCCGCTGGCAGTATCTGGCCGCACTGGTGTTCGTCTGCGTCGGCATCTGGCTGGTGAACAAAGCCCCCGCCAAGAGGGAGGAGCAATGACCGGCCCGATCTTCGACACCCACGCCCACTACAGCGCCCGCGCCTTCGATGCTGACCGCTTCGCTCTGCTGGACAGCCTGCCCGAAAAGGGCGTGGTCGGCGTCTGCGAGCAGGCCACCCACTCGGGGGACGCGCCCCGGGTGCTGGAACTGGCCCACCGCTATCCGTGGGTGTATGCCGCCATCGGCATCCATCCCGAGAGCCTGCTCGGCCCCCGAGGCCTGCGGCGAGGAAGGCCCTCGCCCCCACTGTCTCGGTCTTTGGCGGCGACTGGGCCGCTGAGATGAAAGCCCTTGCCCCCTGCTACGACGACCCGAAAGTAGTCGCTGTGGGCGAGTGCGGGCTGGACTACCACTGGCCTGTGCCGAAGGACGCACAGCTGGCGCTGTTTGAGGCGGAGATCCGCCTTGCGCTTGAGCTGGACAAGCCCATCATCGTCCACGACCGAAACGCCCACGCCGACGTCTACGCCCTGCTGAAAAAGTACCGTCCCAAGGGCATCGTCCACTGCTATTCCGGCAGTGCGGACGACGCCGTGTGGCTGGCCCGGCAGGGGCTGTATTTCGGCTTCGGCGGTGCCTGCACCTTCAAGGGTGCCAAACGGGCGGCAAAGGCCATTGCGGCTCTGCCTTTGGAGCAGATCGTCCTCGAGACGGACTGCCCCTACATGGCCCCGGAGCCGGTGCGCGGCATCCGCTGCGACAGCTCCCTCATCCGGTACGTCGGCGAGTATGCCGCCAGCGTCAAGGGCATCAGCCCGGAAGAAGTCTTCCGCCAGACGGCGCAGAACGCCAAAGCTGTATACCAACTGTAAGATTCAGGGCGTTTTCCTGTTTCTGTATAAATTCGAAATCATATTTTTTCATAAGGAGATTCTATTATGAAAGCTCGTATCCCTTCTCACCGCGAATTCATCATCAACTTCCCCGACAGCGTTGACCAGGCAAAGGCCAACGAGGGCTGGGCAAAGCTGCAGCAGATCGTTGAGGACTACAAGAAGGCCCACAACGGCGCTTCCGTCTACGCTCCCACCTTCATCGAGGACTGCGAGCCTGCCGTCAAGAAGCTGCAGGAAGAGTACGGCTTCGAGTACACCGTCGAGTACGTTCAGTAATTTTTGACCAAAAAAGCTCCCCTCTGTGCAATGCTGATATGAACCCCAAAAGTTAGACAAAAAAACGAATTAAGCGGCCCCAACGGTCTGAATCCTGTATTGCACAGGACTCAGGCCGTTTAGTTTTAATTTAATTCGGCGGTTGTTGTAATAGTCGATGTAAATCGACAATAGCTTTTCAAGCTGGTCAATGGAATCAAATTTTTCCAGATAGAACAGTTCCGTCTTGAGCAGTCCGAAGAAGTTCTCGGCAACAGCATTGTCCAAACAAGTGGCTTTCCGAGACATACTTTGCGTAATTCCTTTTGCTTTCAGTAGATTCTGGTAGGACTTCATCTGGTATTGCCAGCCCTGATCCGAATGCAGAATCAGATTGTCAACCTTGTCCGGCAGCTTTTGAAAAGCACCTTCCAGCATATCTGTGATTTGCTTAAAGTTCGGATGGCGGCTCAGATTGTAGCTGACAACTTCGCCATTGAACAAATCAAGAATTGGAGACAGGTAGAGTTTCTGGTCGTTCACTTTGAACTCGGTAACATCTGTGACCCATTTCCGATTCGGCTGGTTTGTCTTGAAATGCCGTTCCAGCAGGTTTGGAGCTACTTCTCCAACTTCGCCTTTGTAAGAACTGTACTTCCTTTTTGCACGAACCTGACAGACTAAACCAAGCTGCTTCATGAGTTTCGAACCGTCTTGTGGTTCACACAAATATCGTTGTTATGCAGTTCTTTTGTGATTCTGCGGTATCCGTATCGTTTTTTGTTCTCGTTGAAAGATTATAACAATCTGTTCCTTTACCATCTGGTATTTGGCAGGATTCTGAGACTGGTGCAGATAGTAGTAGAACGTGCTGCGAGGAAGTCCGGCAAGTTGCAGCAGTGCTTTCAATGGATATTTCTGCCTTAGTTCCTGAACTACTTGTGCTTTCTGTTTTGGCGTTCCTCTTCCAGCACCAAGGCATTCAATTTTTTTAAGTAGTCGATTTCCATCCGAAGTCGCTGATTTTCTGCAATAAGATCTTCTTCTACTTGCTTATCCAGCTTTGGCTTCCGACCTTTCTGCGTCCCACTGGCGGCACAGGCTCGTCCTCGACGCTCTAACAGAAGTGCTTCTTCTCCTTCCTCCCAATAAATGCGCTCCCAGTCCCTGAGTGTACGGTCCGATATGCCATATTCTCTGGACGCTCCCTTAAAGCTCAGGTTTTCTCTGTGGATTCGTTTAATGATTTCTACCTTCTGCGTTCCGTTGTACTTTCGTTGTCCCTTTGACATACAAAAACACCCCATTTCCTAAACAGTATACCATACTGTCTAACAAATAGGGGTACAGTTCATGCACGGAGGGGAGCTTTTTTGTCGTTGTTTTGGAAAGCCCGTCTTTTACTGTTCCACCTTGCTCAGCAGGATGCGGTCGTTGTCCAGCGTCTTGCCGGCATTCTCGCGGAACTTTTCCAGCAGGTCGTCCACGGTCATCCGGCTGCGCTCTTCGCCCTGCACGTCGAACACAACGCGGCCCG
>ENA-OQKS01000361-OQKS01000361.1-human-gut-metagenome-genome-assembly--contig:-NODE-361-length-13344-cov-2.870924_pt1 | contig 13344 bp, 13 predicted proteins | sample MGYA00242804_ERZ504808 | MGnify/ENA primary metagenome ERZ504808 (study PRJEB26092, sample SAMD00036375) | human gut metagenome | host: Homo sapiens | study: EMG produced TPA metagenomics assembly of...
CCTTAGCCGCACGTCCGAAAGTAGGTTTTTGCTTCGACGGGCAATATTGATGGTGAGCAGATACAATTTACTTCAGAAATTGCGCAAGAGCTTGCCGATAAATATATAAAGGGACTCCTCGGCTCTTCGTATACGCCTTCTGACCCTATTTCCTTTTGTAGACGTTGATGGGTCCCCGCTTGGCTACATTGTTCCGGTTGTGACATTCAATAGAGCCGCGGGCTATTTGGTTTTAGATAGCTTCAGATGATGAAATACTTACGGGATATCGTTTTGGAGACGGCTTAGTCAGCCCTATGGATCGGGGAGGAGATCTTGGTGTTGAGTCTTATTCTTTCAATAACCCAGTCGTAATGATCAATCCATTCGAATTCGGTGTGCAATCTTTGGACGGTTCAATAACAACAAATTGCGGAAGAACAATCCCGGCTGTTTCCATAGAAGGACGGCCTGTCGTTTTATCGAATAAACCTTCAAGCTGGAACGATGTCGTAATTTACGCAACTCAAATGCAGGATTACACAGTATCTGGATTTCGTTCCATTTCTCAGTTTATGTCATATGATGAAAGCGAGATTAAGAGGCTTACTGCCCACTATGCTTGTATGGTGACCGCTTTTTCGAACGTTGCGGAACTGTATGGCATTGCCAATTTATATAGCGACCCTTCGCAATATATGCAGATATGGAATTACACCAATACCCATGCTCTTTCCGCTGAAGAACAGACTGTTCCCGGCGTTGTTTTGGGCGGAACGCCGATATCAACCTGTGCAACGGGGGTTTACAAATTACTGCGCAAGCAGAGGAAGTGCTCTTATCGCCCGCACTGTCTCCTCTCCGGCTATCGCGAGCATTCAAAATGAGATTAACTCTAATAGACCGAATGTTTTACATGCGAGTTTGTACAACGGATCAGCCCATTCTGTAACAGCGGAGGCTTACGCCACACTTACTGGTAAGAAAACTGGAGAGACAAGGCAGATGATTGGCATAGCGGACGGCTGGAATTCATCTTTATCCTTCCTGAAGTATGATCAGAGCTATTATGCGTGGACTTATGGAACGACTTTTTCGAAGTAGGGCGATTCGTCTAGCTCTGTCTTTGGTGCTGATGGCTTCATTGGTGGGCTGTTCAACAAAGGAAGAGATATCGCGCGGAGGTTCCGGAGAAGTGACTGCGACAGACTCAGGTTCATTAGAAATAGCTGGCGGGCATGCCGATGTGATGTTACAAGGAAAAGGCGTGCTTAGGTCGATTGATGCTGGAGACGCTGTCTGCTCAATAGAGGATTTGAAGACAGGTGAAACTGCATCGTACCGAGTTTCAGATAATGCTGCGAATATGATTGAGTCGATACCGACCGGAGCGCAGGTTTCTTTTAGATACTTTGCTCCGCAACTTGAGGATGAGCTTGCTTCTCTGGTGTCTATATGCGCCGATGACAACTAAAAGGCCTGAATTCAAACGGCCTCGGATGGTCAATTGGCTATCCGAGGCCGTTTTTTACTCGACCGGGGCTTCGACCTTGTCGATGGCCCAGGTGGCTCCGAGGCCGCCGGTGGTGTTGCGGCGAATGCGTACGGTGACTTCGTGGCGTTTGCCGGCCTGTGTGTAGCGCAGGGGGAAGCACGCGCGGTTACGGCCGGCCTCGATGGTACCGCGCTCGCGAGCGATCCAGTAGTACTCGCCGACGATGCCGAGGGTGTCAGCGCCGTAGGGGAGATAAGTCGACAGCTGGTGCAGCAGCGGGCTAGGGCAGAAGACCTCGGTCGCGAAATCGATGGGGAAGTCCCCGGGGATGGTCGGTGCTGCGGGAGCGGGGGCCGGTGCTGAATTGGGGACCGGAGTCGGTGCAGGTGTGGGAGCCTGGTCACAGGCGGGTGCGGATGCGGACTCAATGACAGGTGCAGACTCAGATGCCGCTTCTGGCTTAGCTATGGAATCTGTCGGTTCCACGGAGATGGACGTGTCTTCGGTCCCGGTTTTGGCATCGGCCTGCGGAGTGTCCTCTGCCTCGACGTTCGGCTTGGCCTCGACCGGCGTGGATACCATGGTGGTGATGCCGGCGTTGGCGTTCTCGGGGTCGTAGACAACCGTGAGCGAGATGGCAGGCTGGGGCGCCTCGGGCTCCGGTGTTGCCTCGGCAGCATCTTGATCCGCGAGCTCGTCGGACTGATTGTCCTCGGTGTTGTCGCCAAAGACATCGTGGTTCTGGAACACGGGCGCCTCGGGCTGGCCAGCCGCCTCTTCGGTTGTCGACTTGGATGCCTCGTTGAGCTCCACAGCGGCTTCCTGCTCTGGCATGACTTCGGGATCGGTCATGGCGGCGATTTCGGTTTCGGCTTCTGCTGCCACCTCAATAGCGACTTCGATCTCTGTCTCGGGCTCGGGCTCCGGCACAGCTTCAACCGCGGCTTCTGGTTCGGGACGCTTAACGTGCTTGGGGCGCACAGCCTTGAGGTCCTTCTCACCGCGCTTTTTCTTTTGTAGGACTGCTTAGCGCCCTTGGCGGTCTTGGGCTTGTCCTCGCCCTTGGCAAGGGCGGCATCCCAGGCCTCGTTGGCGATGACGGTGGCATACAGGCGACCGCCCTTAAAGACGGTCAGCTTAATGCAGTCGTCAAGCTCTTCGAGCAGCTCGCGCGTGGATTCGAAGCCCAGGTCATAAGCGGTCATGTCGCCAGCGGCGAGCGCCTCTTCGACCTGCGTCATAAACGTTTGCTTGCCGCATCCAATCGCATCGCGCAGCAGGCGATACAGATAGATGTGGTTGCCCAGTGAAAGCGTGGGCCTAACTATTGTCTTGCTCATGGCAAATCTCCTCTTTACACATGTAAAGCATCTTACCATCGCATGGCGCTCGCCATGGCGGCGCCCAAGGCAAACGGGCGCGAACCGCTGTCGATTCGCGCCCGTTATACAGGTCGGTTATCTATGAGAGGCAAATGTGCCTAGTTGCCCGATGTCGCGCCTTGGCTTGAACTGTCAGATGCCGTGCCGGACGCGGTTCCGCTCGAGCTGTTGGTGTTGCTGTTGTCGGTAGATCCCGTACTCGGTGTATTGCCATTCGCCTGGTCGCCCGTGCTCGGTTGAGAGCCGTCAGTCGTTTGACTTGAGTCAGTCGTGCCGGATTGCGTGCCGCTGTTGTTCGCAGAGGAATCGACGCCCTGCGATTGGTTTTGGGTGTTCGAGGACGAATTGGCAGAGGTAGAACTGTCTTGCGTATCGTCCGTCTGTGCCTGCTGATCCTGCGACTGGGTGTTGCCATTTGCATCGCTCTCGGTCGTGCGCGACGAAAGGATTGGCTCGGGGCGCTCGCCCAGGCCCTCACCGGCAGTGGTGACAAGGATGGCGCCGGCGCAAGCGATGACCGCGACGATGGCGATGGCGATCGAGAAGACGATAACCTTCTTCTGCGTCTGGCTGCGCTCTGCCGCCGCCTTGGCGCGCAGGCTGTTGGGGGCGACGCGCGCCGTGGTCGCGCGCCCCGCAATCTGGCGCATCTCCTGCGTAGTCGCGGCGCCGCCCAGGTGCTCCTCGGCATTCAACTCAACGGGCTCATAGGCGCCGGCAGGGTAGTCGTTGGCGGCGTGCGTACCTTTGAGGGCTTCGGCGCTGGCAGAGATAAAGTGGCGGTAGACCTGCGAGGACACAACAGTGATGACTGAGCTCACAGCGGCACCAATCACCGAGCCGGCAATGCCGATCTTTGAAGCAAGCGCCACGCTCGTGGCGGCAGCTGCGGCGCCGGCGATGATCTGGGGAATGGAAATGTCATCGAACAGGCCCTTTTTGGGCGCGATGGCCATGGTCTGTCCGATGGAATGGTTCTCGTGCACGCCGTTGTTGAGCGATGCCGGCGTCATGACGCGCGTGCGCGGCGCGTCGGTGTACTTGGTTGTCATACGGGGTCCTCCCGGTGTAAATCTACTTCGTTTCGTGTAGCCATCAGGGTACCCACCAGATGTGAATCGTACGTGACATTTAACAGATACCATCAACTCATCAAGGGGGCCTGCTGTCTTTGGTGCAATAGCTTGATGCTAAACTGGATTTACTATTGCGAGGTGGTTTACGTGATGTACCCGTATATGACATTCGAAGATGGTACCGAGGTCATTCATTCTGACCTGATTACAGATGGCGATATCGAAAAGGTTATCGTGCATTTTGAGCGACCGACGGCAGAGGGCTTCGACTCCGCTCGTTGTGAGTTGCCTTCCTGTTCGTGGACTGACTGGGAAGGGCATTTTACTCAGAGTGAAAAACGAGCTTTCGAAGAGTGTCTGAGCAAATAATTTAGATTAGTTCGAGTTTAGTTCGAATAAAGAAGCTGAATGCGATGGCCTAAAGCGTATGCATTTTTAGTATTAGATGCGTATGAAATGGAGGATGTGAATGGATGAGCTAATAGACTTTAAAAAACGATTTCTCAAGAATGGCGAGCTGGTTTCAATTCCAAAAAAGGAAAGCTATAAAAGAATCATGCTACTATGGGCCGTCTCTTTCTTTGAATTAAATACAAGTTATACGGAGCTTCAGGTTAATCGTGTGCTGTCACAGCTCTATCCTGATTATGCCGTGTTGAGGCGGTACTTGGTTGATTATGGATTCCTATTAAGGGATGAACGAGGCCTGAAATACGAGGTTAATCGTGATGTTCACGGTATTGAGAGCTAGCCGTCCGGTTCGGGTCCTATATATTGCTAGAGGGATAAGCGAAATAGGCAATTGGTGTGCGAATATTGCTTTGCCAATGCTGATTTACGAGGTAACTCACGATGTTTCTGCAACTGCTTTGATGGTCTGCTGCAGATTTGCCCCCTCTCTGTTTTCAGTTGCGCTCGCGCAGCTGCCTCAGAAGATGGGTATCGGGACACTGCAGGCCATGAGATTGGCAGACTTAATTCGCGCGGGATTATTCGTTTGCTATATTTTTGTTGATAGTAAATGGAGTATGTTTGCTATTACGTGCGCGGTATCGCTTTGCCGAACGGTAGAAATGCCCTGCTTTTACTCGTTGTTAAGAGCCAATACGAATAGTATCAATCGCGACGTAATTAATAATTCGTTTGGGTTCCTGCAGAATTTGATGATGGTTCTGGGGCCAGTTGCCGGCGGTTTTGTTGTCGCTCAATTTGGGGCGGAGGCTGTTCTTGCATTAGACGCGCTTTCTTTTGCCGCGTCGTTCTGGTTGCTGCGAGATGTTCCGTCGGTTATCGAGGTTAATGATAAAGAGGGAATAAGCAAAAATGAAAAAAACAGGACTGCATTTAGTGATCTTAGCGCGAAGCACTTGGCAATTGGTTTCCTATTAATCGATATTTCTAGTGGCGTGGCATTCGGCTCTCTGAATTCTCTTTTGCCAGCTATAGCGCAATTGCAATTTGACTCGTCATCGATACAATATGGATTCCTTCAGAGTAGTCTTACAATCGGACTGTTGTTCGGAAATACAATATACGGTCGTTTAATCAGTGGTTCCGATTGCGTTAAATCATATTGTTTTGTGACGTATCTTGCGCTCGGTGCGTATCTGGCGTTTGGCTATCGCTATGCGTCTGGGATATCGTTTATTTTCCTTTTTATCGTCGGTGCCGGAAACGCCATTCAAGATGTGCTTCTCATAACATCGCTGCAGGATTTGGCGAGAGACGGATCTGAATCGATAAGCCTGTTTTCAATTAGGGAGTCTTTGCAATCGGTTGCTGTTGTTATTTCAACACTTCTTGTTTCGCTGTTCACGAGCATCGCGATGTTCTCAATTCTCGTTACAGGACTTGGTGTATTTTCAATTATGATGGTAGTTGTGTTTCAATTGAATTATTTGCGAAAGATGTGACGTTGATATGCCTAAAACGCTTTTAGTATTTCCCCCAGGATGGAGTCCAGTGGGGCCGTATCTTGCCTTGCCTGTTTTGAAGTCATATCTTCAAGAGGTTGAACAATACAAAGTTGACATTGTTGACTTAAACGTGGAATTTTACGATGACCTCCTATCTTTTAGACATGTCGAAGAGTGCTGTAAAAGGTATCGGGAATCAAAGGATTCGTTTAGTTCGAATGTTCAATTAACAATCGAGTTGATACAAAAGTCGGCACTTAATGTTGACGAGGCAAAAGATATTTTCAGATCGAAGAGATAGTGTAATCTAAAAGAAAGACAATATGCTGAAAACATTTTTAGAAATGCACTCTATATCATAAATCACGTCTCATATGGAGTTAAATACACGTTCAACTCCATAGATCTGCCCTATGATTATTATTCGACACCAGAAATAATGAAATCGCTTGCGGATACCTTGCATAATCCGTTTATTTCCTTCTATGAAACTGCCTTTCTTAAGCGTATTCAGAGGGAAAAATCGAGTTTATTGGGATTTCGGTGAGCGGCTGTTTCCAATTGATTTCTGCAGTTACGTTAGCGAAACTGATTAAAGAAGAATGTCCATCTGTTAAACACGTCTCATTGGGCGGCAATTACATTACTCGTTTAGCAGATGACTGCATGAAAGAATGGCATCCCTTTTTTGAATACATTGATTCGATAATGATGTATGACGGCGAAGAGCCGCTTGCACGTCTTCTTGAGGCTCTTGACTCTGGTGATGACAATCTCGACTGTGTTCCAAACCTTTGCCATGCTAAAGGTGGAAAGATATATAAAAACCATCGGATTGAGCAAACATTTATCAACGATACAGTTCCCGATTTCGATGGCTTCGCCCTTTCTAAATACTTCATGCCTGAGTTAATATTGCCGGTTTATTCCTCTAGGCAGTGTTTTAATCATTGCGCCTTCTGCACCATTCCCGGTGCCACCGGTGGTTGTTACCGAAAGATGCCTATATCGAGAGTATTTGAAATAATGTGTCGGTTAAATGAAAAATACGGCACGAGAGTTTTCTCTTTTGTGGATGAAACATTCGAAGGCAAAAGAATGGAGCAACTCGCGGATGAAATAAACGCATCGGGAAAAACGTTTTTCTGGCATGGAGAAACGAGGTTCTCTCCAACCCTAAGTACAGAAGTTTTTAACAAGATATACCAAAGTGGATGTAGGCAGATTCAGTTTGGCCTCGAGTCATACAACCAAAGAGTTCTTGATCTAATGAAGAAGAACACGAGAGTTGATTGGATTGATCGCAATGTCCATGATTGTCTCAATGCGGGTATTCCTGTTCATCTATTTTTTATGATTGGCTTTCCGACCGAAACTAAAGAAGAGGCTCTGAACACCTTAGCTTATACAGAGAATGTTTTGAATTATTCAAAACAGGTATGTGGTGTTCCATATTCCACGAGAGGATTTACGAATTTTGGTCTCGTTATGGGGTCGGATGTTTGGAATCATCCCGATAAGTATGGTGTCTCTGTAATGCCGAAGTCCCAATATGAGGATTTGCGCCTCGAAGTGGATTATGTTTCAGGCACTGGTTTAACTTTAAATGAAGCAAAATCCTTATCTGATGAGCATCATATTGATTTTTATATGCAAGAGGTCATAAACGGTAGCGACACAATTGACTTGCCCCAGCGGCTTCATATTTCAGAGGTGACCTGGATCCTAGATTCTATTCACGCTGTCAGGTATAAGGGACATTTGACCAAAGTAAAGCGACGGCTAACTAGTCTAAATCCAGCTGATCGAATCTGGCTGGATTCCAAGACCTCTGTCGTGCTCGTTGAGCCATTTGCCTACTTCTATAATTCTGAATACCATCATGTCTATGCTGTTTCCCAGTTGGTATACCTTAAGTTGGCCCGTTTATTGGAGGCCGATTGTAGCATTTCTCTTATTCTTGATCAGGGCGACCTCGAGCTGACAAGGGCGATAGAAGAACTGTTGCATTATGGATTGCTGAATACAAATATCGATGCCGATTATGTAATGCACGATAACGGTTTTCAATTGGTTAAAAGTTCGTTTGTTAAAGAAGTCGGACGCTCAAAAGAGGGGTTAAGAGTACTGCTGAGTTGTGCCACCCATAGAATGTGTGCGGTTAATGATTTTTCGTTCGCTTTGCTTTCGTTGTTTGAAAAGCCGATTACTAAGAACGAGGTGCGCGACATTTTGAAAAAAGAGGGACTATCGACAAACGAGGAGCAATTAAACAAGTTGGTTGATAATTGCATGAAAGCAGATATACTACAATTGATTAGATAGAGGAGGTTTCTGCATGGACGTTATTAACAAAGATCTCGTGGAGCAACTGAAAGAGTCTCAGGAAGAGGGCGTCGTGGTAGAAGTGTTCGACTTTGAGGACTACATGGATAAATTCTGCCATTAGTTTCGGAATTAACTTGCCTCGCTTAAAGGAGAAGTCGATTATCGATTTCTCCTTTTTTAATTAAAGATATTTTTGGAATACATGCTCTTAGCACAGGTTGGCGTCTCAGTAAACTGAGAGGTTGCTTTGGCTAGTTAGAGATATGTGAACGTCCGTTAGACTGAATCTCAGGGTAGAAGGGGCCTCCAGTGTCCAGATCAACAAGGCAATGCTGCGTTTCGGCTAATAAGAACGATGGCTTTTTGCGTGTGGCGGCGGCGTCGCCGCAGATTCGCGTGGCCGATGTCGAGGGTAATGCCGAGGTTGCGCTGGCAGCTGTTCGCAGAGCTGCCGAGCGCGGCATTCGCGCGTTGGTGTTGCCCGAGCTTAATCTGTGCGGCTATACCGCGGCCGATCTGTTCCATAACCGCACACTGCTGCATGCCTGCGAGGCGGCACTTGTGCACATCCTTGATGAAACCCGTGAGTTGCCGGTCGTCTTTACCATCGGTCTTCCCGTTGCAGTTGCCGAGAATATCTACAACTGCGCCGCCGTGTGCTGCGCGGGCGAGCTTTTGGGCCTCACGGCCAAGAAGTATCTGCCCAACTATGGCGAGTTCTATGAGCGCCGTTGGTTTGCTCCGGCGCCTGCGGATCCCGTGTGGGTTGAATTTGCCGGTCAGGGTCCGGTCCCGCTGGGTTCGGGGCTTGTCTACCGTTGCTGTGATGAAGGCGCCGAGGACCTGGTGCTGGGCGTTGAAGTCTGTGAGGACCTGTGGGTGCCGGCACCCCCTTCGACCGAGATGGCGCTTGCCGGTGCGACGGTGATTCTCAACCCGTCGGCCTCGGACGAGATTATCGGCAAGGCGGATTACCGCCGCAGCCTTATCTCCAATCAGAGTGCGCGCCTGTACTGCGCCTATGTCTACGCCGATGCGAGCGAGGGCGAGTCCACGACCGACATGGTCTTTGCGGGCGAGAACCTGATCTACGAAAAAGGCTCTAAGCTGGCCGCCACCAAACTGCTTACCTGCGACATGGCCGTCGCCGATGTTGACCTTGACCGCCTGGTTGCCGAGCGCCGCCGCTCGACGACGTGGACACGCGCGGACGATGCGCCGGAGGACACGACCGTTGAGTTTTCGTTTGAGGGTGTGTTGGCCGAAGAGCCTGTCCTGCGCGATGCCTGCGATATCGACCGCGTTTTCCCGCGCGCGCCCTTTGTGCCGGCCGACCATGGCGACCTGGCCGAGCGCTGCGAGACCATCCTCGACCTGCAGACTGCGGGCCTCAAGACCCGCCTTGCCCATACGGGTACCAAGGCGGCTGTCATCGGTCTTTCGGGCGGCCTGGACTCCACGTTGGCACTGCTTGTGACCGTGCGTGCCTTTGATGCGCTGGGGCTGCCGCGCACAGGCATCACTGCCGTGTCCATGCCCGGCTTTGGCACGACGCATCGTACCAAGTCGAATGCCGAGTCGCTCGCTCGCGACCTTGGCGTGAGCTTCCGCGAGGTTTCGATCCACGCGGCCGTGGAGCAGCACTTCAAGGACATTGAGCACGATCCGGCCGTGCAGGACGTGACTTACGAGAACAGCCAAGCCCGCGAGCGTACGCAGATTCTGATGGACTTGGCCAACCAGGCTGGCGGCTTTGTCATCGGCACCGGTGACCTGTCGGAGCTGGCGCTCGGCTGGGCTACCTATAACGGAGACCACATGAGCATGTATGCCGTCAATGCGAGCGTGCCCAAGACGCTTGTGCGTCATCTGGTGCGTTATGCGGCTGATGTCTTTGGCGGGCGTATTGCCGAGACGCTGCTCGACATCCTCGATACGCCGGTGTCCCCCGAGCTTCTGCCGCCCACGGGCGACGGCGAGATTGCGCAGAAGACCGAGGATTTGGTGGGCCCGTACGAGCTGCACGACTACTTCCTCTACTACCTACTGCGTTTTGGCTTTGAGCCGGGCAAGATCTACCGCATGGCGCTCAAGAGCTTCGAGGGCGTCTACGATGCCAAGACCGTTCACACGTGGCTGCGTACGTTCTATCGTCGCTTCTTTGCCCAGCAGTTTAAGCGCAGCTGCCTGCCCGATGGTCCCAAGGTGGGCTCGGTGACGCTCAGTCCGCGCGGCGATTGGCGTATGCCGAGTGACGCCAGCTCGCGACTGTGGCTTGCGCAGATCGACGCGCTTAATGCAATTGACTAAGGTTGGCTAAATTGAACCAATGCGGGGGTTGCAAGCGTTACACTTTTGCAATCTGATGGCCCGTATCGCGCGGCGCTCTTGTCAGAGCGCCGCGTTTTTCATATCGAAAGGTGGCACCATGCAGGCATCGCAGCGTCTCGACCGCTTTGGCGCGGAGGTCTTCGCCTCGCTCAACAACAAGCTTCTCGCGCTGAAGGCTCAGGGCAAGACCATTTACAACATGAGCGTGGGCACGCCCGACTTTAAGCCGTACGACCACGTGGTCGAGGCGCTCACGCAGGCGGCCCAAGATCCCGAGATGTGGAAGTACGCCCTGCGCGACCTGCCTGAGCTTAAGCAAGCCGTGTGCGATTACTACGAGCGTCGCTTTGGCGTTTCGGGCATTACGCCGTCCATGGTGCAGTCGTGCAACGGCACACAGGAGGGCGTGGGTCATTTGGGCCTGGCTCTGCTCGATCCGGGTGACACCATTCTAGTTCCCGATCCGTGCTACCCGGTCTTTGAGGCGGGTGCGAAGATTGCCGATGCCAAGCTCGAGTACTATCCGCTGGTTGCCGAGCACAATTACCTGCCCTATGTGGCGGGCATCGATCCCGAGGTGGCCGATCGCGCCAAGTACATGATCGTTTCGTTGCCCGCGAACCCGGTCGGCTCGGTGGGTACGCCCGAGGTCTACGAGGAGATTATCGCCTTCGCGCGTGAGCACGATCTACTGATTGTTCACGACAACGCGTACTCCGATATCGTATTTGACGGCGAGCCGGGCGGAAGCTTTTTGCAGTATCCCGGCGCGCTCGAGGTGGGCGTGGAGTTCTTCTCGCTCTCCAAGTCGTTTAACGTCACCGGCGCGCGCATCGGCTTTTTGGTTGGTCGCGAGGACGTTGTCTCGGCCGTTGCCAAGCTGCGCAGCCAGATCGACTTTGGCATGTTCTTCCCGATCCAAAAGGCTGCCATCGCTTGCCTGAACGGTCCGCGCGATGAGGTCGAGGCACAGCGTCTGAAGTACCAGGAGCGCCGCGATGCCCTGTGCGACGGTCTTGAGGGCCTGGGCTGGGAGCGTCCCAACGCGCATGGCTCTATGTTTGTGTGGGCCAAGCTTCCCGGTGGCCGCACCGATTCGATGGCGTTTTGCGAGGAGCTTATGGAGAAGGCCGGCGTTGTGGTGACGCCGGGCGCGAGCTTTGGTCCTTCGGGCGAGGGGCACGTGCGCATGGCGCTGGTCTTGCCGCCCGACCAGATCGCTTTGGCTGTCGAGGCCATTCGCGAGGCGGGCCTGTATTAGAAAGCTATTCTGGCTCGTCAATATATCGAAACCGATTTCGTGCAGTTATTTTACGAATTCTGCAAACAATTTCGGTAAACGGTCGATTTTTGGCTGCGAATAGGAGCATAATCAAAGTCCCGATTGGATGTATTGGGATTACGACAAGCCGCTCGGGTCGTTCCCGGGCGGCTTGTTTGTGGAGAGAGATGGGAGTTTCTAATGGTTAACGAGAAGAAGGTCGCTATTGTCGGCTGCGGTTTCGTCGGTTCGTCTTCGGCGTTCGCACTGATGCAGAGTGGTCTGTTCTCCGAGATGGTCCTCATCGACGTGGACAAAAACCGTGCCGAGGGTGAGGCCCTGGATATCGCGCACGGCATGACGTTTGCCGAGCCGATGAAGATCTACGCCGGCGATTATTCCGATGTCGCCGACGCCGCCATGATCGTCGTCACCGCTGGCGCTGCCCAGAAGCCCGGTGAGACCCGCCTGGACCTGGTCAACAAGAACGTAAACATCTTTAAGTCTATTATCCCCGAGATTAAGAAGTCCGGCTTCGACGGCATTCTGCTAATCGTCTCCAACCCGGTTGATGTTCTGACCTATGCTGCCATCAAGATGTCCGGCCTGCCCGAGGGCCATGTCATCGGCTCCGGTACCGTGCTCGACACCGGCCGTCTGCAGCAGATGCTTGGTGCCCACGTCGAGGTTGACCCGCGCGATGTCCAGGCCTATGTCATGGGCGAGCACGGCGACTCCGAGTTTGTCGCTTGGTCCAGCGCTCAGGTTGCTGGCGTTCCGCTGAACACCTTCTGCGAGCTTCACGGCCACCTGGAGCATGAGACCGCCGAGAAGCGCATCGCCGAGGACGTCAAGAACTCCGCCTACACTATCATCGAGAAGAAGCACGCCACCTACTACGGCGTCGCCATGGCTGTCAAGCGCATCTGCACTGCCGTCATGCGCGATGAGCAGACCGTTCTGCCTGTCTCCTCGCTCATGGTGGGCGAGTATGGCCTGTCCGATCTGGCCATCTCCATGCCGACCGTCGTCGGCCGCGACGGCGTCGTCTGCCGCGTTCCCGTGCCGTTGAACGATGACGAGCAGCATGAGCTCACCGCCTCCGCCAAGGCCCTCAAGGACATCATCGACAGCGTCGACTTCTCCTGCTAAATCAAGCTCTTTTGGGCAACAGGCTACAATGAAGGCGTCTGGGTCCATGCGACCCGGGCGCCTTTTTGATGCATTGGGGACAGGTTTGTTTGTATCAAATGAGGTGCAATCGGTGCAAAACCAGCCTGTCCCCCTTGCACTATTGTTGATGGGAGGGTCATGTCTGATTCGCCTAACTTTTTGACCTATGCCCAGACGGCCTTTGACTCGTTTGATGAGCGGGCGTTTTGCGCGGTGGACAGTCTGGTCTTTGCCTGGTTGTCGTATTTGCGCCTGCCGCAGGACATGCCAGAGCTTGAGGGCTGGCGGGGGCTTGACGTGCGCGAGCTGCTACGTGCCGAGTGCTATCGGGATATGGTTGGCGACCTGTGGAATCCAGAGGGAAGCCGTGCCTTGTTGGAGGCGGTGGCAGCAAATCCCAGAT
>ENA-OQKS01000364-OQKS01000364.1-human-gut-metagenome-genome-assembly--contig:-NODE-364-length-13303-cov-4.413100_pt1 | contig 13303 bp, 8 predicted proteins | sample MGYA00242804_ERZ504808 | MGnify/ENA primary metagenome ERZ504808 (study PRJEB26092, sample SAMD00036375) | human gut metagenome | host: Homo sapiens | study: EMG produced TPA metagenomics assembly of...
AGACGACCATTCTGCGCGTCCGCCGCGTGACACATGGTGAGGAGACCCGCACGAAGGAAGTGCCGTTCGGCACGCAGACCATCATCGACCCGAACCTGCAGCCGGGCGAAGTCACGGTACGGCAGGAAGGCGAAAACGGCGAAATCCAGCAGACGTACGCCGTCACCTACGTGGATGGCGTGAAGGAAAGCGAGACGCTGACCGGAGAGAAGACCACGAAAATCGCCATCGACAAAGTCATTGCGGTCGGACCGGAAAAAACTACGGACGATACCGACAAGTCCGACAAATCCGACAACAGCGGCAGCGGCAACAGCAACGGCGATAACGGCGATTCCGGCAAGACGGACGACGGCAAGAACGATTCGGGTAAGAACGACTCGAATAAAAACGACAATAAGTCCGATTCGAACAAGTCCGATTCCGACAAAACCGATTCGAACAAGTCGGATTCCTCGGATAAGAACAATTCGAACAACAACTCGAATAACAATTCCAACAACACCGAGAAGGACGATCCGGCACCGACCCCCACACCAACCCCTGCACCGCAGCCGACTCCCGCACCCCAGCCCAAACCGCAGCCCACGCCGCAGCCGAGCAATCCTTCCGCAGGCTGCCGCTTGTACCATCCTTCCGCGGCACAGGCACAGGCCTACGCTTCCGGCGCGGCGGCGCAGCGCGGCTGGACCGGCCAGAACTGGACGGATCTGGTCAAACTCTGGAATCGCGAATCCGGATGGAGCTGGAGCGCGGAAAACGTGTATTCGGGCGCATACGGTATTCCACAAGCGTTGCCGGGCAGCAAAATGGCCACGTTCGGCGCGAATTGGAAGGACGATGCCGCCGTGCAGATCGACTGGGGTCTGAGCTACATCGCACAGCGGTACGGCAGCCCGTCCGCGGCGTGGCAGCACTCCGAACAGACCGGATGGTACTGATCCGGCTAATCGCCAACGATTTTCGTACCGGCATGAACGGATAATGAGGGAATGACAGAAGAGGGAATGACGGAAAACGTGAACGAGCATACGCAGGGCCATTTGCTGGGGGCGGCCGACATCCGACGCATCGCCGCCGACGCGGGTATCAGCCCGACGAAGAAATTCGGGCAGAATTTCGTGATTGATCCGGGAACCGTGCGTCGCATCGTGCGCGAGGCCGGCGTGACCGCCGACGACCATGTGCTGGAAGTCGGTCCCGGACTGGGTTCGCTGACGCTGGCGATTCTGGAAACCGGCGCCACGATGACGGCTGTGGAAATCGACCCGCCGGTCGCCGAACGCCTGCCGAAAACCATCGCCGAATTCATGCCGGACGCCGTGGACCGCTTCCGTGTGGTCAACCGCGACGCACTTACCGTCAATCCGGAGAATCTGCCCGATTTCAAGGATGACGATTCCTTCACGCTGGTGGCCAATCTGCCGTACAACGTGGCCACGCCGATTCTGCTCACCCTGTTGGAACGTTTCGACAATCTGGGCACCTTCCTGGTGATGGTGCAGAAGGAAGTGGCGGACCGTTTGAGCGAGAAGCCCGGTTCGAAGATCTACGGCACGCCGAGCGTGAAGCTCGCATGGTACGGCACCGCGGAACGCGTGGGCGTCATCGGCCGCAACGTGTTCTGGCCGGCCCCGAACGTCGATTCCGCGCTGGTGCTGTTCAAGCGCTACCCGGGCGGTCACACCCCCGCCGCGGACAATGCGGACGGTTCCGTGGTGGATCGCGAAACCGTGTTCCGTTTGATCGACGCGGCTTTCGGGCAGCGCCGCAAGACCCTGCACGCCGCATTGAAGAAAATCGTGCCGTCCGAAGCGTTCGAGAAGGCCGGCATCGACCCGACCCGTCGTGGCGAGACGCTCACCATCGACGAATTCGTGGCGTTGGCACGCGCGTTGGATGAGGTGTTCGCGTCATGAGCACCATTGATTCGCCCGCCATCGGAATGGCCACCATCAACGCCGTGAGCGTGGACTGCCCGGCGAAAACGAATCTGACCCTGCATGTGGGCCCGTCGCATGCCGAATGGGGCGGCCGTCATGAACTCGACACCATCTATTGCGCGGTCGGCGTATACGACACCGTCACCGCCACGCGCAAAGCGCCGGGAAGCGGCTTCTCGCTGAATCTCGAGGGCGCGTATCTGGGCGACCTGGCCTCTTCCGGCAGCGATATGCGCCGCAACCACGCCGTGCTGGCATTGTTCGCCATGGCCGAAGCGAGCGGCCATGAGCCGGACGTGGCGTTGAACATCGACAAGCGCATCCCCGTCGGTGCGGGCATGGCCGGCGGTTCCGCCGATGCGGCGGCGACGATTCTGGCATTGAACACGTTGTGGGATCTCGATTGGCCGATCGAACGCCTGCAGGAAGTCGCGGCCACGCTGGGCGCGGACATGCCGTTCTGTCTGACCGGCGGTTACGCGCGCGGCACCGGTTTCGGCGAACGCATCGAACAGCTTGATGACGATGGCGATATCGTACGCGATCTTACGGAACGTGGGTTTACCGGCCATCTGCTGGTCGGCGCATACCGTGCGGAACTGCGCACGCCGGAAGTGTATGCCACATTCGATCAGATCGGTGCCGGCGATGGCGATGAGAACCACCTGCAGAAGGCGGCGGTCTCCCTGCATCCGCGTAGCGGACAGGCGATCGAGGAAGCCTTGCGTGCGGGAGCCAGCCAGGCGTTCGTCTCCGGTTCCGGCCCGTCCGTCATCGCGTTCGTGCCGACGGAGGATGCGGCGGACGCCGTGCAGCGGGCATGGCAGGACAGCCGTTGCGTCGATCGCATCATCGCCACGAACGCCCCAGCCCGACCGATTGTGCATATCACCGCATGACACATATCACCGCATGACAGTAAAGTTGATGGCAATTGGTTTGTTCAAAAGGAATTCGTAAATGACCCAGGCTAACGACGAGCGCGCCGCGCGCAAAGAGTACATTCGCCGCCGTCAGAAGACGGTGTTCAGCATCGCCGGAGCCGTCATGGTGGTCGCCATGGTGGTGTCCCTGCTGTTCTTTTTCCATGTCGGAGGCCTGGGCAACGTCAAGTCGGCCGCCGTACAGCCGAACTACGGCCAGCAGGCACCGTGCCCCCATCAAGGAAGCCGACGGCAACAAGGCCAAGTATGTGGAGAATCGCAACATCACGCTGCGTGTGCTCAACGGCACGAAGTTCTCCGGCTTCGCCAAGGCGGTGAGCGACGCGTTGCAAAACCGCGAGTTCAACCCCCAGACGCCGGGCAACTACACCAAGAAGGTGGATCGCACGATGATCGTCTTCGGCAAGAACGGCGTGAATCAGGCGTACACCGTGGCAAGCAATTTCACCGATGCCATGCTGGTTATGGACGACCGTCAGGACCAGCTGATCGACGTCATCGTGGGCGCCACGTTCGACAATCTGCAGGATGCGAAGAAGGTTCCCGCCGCAGGCAAGGCGATCACCGGCATCCAGGGCTGCGTCGCGGTGGACAAGATGACCGACCTGCCCAAGGCGCCCGAGCATGATGCGGTGAATCCGCAAAGCTGACCGCCAATCGAAATCGATATAGGCAATATGAAAAACCCGCGCTCCCCCAATCGGGAACGCGGGTTTTCGTATTCGAGCTGTTCCAAGCACACTGTTCCATGCATGCGGCGAAACCACCGCATGTCAATCGCTATTCGCCCTGCTCCTTGTACCAGCGTTCCAGCTCGGCAACGGCCACGTCACGCTCCACCGGACCGTTATCGAGGCGGTATTCCAGCATGTGCTTGTACGCCTTGCCGACCATCGGGCCTGGTTCGATGCTTAGCAGCTGCATGATCTCGTCGCCGTTGAGGTCAGGACGGATCGCGTCGAAGTCTTCCTTTCTTTCAGGTCGCGTACACGCTGTTCCATCTCGTCCATGGCCGCCGAGAACATCATGGCCTTGCGCTTGTTCTGTGTGGTCGTGTCGGCGCGCGTAAGGCGGTTCAGACGCTCGTACAGCGGGCCAGCGTCCTTGACGTAGCGGCGGACCGCGGAATCCGTCCACGGCTCCTCCACGTAGCCGTGGAAGCGCAGATGCAGGTTGACCAGCTCGCTGACGTCCTCGACCATGTGGTGGTCGAAATGCAGTGCCTTCAAACGCTTGCGCGTCATCTTCGCGCCGACGGCGTCATGACGGTGGAAGCTCACCTTGCCGCCCGCTTCAAAACGACGGGTCTTCGGCTTGCCGATGTCGTGCAGCAGAGCCGCCAGACGCAGCGTCAGGTCCGGGGCCGGCACCGGACCGTCGGAACCGGTTTCGAGGGCGACGGCGCGTTCGATGACGATCATGGTGTGTTCGAACACGTCCTTATGGCGATGGTGCTCGTCGATTTCCAGCTGCAGCGCGGGAATTTCCGGCAGCACGATGTCGGCAAGACCGGAATCGACCAACGCTTCGATGCCGGCGCGCGGGCGATCGGACAGCAGCAGCTTGACCAGTTCGTCGCGCACACGTTCGGCGGAGACGATTTCGATGCGATCGACCATGTCGGACAGCGCTTCGGCGGTTTCCGGCTCGATGCGGAAGCCGAGCTGCGCCACGAAACGCACGGCGCGCATCATGCGCAACGGATCGTCGTCGAACGACTGCCGCGGATCGACGGGGGTACGCAGCACACCTTTGGCCAAATCGTTCGCACCGCCGAACGGATCGACGAATTCGAGTTCCGGAACACGCAACGCCATCGCGTTGACGGTGAAATCGCGGCGGGAAAGATCGCCTTCCAGCGTGTCGCCGTAATTGACTTCCGGCTTGCGCGAGTCGGGGTCGTACGTGTCGGAACGGTAGGTGGTCACCTCCACTTTCACCTCGGTGCCGTCCTCACGCCTGCGCATCGCGCCAAGCGTGCCGAATTTGCGGCCCATATCCCAGAAGCCATCATGCCCAAAACGGCGCAGAATATGCTCAAACTGCTCGGGACGCGCCGATGTGCAGAAATCCAAATCATGCGATTTGCGATGCAGCAGCAGGTCGCGGACAGGACCCCCGACCAGTGCCAGTTCGTAGCCTTCCGCAGCAAACATACGTCCTAATTCAATGGCCTCTGGCCACACTTCGAAGTTCACGCCATACCTTTCAGCACCACAAGTTTTCCGTTTACCAGCATACCGTTACCCCACCTGCACACAGAATTGAGTATGGTTGGAATCATGATTACGCCCGCAGACCTTGCACGCATGCTTGCCCATGCTGCGGACGACCATGCCCAAAATCCGCTGGAACCGGACGAACTGCTGTACACATCGCAGTCGGTTTCACTGCAGCAGCTGCAACAACTACAGCAATTGCAGCAGCGCACGATCATCACGCCGAGCGCGCCTACGCCGGCGATGATGCCGCGCCGGCGCACCGCGGATGGTCCGACCACGTTCGCATCGCTTGACGCGCAGGAGCTGCCGGTGGTGCGCGAGTATTCGGCGGGCGGGCTGGTGTTCGACGACAAGGGTCGCGTGGCGATCATCGCACGTCATTCACGCAGCGGGCATTTGGAATGGTGCCTGCCGAAGGGACATATCGAAAAAGGCGAAACGCCGCAGCAGACGGCCGTGCGCGAAGTGCATGAGGAAACCGGCATTCTGGGCGAGGTGGTCGATTCCATCGCCACCATCGACTATTGGTTCACCGGTACCAGCCAACGCGTGCACAAGCTGGTGCACCACTTCGCGTTGCGGCAGATCGGCGGCGAGCTGACCGTCGAAGGCGATCCCGACCATGAGGCCGAAGACGCCATTTGGGTGGATTTTGCTGATTTGGACGATGTGCTGAGCTATCCGAACGAACGGAAGATAGCATGGTTGTACGCAAGGAAACTCAACAGACAGGCGTAATAGTGAATCAATCCGCACAACGGCACGTTTCGCGTGGCCTTCGCGCGTTATCATCCATCCTCGCCATGGTATTGACCATGGCGTTGATGTTGTTATACGCACCCACGCCATCGGCAAGGGCCATGGAATCGACCACATCGGCGGAGTCGACGGACGGTATGTTGTCCATCAACTCTTCCACGGCCGTATTGACGGACACCTCCGGATACCATCTGAACGCCACGGTGACCAACACGACCGGACAGGAGATTCCCGCGGGAACGCTGACGCTGGCCATGAACGCCTTCTACACGTTCGTTTCGCGCAACGACATCCAGGATTGGTCTGAAGGCAACGGGCGAATCCCCACCCCGCAATCCGTGGGACAGGCCGATGTGCCCGCGTTGCAGCCGGGAGCCAGCGCCAACGTGAGCATCGACGCGGACGCCCATCAGGAATCGCTCGCGGCCATCAACTCTTGGGGGCCGAAGCCGGTGCTGCTGAGCTATTCCGCCAACGGAACCCCCCTTGCTCAATCGCATACGTTCGTGACGCGCACCGGCGCGGGACTCCACACGCCCAGCACGCCGGCGCTGCACATCACCGTCGCCCAGCCGCTGGCCGCCAACGGGTGGACCACCGACAGCAAGCTGCTTGGACAGCTGGTCGATGAAGGGGGTATTTCCTCCTCGAAACTGGCGAAAATCGCCATGCCCAGCAAGGATGACGACGCACGGCTCAAATCGTTGCAGCAGACCTTCGCCAAGCACGACATGCTGCAGGTCGTAGGAGATCCGACCTACCTGCAGGCGATGGCGATGCCAACGCGGGTCGACGGCATCACCCAGCCCGCATTGTTCGACATAACCGCCTACAGCGCCATGAACAACGCTCCGGCCTACAGCGCAGCCGGTATCAACGACCGTCAATGGTCCGCAGCCAAAGCCCGGAAAACCTATCAATCGGCATTGGGTGACAGCAACGCGGACATCACCGCATACGCGTGGCAGGGCAACGGCAATTGGACCCTACAAGCGTTGACGAAGGCCCGCCAGCAGGGGTACGGCACCGTCATCGCCACGCATGACTTCGAAGAGGACGATGCGGCTACCGTACGTACCGGCAAGACGGTGGTCTCCACCGACGCCGGGGACGTCACCGTGCTTCCCGCGCAGAATGTGCTTTCCGGCCTGGCCCAAGGCAAGGCGACCAGTGACGATGCCAACGCCGACAGCGAGGGAACCACGGCCGGCAGATTGGCGCGATTCGTCGCGCAAAGCGCGTTCTACCAGATGGAACAGCCTTATGCGGAACGCAACCTGCTGGTCTGTCTGAACGAGGATTCCGACCCCAGTGTTGTAGACGCGCTGATGAGCGACATCGAGCAGTCGCCGTGGCTGAACCTCACTGACCTTGCCACGTTGAAGGATGCCGACATCTCCGAAGATGCGGCCAGCATGTCAACCGATCTTCCCCAAACGGACGGCCTTACCGATAGCAGGCGCAGCGACGTCCAGCAGACTCTGAGCGCGCTGGCGAACTCATCGAGCAACATCAAACGTTTCAATACGTCGATCCTCGTCAAGCCGAACGGAAAAGACGAATCCGACGTCAACACCTGGAGCAGGCAGCTGATGAACGCCCACACCATCATGGCCCTGCACGCGTTGGGCGGCGAAAGCCCTTCCAGAAGCACGATGGCGGAAGGCGCGAACCAGCTCGCGGCCCTGCTGATCAACGGTGTGGCGATCACGCCGACGGAAAGCGTGAACGTGGTCAGCGAAACCGCGAAAATGCCGGTGACCATCAGCAACAGCCACCCGTACCCGGTAAAGGTGAAGGTCTCGTCGCTGACCGATTCCATGCAGATCGTCACGTCCCGATTCGACACCGTGCAGGTGCCGCCCCACGGCGAGGCACAGGTGGCGTTCACCATCCGTGTGTCCACGTCCGGCACCGCCAACGCCACCATCAGCCTGTTCGACAGGAATGGTGCAGCGTTTGGAGCCACGCAGGTCACCCACATCACCAGCGCGCTGCAGATCAGCGACAAGAGCGGTTTCGTCATCATCGGCTTCGCCGTGCTCTTGGGCGCTGTGGGACTGTGGCGTCAATTCAACCGTAAGAAGGATCCCGACGAATGAGTTCTTCCGTTGGCCGTAATTCACTGATCATGGCCTCCGGTACCGCCGCTTCGCGCGTGACCGGCCAAATCCGCACCATCCTGCTTGCCTGGGCCTTGGGCACCACCGGCTATGCCGCCAACGCCTACCAGGCCGGTTCGATGATTCCGCAGGTCATCTACACGCTGGTTTCCGGCGGCATCTTCAACGCGGTGCTTGTGCCGCAGATCGTGCGCACGCTGAAATCGAAGGACGCCGAAACCAAGCTCAACAAGCTCATCACCCTTGCCATCACCTTGTTGTTGGGTGTGACGCTGCTCATGGCCGTTGCCACGCCGTTGTTGACCAAACTGTATGTCAACGGCAGCGCCGAAACCATGGCCCTCGCCACCTCCTTCACCTTGTGGTGCATGCCCCAGATCTTCTTCTACGGCCTGTATACGGTGATCGGGCAGATTCTCGCGGCGAAGGACCATTTCGTCACGTATGCGTGGAGCTCGGTCGGCGCGAACATCATCAGCTGCATCGGTTTCGGCGCGTTCATCGCGATGTTCGGCAGGGCCACGGAACGTCCGCTGGACTTCTGGACGCCGACGAAAATCGCGCTGACCGCCGGCACTTGGACGCTTGGCGTGGCGTTCCAGGCGCTGGTGCTGTTCATTCCTTTGACGAGAATCGGCCTGAAATACCGTCCGAAATTCGGCGTTCACGGCATCGGGCTACGTTCGATGGGACCGGTCGCCGCGTGGAGCCTCGGCATCGTCGGCGTCGATCAGATCGTCAACATCATCGTCACCCGCGTGGCCACCAGCGCGCCGTTCAAGGCTTCGGAACAGCTGCATATGAGCCAGTTGGACGTGGCCGGCAACGCCTCGTATCAGAATGCGTACACCATCTACATGCTGCCGTATTCGCTGATCGCCGTGTCCATCGCCACTGCGATCTTCCCGAAAATATCGAAAGCCATCGCGGACCGCAATATCGACGAGGCGCGCAAGGATCTGAGCTCGGCCCTGCGTAATCTCAATCTCATCATGTGCTTCTTCGCAGCGGCGTTCATCGTGCTTCCGTTGCCGATCATCCTCGCACTGCTGCCGTCCATCAGCGTGCGTGAGGCGCTGCTCATCAGCGCGCCGCTCGCCGCTTTGGGCATCGGCCTGCCACTTTCCAGCTCGTATTTGGTCATCCAACGCACGTTCTACGCGTTCGAAGACGGCAAGCATCCGTTTATTTTCATGGCGATCACCATGGCCATCCAGGGTGGCGTCATCATCGCGTCGACGTTCATTCTGCCGCCCACGCAGTGGATCACCGTCATCGGATTGGCGATTTCGGTGAGCTTCATCCTGCCGTATCCGCTGCTTACGCACATGCTCCGTTCCCGTTTCGACGGCGATGTGGACGACAAGCGCATCATCACCGCCTATGCGAAGGCGCTGGTGGCCACGATAGCCGCCTGCGTGATTGGCCTGCTGTGCCGCAACGGCGTCTACCGGCTGGTCGGAGCGCATATCGGCCCCGACGACGGCACTATGAACTGGGGTCAGGCGGTTCTGTCCGCGATACTGCTCACCATCGTCATCGCCATCGTCTATCTGGCGTGCCTGTGGGCGCTGCGTGCCGAGGAGCTCACTTCGGTCGTGGGCATGCTCGCCGCCCGCATACCAGGGCTTGGCAACAAGCCTAAGTCTGGCGGAACGGCCAGCCCCAACGGTAAACTTGAGCAAAGTACCGCCGAAAACGGCGACCAAGAATAACAGCGTAGGTAGAACAATCGTTACAGAGTTGAAGGAAACCATGAAACCTCAACTGGGAGATACCATCAGCAACCGCTATGTGCTGGTTTCGCCATTGCGCGAGGAAACCGGCTTGCAGGTTTGGAAGGCAAGCGATCACGTGCTTGCCCGGGATTGCCAGCTTTTTATCGTCAACAACCGCAAGGCTTTGCAGGACGTCAATGCGACGGCCTCCATGCTGGCGATTTCCCACGACGCCCATTTCACGCAGGTGCTGCAGCTTCAGCACGTGGGCGAGGTGGCGTTGGTGATCACGCAGCTCGATGCCGGCATGTCGTTGAGCGAGTATCTCACGCAGTCCAGCAAACCGCTGAGCTTCACCGCGATCCGTTCCATTCTTGGTGAGGTCGTCGAAGCCCTGCACGTGTTGCAGAAAGACAATCTCACGCATTTCTCGATCAGCACGGACACCGTGCGATTGACCCGCAACGGCATTGAAATCGCCGACGCGCCGGTAAGCATCATGCTGGCCGATACTTCGCGCGTGCAATCCGTGGAAAACCAGGAGCAGCTTGCGATTCGCCAGGTCGCTTCCCTGCTGTATTCCCTGCTGACGCGCACGCCGTCGACGCTGTCCACGAACTACCATCTTGACGCGATTTCACCGAACGTGCCGATGGAGTTCCGTGTGATTTGCAAGCGTGGTCTGGATCTCAAGGAGAAGGACGGTTTCCCGACCGTTCCGATGGCCACCATCGCCGAATTGGAGGCGTTGCTGGGCGACTACGAGCCGCTGGCGAAGCTTAACGGCCCCGATATTGCGTTACCGTCCGCGGATTCGGAATGCTCGATTGTGAACGTGCCCCTGCTGCAGATTCTCGAGCAGGATGCCATCGCCTTGCCCGATACGCTGGCTGAAACCGGAAGCATTCCGGAAATGACGTTCGAAGCGCCTGAACCACACACTGATTTCTCCGACAGCAAGGAAGCCTTGGCCAAGGGTATGGCCGCGACCGGCGGTGCCGTGAAATCGCTGTGGAACAACAGCCGCGAACTACTCAGCGAAGAGGACCTCGACGGATCCTCCGAAGATGTGGATTCGCCGTTCTCCTTCCCCATCCGTGTTTCCACGCCGTCGCCGCAGGGCGATTATCATACGGACGATTCGCAATTGGAGAAGACCGGTCGCATTCCGGTGATCGGACCTGACGGACGGGTCATCGAGCCGGGCGAGGAATCCGCACGCGCGTTGAAGGCGGAGCAGGAAGCGATCGACGCGGCATATCAGAACGAAAACGGAGCCCCCGTTGCGGTGCCGCCGAGCTTTGCCCCTAAAGCCTCTTCCTCCAGTCCGGCCGAGGTCGCCAATGCCAAATTGTTCGGCAAGCTCACCACCAAGGTCGTGGCCATTGTGGTCGCGTTCATTGTGGTGGCCGTCGCATTGGGATTCGCCATTCATGGTTTGACCAAGAAGCCGGATGACGGCATCACCAATACGAATTCCAACAATCCGTGGCCGGAAATGAACCTTGACGACGTGCCTTTCGGCGATAATGGCGATTCCGGCAATGGCAGCAGCTCCGCCAGCGATGCAAACAACGATTCCAACGATGCCAACAGCTCCGACAACGGCAGCTCCGATTCCAGCAAGCCGAAGAAAACCACGAAGAAGAGCCATTCCGCCAAGAAGGACGTCGACAAGGTGGTGACTTCGGATAAGAAGGTGCGGAAGGTTCCGGAACCGAAGATGCCAGAGAACACGACTCCGTATGAGATCGACAACCGCCAGTTCCTGTCCAATCCGGACGGACAACAGGGTTACGGTTATTACCTCCACCTCGGCCAGCCCCAGAAAGCGTATCGCATGGTCATCAAGATCCGTTCTTCCGGCGGCCAGGGCTACATTCGCGTGAACGCCAAGTCCAGCCCGAACCAGGGTGAACAGGTCGCCCAGTTCGAGTTCGACGCCAGCGGCACCACCGAAATCAAGTTCAACAAGGCCGTGGAGACCCAGGACATCCTCTTGTGGGTGCCGTTCGACAGCCTTCCCGGCAACCAGCTGTACATCGATTCGGTGCAGATTTTCTGACGCATCGGCAGACAAAGAGGGTGTGCGGATTGTTCCGCACACCCTCTTTTTGTTTCACGTGAAACAACGTGACGGATAGCTGACTTTTTTGAACGCCTTTTTGAACGCCTTTTTGAACGCTTTTTTGAACGCCATCTGCAAAACCGCCCGCAACCGTCGTGGAAACTGCATTACAGTAGCAACCATGAGTGATATGCGTGATGTGGTGATTATCGGTTCCGGCCCGGCTGGCTATACTGCCGCGATCTATCTTGGCCGCGCCGGCTTCGAGCCGCTGGTCGTCGCCGGCGCGCTGACGCCCGGCGGCCAGTTGGTCAACACCACCGAAGTGGAGAATTTCCCAGGCTTTCCCGATGGCATCATGGGTCCGGATCTGATGGACAATATGCGCAAGCAGGCGGAACGGTTCGGCACGCATATCGTTTGGGACGATGTTGTTTCGGTTGCTTCGAATGCCGATTCCGGCATCAAAACCGTCACCCTTGACGGCGGCGACGTGTACGGCGCACGCGCGCTGGTCATCGCAACAGGCTCAAACTATCGTAAGCTGGGCGTGCCAGGCGAGACGGAATACGCAGGCAAAGGTGTATCCTACTGCGCCACCTGCGATGGTTTCTTCTTCCGCAACAAGCCGATTGTGGTGGTCGGCGGCGGCGACAGCGCTTTCGAAGAAGCTGATTTCCTGTCCCGTTTCGGCTCGTCCGTCACCCTTATTCATAGGCGTTCCACGTTCCGTGCTTCCCGCATCATGGTGGAGCGTGCGCAACGCAATCCGAAAATCGATTTCATGCTTGACGCTGTGGTGCAGGAGATTCGCGGCGACGAGAACGGCGTACAGGAGGTGGAGGTGCGCAACACCGCCACCGAAAAGACCTCTGTAATCCCCGCTAACGGCGTTTTCATGGCGATTGGGCACACTCCTGCCACTGCTTTTCTTAACGGGCTTGTAGACGTCGATTCAGCCGGTTATATCACGGTCGATGGCGCCAGCACGCGTACCAGCGAACCCGGCGTTTTCGCCGCGGGAGACTGCGTGGATAGCGTCTATCGGCAGGCCATCAGCGCGGCGGGCATGGGGTGCCGCGCCGCGCTGGATGCGCAGGCTTATCTCGATTCGCTCAAGTAAGGCTCAAATCGTTCAAATCATTATCGCTCGCCGAGCTCGATTGGCTCGGTTCGTTCAGCTCTGCTGCTGCATAAGCAGGTCGACGATGCGTTTCATATCGTCTTCCGATTTGAACACGATTTCGATTCGCCCGTGCTTCTTCGATCCCTTGATGGAGACCTTGGTGCCGAAACGCTGCTCCAGACCAACCTGAACGGGGGTACCAGCCCACGGATTGAGCTTGCTGGCCTTCGGCTTCTTGGGCTGGTCGCTTTCGGCGGCCTTCATCGACACGATTTCCTCGGTGCTGCGTACGGACAACCCCTCGGCGATGATGCGCGTGGCCAGCTGTTCCCATATCCGCTTCCGTCGGCAGTCCCAGCAGCGCACGCGCATGGCCCGCGGACAGCAGTCCGGATGCGAC
>ENA-OQKS01000365-OQKS01000365.1-human-gut-metagenome-genome-assembly--contig:-NODE-365-length-13298-cov-2.492977_pt1 | contig 13298 bp, 26 predicted proteins | sample MGYA00242804_ERZ504808 | MGnify/ENA primary metagenome ERZ504808 (study PRJEB26092, sample SAMD00036375) | human gut metagenome | host: Homo sapiens | study: EMG produced TPA metagenomics assembly of...
GGACTTTCATTTTGGAGTAAGGAGAATGAAAAGTTTCCTTCGCCGGTACCCGGAATTGCAAATGGTTCGTAAAACTGATTTTAAAAAGTTTTATCAAAGTATTCTTCATGAGCTTATTGTTGCTGCATTGAGAAGGAAATTTAAAGATGAACGATTTATTAAACTGATTGAGATAGCTGTTTTATCGTATGACAGCGGAACGGAGTTAATTGACGTATTGGAGAATGAAGTTGAACGGAAAAAGAGGTGTTCCAATTGGAGCATTTACAAGTCAACCTATCGGCAATTTTGCGGCAAGTCGGATAGATCATACAATGAAGGAGAAATATCATGTCAAATGCCTGCATAGATATTGCGATGATAATGTTATGCTGGCTCGTTCTAAGGCAGAAGCATTATTTCTCATTCGTGCGTATGAACGGGAAAGTGCAAAAGTCGGGTTGGTAGTCAAAGCTAACAGCTGTATCGCTCCGATAGGAACAGAAACAAAGAATGGGAACAAAAAGCGTAGAAAGCGAAAACGTAGTAAGAGGAAGAAGGATTAACTTTTTGGGTCTATTGCTTCACGAAAGATAATGTTCGGATGCGCAAAAGTAATGAAAAAGAATTTTGTCCCGAAAGGTGAAACGGATAAAAAGACCGGAAACGTAAACCGCGAGATACGAGCTTCATACTGGGGCTGGTGCAAGTGGGGAGATTGTAAGAATTTATGGAGAACAATAACAAATAATGATATGAGTTTTGTCAGATAAAGGTATCAAACAGAGTGGTAGAACGAAGGATGGAAAGAAGTTCTTCGATGTAAAAGAAACAAGATTGATGGATATTCTCAATGTCCCTATAACAGTAGTGGACTTTGAAACGAATGTGAAGACAAAGCAAGGTGAAGGAAGATATTGTGTTCTTTTTGAACAGAACGGACAACGTAGCAAATTCATAACGAACTGTTACAACCTGAAAGATGTGTTGGATCAGGCTCGCGAAGCGGAGAATAACGGTCAAAAGATTTTTCCAGTGGAAAATGTGATTGTCAAGCGGCGTTCGTTAGGTGACGGGAAGAGTGCTTATTATTTTGAAGAATAATTATAAAAATGGAGGTAATTTATGAAAAGTTATGGAACTCTTGTAGGAGAACTGCCGACTGGTATTGAATTTGTACTTGAAGGTGCGTTGCTACGCATTTACTTTGACTTTGAGAGAAGAGAAGCTGTTCAAAAGGCCGGTTCGGAAGATGTGGTGGTTGAAGACCAGTATGTCTGTGAAAATGTGGATGTTGAAGGGGAACATGATTATGACAGCATTGTAAGCGCCATTATCATGGAACGTTATGATGCAAACAAACGTGATGCCATTTTTGCCAATTTGGAAATGGCACGTGATACAACTTCGGAACTTGACGAAGATAAGCGTGCCGAGTATCTGAAAGAATATACTGATTATCAGAACTATCGTATCAAGGCTAAAGAGATCGCAAAAGAAGTATTGGCAAAATTGAAGTAATCCGGTATGGAGGCACAAGGGCATATATTAATACGAAGAAAGGCCAAAAATGGAATTGACGGTACTAAGTGGGAACCGGGGAAAAACGGGCTTCAGGGCTGTATTCTCCGGCAATCCGAATGGGCTAAAGGCATAGAGTATCGCAATGACGAGGCTTTGACTTCCGGTACCCGGTACTTGGATATTGCTATTGTGACTACCGGTGCCAATACGTTTAACGCGTATAAATGTCTGAAAACTCATACGTCCAGTGATTCCATTCCAGTAACAAATACAACTTATTGGCAGAAGTTTAATTCTTTGGTACCGGTGTACACTCCGCTTATCATGGCTCAAAACGCTATTCTTCGATTTATGCAGGGTAATCAGCTTTTGATTATGAAATCTGACAACACAACGGTTGCGGCAGGGCTTGTTGGTGGCGACTATCCGCTATGGATTGGAGCTACAACACCGACTGATGCACCATATAAAGTAAGTATAGCAGGGAAACTTTATGCTACTGGTGCGGTCATTTCAGGTGACAGCACTTTTGAAGGTACATTGAAAGGTGTGTCAGGCTCTTTTACAAGACTGAATTGCGTAAATGATGCTGGTAATGCGGTTGGGGGAATCAGTTTTGGAAGTGATGGAAGGATGTGGTTTGATGGTGATATGTATCATCAAGGAACTAAAGAAGGCCGATCATTACGCTTCTACACTTCTGACTTATGGTGTAGAGGTGTGTTTGGCGCAAGAGAAAGAAGCATTATGGTAGTTTATGGCTCCTATGCCTATGTGTACACAAAAGGGGCTGATAAAGCCGGTACTTATATTCCTTTGACTTCCGGGACTTCTTCAAATAATGAAACTTATTATATAGTTCCTTGCTATTCGCCAAGATACGATTATAACGGCGAGACATCGGGCTTTCCAGTCGATACGGTCATATTCAGAATAACGTCAAGCGCGACCTACCGTTATCTTTTGAGTCTTGCCGTTACCCAAAGGATATTCTTGGTTAATGCAAATGACAATTATAATAATGTTCAGGTATATGCGAATGGAACAAAGCAAACGTTGAATGGCGGTTCTATGCACCATTGTATGCAATTGGCAGATTTTATGTATCCGTCACCGAACTCTGACTGGTTGGGAAGAGGTCTGATGTTTGGTGCTTCAAATGACAATGATTGGAAGTGATTATGAAAAGGATAAATTTTGAAAGAATTGAGGTTTTTGTTGATATTGATAAGACAAGATGCTCCGTTGAGAACTACAAAAAGGATTTTGCAAATATCATTTATCAACTTGGTAGAGGAATAGAGGCTCATGCTCTTGCATTTAAAATATTCAACTCTAATGGAGAGATTGAGTATAACGATGAAGAGTGTAATATGATTAGGGAATACGCGAGTTTGTGTTCCCCATCCTTTATTGATGCTATCAATAAATTACTATTGGAATAATATACAAACGCAAACACAAAAGAATATGAACGACATTATCGAAGCATTCATTCACGACCATTTGTTTTTACATTTGGTTTTGATAGCGGTGAGTATGACAGCTATCATTGTTGCAATGGGGATAGATTTTATTTCGGGGATTCAGAAGGCAAAGCAGCGCGGCGAACTTCGTACCTCGAAAAAGTATAAAATGACAGCGACAAAAGCAAAGAAGTATTTTAATCCGTTTCTTACACTGGTTATGATTGATCTTATTTGTTGTATTGTCATTCCATTTCCGGTATTTGCTATGTTATGGGCTGCTTATTGTGTCTTCTGCGAGTTTAAATCAGTACGTGAGAAATCATGGGAAAAGGCCGAGCTTCGGAAAGCGGAAAAGACTATGAGTATAATCATTGAAAATAAGGATGATATAGCACGACTGGCCGCACAAATATTGTTTGAAACACAAAAAGAAAAGGAGGATAAAAATGACACGGGGACTACGGAATAATAATCCATTAAATATACGAAGAAATAATACGAAATGGCAGGGATTGTCTGTAACACAGACAGATAAAAGCTTCTTTCAGTTTAAAACTATGGCATACGGTTATCGTGCTGCTTTAAAACCCTTCAACTTATATTCTTAATAAGTATGATACTGACAAAGATGGTACGGCCAATGAACTTGAAGATGTTATTATGCGATGGGCACCGCCATGTGAAAACAATACTGACGTGTATATTGCCACAGTACGAAAAACGTTCGGGCATATCTCGTCATACAGTTCTGAACAGAAACAACCGGGAACAACTTATTGCGGTGGTAGCTGCAATGAGTTATGTTGAGAATGGCGTTCCTGCAAATATGGATGAGGTAAGGAAAGGCTGGGAGTTGATATAGGAAACAAACATATAAACGACATATAGAAGATATGGCAAAATTGAATTTTACTCTTAAAGAAGAGGGTTGGTACGAAAGCCAACCGGTACAGTTATCTACTGGGAAATTTGCAATCAGCATCAATTTTTGGAGATGCAGCAAACAATAGAGTTGTTGTGTATAAAAGTTCTAATGGAAAGGATTATGTACCTTACAAAACAGCACTTAGTGTCGGAGAGTTCTGTGATATAAATGTTGACGGGTTGATAGCCGGACAGTATGTTATGGTAGGATGTAATGAACTTCCTATTTCATCTTCATTTTTGGAGAGTTCTGATAGTGGCAGCTATGCGAATAAATCGGATATTTTGGCAGAAAGCGGACGTGCTCAATTGGCAGAATCCCAACTGGAACAGTCCATAAATGCAGTGAAAACAGCATTGGATGAACTGGTTGGCACTGTTGATGCGACTACGGCCATTGATACCTTCAATGAAATTGAAACCTTCCTTGCAGGAGTAACCAATGAAAAAACTCTGACCGGAATGTTGGCTGTTACGGATGGAAAGGCTGTGACCGCACAAACAACGGCTGATGCAGCAAAAAGTACAGCTCAAAGTGCTCTTAGCAAAGCCACTGCCAATGAGACAAAGCTTAACACAATACCTGAAATGCCGGCGAATGACGGTAAGATATATGGGTTCTGTAATGGTGCATGGGTGGTTATTGCAGAAGTTGGTAAAAATGTATATACAGATTGATTATGAGGTGGAAGATAGGTATAGGAGTAATTTGGGTGTTACTCCTTGCGGCAACCTTTTCGATGTACCGGTTGTGGCAGGAGGAGAAAATGGAAAGTGCCCGACTTTCAGATAATATGAAAAGTCTCTGTACTGGACTTGAAGAATATAAGATTAGGGATAGTCTAAATGTGGTTGAAAACCATGTTTTGCGGCTTAACATTGAAGAATTGAAAGAGCTGCGGAGTGCGGATGCAAAACTGATAAAAGATTTGAATCTGCGTCCTAAAGAAGTCGAATATATCACAACCACAAAAGTTGTCACTAAAGACAGTATTGTATTTGTTCTGAAAGACAGCAGTTTCAATTATTCAGATAAATGGGTGGATTTTTATGCAAATATTCCTGATAGCACATTTACCTATGAAGTGAGAGACAGTCTTTCAAGCGCGATAAGCCGGATATATAAACACAAGTTCCTATGGTGGAGATGGGGTACAAAGGGATATAAACAAACAATAGTCAATTATAACCCACGAAGCAGAATAGTTTATAATGAAATCGTAAAAGTGGAACATTAATAAAAAGAAGGGGGCATTTCGGCTCCCTTCTCCTTTTTTTAGAAAGGCAAATCGTCTTTTTGTTCCCCGAAATCCACTGGTGGTTGAGGCATGTTTTGTGAGGGTGCCGTGGTGGATGATGCTCCCTGATAATAAGTTTGGGGCTGTTGTGGCGCGGCAGACTGTCCCGGATTACGGAGTGTTGCTTTCCAGCAAGTAATGGAGTTAAACCATCTTCCCTGCCATTCATTCGCATTAATATCTATTTCAATATCAACATCTTGCCCAACGGCCAATCCAAAATTCTGAATATTACTATTCATTACTGAAAAGGCAACTTTCTTAGGGTATTGGCCGGGAATTTCCAAAACAAAGTCTTGTCTCTGCCAGTTATTGCCATTCTTTGATACACCCGATTGTATCGGTTGTGCCACGATGATTCTTCCTTCTAATTTCATAATCAGTTTATAAATAGTTAAACACTATATGTCCGTTTTTTTAAGTTTACAAACATAATCTAAAATTCGTTCTTTGGTACCGAAACTTTCATCATTTCACCAAATGCCAAACCTTTTGATCTGACATTAATAGCAAGAATCTCCCAATAAACTTTCGGATATTCCTATACGATATTTTGCCATTTTTATCCGTCTTTATCAGCAGGATTTAACTTGTCTGACTCATTGATTGCGCGGCTGATAATATCACAATCAGTAAGTTTTCGTTGTATGATAGCCATACCCCTTTTGCAATTATCGCTTTGATTGAGGTTACAATACCCTCCCCTATATAAAATATCAGAAAGTTCATCCAATACTTTAAATGTGTCAGTGAGCCGGAGATATGTTATTCCGGTTACTTCTTTATTATATGGACGGACTTCTTCTATCCGTTTGTCAAGGGATAGGCAAGCAAGCTCTGCCATACATCTTGCAAGTTCTACTTTGGCAAGTAAGGCACTATTCTCAATCCGGCATTTGTCAAACTCCATTTTAATGGAGTATTCCATTTTAAGCAAATCAGGTTGTACTTCATCTGCAACATATTGGTTGGCATCAGCCATGAAAAAAGCTCGGTTTCCGGCTATTTTATTGATTTTCTTTTCATATTGAAGCATCAACTGTTCCAGTTTATTTCCTTGCTGCTTTACACGGAAACGACAAAGCCCTGATTTGCGTAATGCACTTAACATTTCTACAATTAAGGAGCAAACTATATCATTGGTGAACAATATGTTATATATTGCTGCCAATGTGATATTTTCAGCTTTCAACTTTTTGTCTTTTATATCACTTATTTTTCTTTCCATAAGTTCATGAAATCTTTATAGACACATGGTAGTGCAAAGATAAGCACAAACGCCTCAACAATCAATTTTATTAATTGTCCGGTTCCCATATCAATCCATTCTATTTTTATTATAATTCATTTTGGCTTCAATGAGTGAATCAATGTCACATTTGAAATGGTGTAGTGTGCTTAGGGCAACAATGATTACATCTGCCAGCTCTTCTTCTACATCTAAATACTCTTTAATATGTGGAGATTTCTCACCTGTACATTCTAAAGACTTCGGCAACTTCTTCAAGCAGATCGCGGTGGAGATTGTTGTTTACTATCATTGTCGGGATCAATCTTTCCACGTCTTACAGCACATTCATAAGCTTTTTTGTGCGATTTCATTCAGCTTTTCCATCATCAATATGTTTTATCCAGTTATTATCTTTCTCCAAGAACCATTGCCAGCCATTTTGGGTTTGATTTTTCGTTTTATATACCGGCGAACTGTGGCATAATTCAGATTTAACTTTTGGGCAGCTTGGGTTATTGACTCGAATCTATACCATTTGCCTTCGGGAGTGATTGCGATACACGCAAAGGCATGGGCGTTTCCATTAGACCAATATCTATGTCCTTTCAAAGCCTCGCTGTGTCTTTTTCTTATTTCAACAGCTCTCTCTTTGCCATAGTATTCTTCATAGGTTTTTCCTCGTAATCCGTGGTGATAGCCTTTATTGAAAACATTATGCCCGTTGACAACCCGTGTGACCGGTATTTCAGGGTCTAATCTTAATTCCATATTATTCCTTGTTTTTGTAATTGTCTCTTCTCATTTGGTGATAGCGATAGTACATGGATAAGTCGAGTTTACGAATGAAGTTATCATCCGCTTTCATGTCAAGTAAACGTTTTTGGGCTAGGTTTGGCTACTTACAAAGAAAATTCTCTTTACTGCATATCTTCCCTTTTCAAGAGAATAACATTGCACTGATCCTTCATAAGCATAAATAAGCCCGGAGAAATCAGGGACTTCATCGGGCTTTATCAAACCTTTCGGTACTATATAATAAAAATAATTGGTACGTTGGCCGGAAGTGACAACATCAAACTTGTTCTTGCCATATTTATCACTTTTCTTTTTGTCTTTATGGAAATCACATCTGCTTACTTTTACTTCATATTCATAAGTCAGGCGTGACCGGGTAACTTCCAATAAGTCAGCTTCCCATTTCCCGACAAAAATATTGGGAAAGATGCGGTTTCCTTTTTTATCACGAAAAACATGATCGCAAAAGCCTTGTATAATATCAAGTGTTTTCATCTGATCTTTGCATGTTCCTTATCCAGTTCATATTCAAAAAATCCTTTTGCCTTATCATAAAGTCCGTCCTTTATATCAGAGAAATACATAGCGGCATTAAAGGCTTTCAATGCTGCCACACGAGCTTTCTTCTTATAATAGTCTGCCCGTTTGACTGCATTCTCTTCTTTTCTACGTTCTTGCTGTTCCAAATACCGGTCAACCGCTTCTCGTCCCCAACGGAACATGTCTTCTTTGTCGGCAAAGGTGGCAGATTCTTCACGGATCAGCCTTTTCTCCGAGGAAATGACATAAGCTGATATTCCTTTGTATCTGCGAATGGAAACGGCTATGTCGAAACCTTTATAATTTTTGCTGTTCGACATAGCCGCCAAGAGTATAAGGGAAGTCTGTCTTTTCTATCATACAGCTTTGATATTGATTAGGGGCACAATTGTATCAACAATTTCTACCGTAGGTTCTATAAGCTCTTTTATCTCCTGAACATTTTTGTATGCCATAGGACTTTCATCCAATGTCCCTTCACATACGGAAGTAGAATACACATTGCTCATTTGGGCTTTGAATACATCCATTGATAATCTTTCTTTAGCTTCGGAACGGGAGTATAAGCGTCCGGCACCGTGGGGTGCAGAATAATTCCAATCTTTGTTTCCCTTACCACGACAAAGAAGAATACCGTCTGCCATATTCATAGGAATCACAACATAATCATTGGCGTATGCAGCAATAGCCCCTTTACGGATTATCATATCATCAAAGCTGATATAGTTATGGACTGTCTCAACGGATATTGCAGTGTTCCAGCCCAAAGCTTTGATTATACGTTGTATAATCAACTTGCGGTTGAAAGCGGCATATCCTTGTGCAATCACCATGTCACATAAATAGTGAAGCATTGCTTCATTTGTGAGATACCCGGAATACCCGGCAAATTTTTCCTTCAAACGCTGTATTTCAGCTTGCATGGATTGTGGTTCAACAGTGGACTTCAAGCGTTGAATTTCATTAGAAAAAGCTTTTTTGTCAAATTTGGCTATTTCGGCATGGTATTTGCAAACCTTCACACCAAAGTTCCGCGATCCGGTGTGTATTGTAAGAAATATATTATTGGTTGACTCAGCACGCCCCAGTTCTATAAAGTGGTTCCCACCTCCCAATGTACCTAAAGAGTTGTAGAATGTAGTTTCATTTATTCCCACCTTCTTACAAAGTTGTGATACATATTCCTCACTAATAACCGGTTTTGCCAGTTGGAATTTAGAGCAGAACTGTTCCATTCTGATAGATAAGAAGGTAAACAAATTCTCCCTTTCTTGTTGGGATAAGGATTGTTGGTTAATCTCAAATCCCATAGGTATGGTGGAACGGATTGCATGATTAATGTCCGGAAAAGAATCTTTTGTTATTGCGTTTTTCAATTTCTACACATAACATTCCACAACCAATATCCACTCCGATATGATTGGGATTGACACGATCTGTAACCGGCATAGTGAATCCAATCACTATATCTACTCCTTGATGGGTATCAGGCATAACACGAACTGGAACACCAGTCGTAACCGGATTATTCAAAATGTTTTGTATCGTTCCGATAGCTTCATTTTCTATTGTATTGGCAAATATTTTACAATCTTTGCCGAATTTCCCTTGTAATTCAATCATAATCAAATCTTTTCGTTAAGTTTTTCAAGAAGTTCATTCGCACAATTTTTTGCGTATTCTTCATCTTCATCATGGAAGGACTTAACTGTTATCCAAATCCACGCAAATTTGACTTGCACTTTGTAATCAGGAATGAGGTATTTCTCTTTATTTCCGCTGTGATTATCTTCTACGAATGTAGTAGTTTTATTGATTCTGTACCGTTTCATCATTATTTATTTCTTTAGAGTGGCAATTTCTATCAAGTATCTCAATGCACTTTTTAACTCCAGTATCAAATCCTTCTTTATAGCCTTTAGTATGCTCGCCTAAAACATATATAGTCATTGACAGCCAAAATAGAAGTATGCCAACGGTTTTATACCAGCATGGTAAAGATACAGAAAAGGGCTTTAAGGTGATGGAGAAATCACCGATCCATAAAAGACCGGCAATGAGCATGAGTAAATATAAGATTTTCATCATTTATCATTGTTAAGTTCAACATATTTGCCTTGTAAAGAGCAATTCCTTAAAATTTCGGCATTTTCCCGGCCAAATGCAATAAGAACACTTCCACAACCGGGGCTGTCCCCACGTGTTCCATCAGGGCGAAAGAAACGAATCCGGTTACGTAGAAACTTCATTGCCGTGGCTTTCTTAAAGATGACATCTTGAAACATCTTTGAGTCACAACGATTGAAGAGCAATGCAATTCCGTTGCCATGCTCTGCCAAACGCTTAACAAACTGTTCAATAAGCGGACGGGAATAAGGGGGATTAAGCCAAATTCGCCCCCCCCCAATTTTGTATAAGACCATTGTCCTGCTTGTTGTACATGATTTTTGCAGTAGGCCAAAGAGGGTGCATGGGAGCACATGGATCAAGGTCAAATTCACCTAATGCTTCAATGATTTCTCGTGGTGTGTACCATTCATCGGAAGCGTTTGCAGATCGTTCAAAAAGATGTATTCATGTATTACTTTCATTTAGGATTTTACGAATTTCTATATGATCGCAATTTTCATCAGCCTTTTTCAGAATATAAGCAATCTCTTCTTCCTTACTCATGTTCTGTGGACGTTTCGTTGCTTCTGCTCTCAATTCAGAAATAATTTTATCTACTTCGGGATTAGGAGTTTCGTATAATTTTTTAAGTTCAGCGGCTTTACGTTTAATAAGTCGCTCTGTCTTTTTGTTTAATTTCATCTTACAATATTTTAAAATATTCCTTGCATAAAAATCCTTTCTTGGTGAAAAGTCTTTGAAGTCGCAACTCATGTATATTTCCTTCCTATCAGCCCAATGCGCCATGTCTTTCTGCCACTGTGGAATGATTTGGTGTGGATTGTTCAGATCACGAAAGGGTTGACAGTGTGGGAGAAAACGGCGGCTTTTAGATTTCCAGTAGTTGACACGCGCAAACGACTCTTTAAAGTCCATAAGGATGCAATACAAGAAATATTCCCCTTTATATCCATACTTGTCTATCAAAGCGGAAGCACGTTCAACTTCTGCAATTTGTCCCGGCGTATCGCATCCAAAGCGAATACGTTTAATCCATTTTACTTTTGCAAGTAGTCGGGCAATTTCATCCGTGATTAAGCGGGCATCCAGTCCTTGATTAAAATCCACTTTGACACCCAGTTTGATGATTTTCTCTATTTGCTGCAAGCCATAGTTTGAGGCCAGTATATTATTATCCATAAGGATAGCTTTCTTCCGTCCAGCTGTTATTTCCTCAATATCCATATAAGGTGAGATTTTCCCTTCTTTTTTAGGAACAACACACCACTTACACCGATTGGGACAACCACGTGTCAGAAACCCATAGGACAAATTGGAGTCAATATTGTAGATAGAATAATCAGGTTGAAGACGATCAACCTCAACTGGAAGAACTTTTTCAATATCATATCCGGTACCACCTTTTTCTATTTGGTTGGCATTGATATAATAGTTATAGTCAGGTGTGAAAGTGAATACTTTAGCTGTATATACTTTGTCGTATTCACATAGGGGATTATACCACTCCACTTGATCGCCTCTTGCTTTGTGGTAAGCACTGATTTTCATAAGTGCTAAATTGGGGAAATTGCTATCAACGGCTAAAATTCCGATATTCATTATTCTTCAAATTTAGGTATTGGCATCCATGCTATCGGTTCCCATGATGAAGGTATGCTGCTCATTGAAGAGTAAATCGGATTACCTTTGTACGTATCATGGATATAACCATCCATGCAGAACCATACATTGTTGCTATATGTACCGTTAAAAATCGCACCATGTTTACATAGAATGATGATGTCTTCATTTTCATCCGGCAACCGTTCCTTCACGCTTATCCACGGGGATTGCTTTGCCTGCCATTCAGTACCTTTCACAAATGCGGCTTCTGCAATTTCATCATGAGATAAATATTCAAAATCATCAAGTGATGTGTGCGTACCATAAGTAGTTAATGTTTCGGCACTTGCCATTCTTGCTTCTATTGCCGCTTCTTTTACTGTCTGCTTGGTTTCTTCTTTTGTCATAGCTCGTTAAAATCTTTTTGCAATGTTTCTATCTTATTATCCAAAGCATTCATATAGTTCTGAAAGAAATTCTTACCAAAAATCTCTTCCTTTAATGGTACATCATTGTGCATTCTGTTGTATGTAAATATCAATCCACCACCATATTTTATGTTATAACTTTCAAGTGCTGTCTTATGACTTTTGTATTCTTCTATTTTCTTGTTGAGTTCTATTGCTCTGTTGAATTTCTCTTTATCCATTCTACGTCTTCGTAATGTATACAATAGTCTAATAAATTTAAATTAGGATATTGATCCAAACATTCTTCTTGGTGAATACAATTCATGCAACACCATTCGTCTGACAGTCTGCTCATATCTTATCTGTTATACTCCAATTATCTTATCGTTGATACGAAATATGTTGTCACTCACAAAATCGTATATTTTATACATCAGTTCTGGTTCTTGCTTTTCGGGAGAATAAACCATTACCCTTTTACCTGCGCCTTTCATCCATCCGGCTTCTGTGTTAGCAGATCGACCACAAGGAAGAACCATAACGCAGACATCAGCCCACTGCATACCATTGAAATCTGAATCAAAACCTTTCTGCGCAATTGGGTGATTAAGTGCTTCTTGATATTGCTTAGTTGTCCAGTTCTGCCAATCAGGGTCTATATCAGACCATTGGAAACCACCATTCCCATGTGGGGGATTCTTAAAATCATAGACCTCATGTCCTAAATCACGGAGAATATTTACAACTTCTTGTTGAAAAGGATTTCTCCAGCTACTTGCTACATAAATTTTTGCCATTTTACTTTTAATGCGTATATTTGAACCTCATTTGCAATGTCGCAAATGATTAATTTTTTTAATTATGAAATATTTAATTAGAAAAAAGCATTCTATAGCTTTACTACCGTACGGCTATGGCAATGCTTAAAATTGAATAGACGGTAGGTTGGGACTTTGTGCTAAATTGTGTTGATCTTTTGTAGTGGTTGATTGAAAAATTTATTTAGTACAGCTAAGTCCTTAATTTAGGTGGTTATGGCACAAGGGTTCCACCTCTTCCCATTCCGAACAGAGAAGTTAAGCCTTGTCACGCCGATGGTACTGCATAATTGTGGGAGAGTAGGTCGCTGCCATTTTCTTTTAAGCCTTGTTATCTTTATTGATAGCAAGGCTTAAAACATTTACATTAAAGGTTTATCACCAATAGTTATTTCTTTCATTTTATCAGATCACTTTAATTCATCCTCTAATATTAATCCTCCATTTAGAATATGATTACGCATACTTTCACTCAACGACATTGTTTGCTCCAAACTGGGACGTACCCAATTATGAACTTTCACGTATGATGGTGGAGCTTGTTTTGAAGATTTCGTGTGCATCATATCCCCTCCGCA
>ENA-OQKS01000366-OQKS01000366.1-human-gut-metagenome-genome-assembly--contig:-NODE-366-length-13268-cov-2.782969_pt1 | contig 13268 bp, 11 predicted proteins | sample MGYA00242804_ERZ504808 | MGnify/ENA primary metagenome ERZ504808 (study PRJEB26092, sample SAMD00036375) | human gut metagenome | host: Homo sapiens | study: EMG produced TPA metagenomics assembly of...
TCCTCGCGCACGAACGCGAGCACAAACGCAATCGGCACCACCCAAAACAGCGGATGGTAGGCAAAGGCAGCCGCATAATCGAGGCGCAGCGCCGCCAGCCACGCCCTCGTCATGCCGCATCCCGGACAAGGAATGCCCGTCATCAATCGAAAAATGCAGCCAATGTCGAGCAGGTAGAGCGCGAGCCAGGCGACAAAGAGCGCGCCGGTGCAAAAAAGGGCGCGGCGAAGGAGCTCTGCCGTGCCCCTATGTCCCTGGGAGCTGTTCACGCCGCCCTTATTGTTAGGCACGAGCGCCAAGGCGAGTGTTGTAAGCCGTTGCCATGGCATTGGTATTATTGATGACGATGTTCATAGCGAAGATGGGACCAAGGCCGCACAGGAGCGCGCCGAAGATCTGCCACAGAAGAACGGTGGTGCCGTTTTCCTGGAACACCAGGCCGTAGCGAGGAGCGTTGGCCTGCAGGCGGTTGCCAATCTTGTAATACCAGTAGTACGCGTAGAAGCCGCAGGTCACAAACGATAGAAGGATGAATTCCGCCAGACCCGGCGTGTAATCGCCGTCATCCTGACACAACGTGTTGACGTCGCGTGCCAAGCAATACAGGAAGTAGAACGAATAGATACCGCAGGTCACAAGAGAGAGCAGCAGCCAGCCGATCAGGCTGCGGTCAGCCTTAATGGGGCCATAGCCCATCGGAGCGGATGCGGACTGTTGGGCGTATTGACCGGTGTACTGCTGCTGAGGCTGGGGCGCGGGCTGAATAGCCTGGGCCGGAGCGGGCTGGGGCTGCGGGGCCGCAGCGGCAGAAGCGGCACCAACGGCGGATCCGCAAACAGGGCAGAATTTGGCATCATCCGAAATGGGAGAACCACAAGTGGGACAGAACATGAGCCTCTCCTTTTCCTAAGGCGTCGCACGCCTTCAAACCTTACACGTCTACGTTCTCAACAATAGCCGCGACGTTGTTGCGCAACATTGACCAATTTCCGAGAAATTTTGCTGCAACCGTTTTCCCAGGCATTTTCTTGCTTTCGCAGTAGAAAAAGGCACCCCGGGCTCAGTTGCCCAGGGCGCCTCGACCGGCTATTCGGTTTGATTGTTTTCGGCAGCAGGATTATCGCCCGGCTCATCCGCCGGCGTGGCAACGGCATCCCAATCGGGCTCCGCAGGCGTCGCCTCGGACGCCGGTGCGGGGACAGGAGCAGGTGCCGGGGCAGGAGCAGGCGCGGGTGCCGGGGCAGGTGCAGGCGCGGGTGCCGGGGCAGGCGCAGCACCAGTGGCTGCCGTGGGATTGAATCCCGCAGGAGCAGGCTTCTTCTCACCCGGGAGCACAAAAGTCAAAACGTCGTCCTTGTCCTCATCGGCCCATTCGCTTGCATAACGTGCAGCCCAATAGCCAACGGCACGGTGCTTGAGCATCTTGCCAAAGACCGTAAGGAACACCGTGACGAATGCAATCAGCACCAGGAACAATACGAGCGTGACACCACCGGCGGTAACAATCGCCTCGATACCCGTGGGGCGATAGTAATAGCCGTACGCGCCAATTCCGGCGATGGCACCAAAGACAGCTGTCAAGATCCACGTAATGGCGTTGGAAACCAGGCCCGTCAAAAACTCGGGAAGGAACGAAGCACAGAACAGCTTGGTCTTGTTGTGCTTAAAGGCCGCCCAAACCTTATCGAGCGAAAACGCGCTCTCGACGCGACCGGTCACCGCAAAGTGCATCACGGCGATGTCGGCGAACATCTTAAAGAAGACACCCAGAATCGCCGAGGCAATCAGAGCCAGGACAAGCAGGCCGAGCGAACCGAACAGCGCTGCCTCGAGTGCATAGGAGCCGTAATAAGAATACGAGCCCGCGGCGCCAATTACCACGCCCTCCACCAGCGAAAGCACTACACCGATAACGGGAATGGCAGCGATAACCTCGAGCACCACCGAGATGACGCTCGAAAAGACTCCGAGACCAAACGACGTGGAGCGCATGAGTGGACGGTCCATGCCGTCATCGACCTTGAGCGAAAGATCACGTCCCCACTCAATACCAAAGCCGGAACCGCACACGCTCGCAATGCAAGCTGCCAAAAAGCCGATGGCAGCCGCAATGCCGCCAATAACGGGAATAAACAACACGAGCACCGACACAACGCAAATCAGCGCCGGCAAAAACGCGATTTGGCATACACGCTGAAGCACGCCCGGAGTCTTTGTCATATCTTGGAACGCCTGAGCCGTGCAGCCCTTTGGCGCATTCGCCACGGGCGGTTGCGGAACAAACTGCTGAGGCTGAGGCTGACCCTGAGGGGCGGAGGCTGCAGCGCCGGCATTGGGGGCACCGCACACGCCGCAGAACTTGTCGTTATCGCCCATGGGGGCGCCACACTGCGAGCAGAACATCGAAATCATCCCTTCGTATCTTGAGCGAGTCACCTGGATCGCAAACGATGTCTTTGGCATCATTATCACCCAATGTGAGTTCAAATACTCAAAGATGACCGATTTGCAAGGTACACGGCGCCAGCAGGCGGTTCGTTGAATGCGTTCGCGCTAGTTCGTACCGCGGAAACCCTTGCCGACGATCTCGGAACTGTCGACAATCGTGATAAAGGCACCCGGATCGACTTCGCGCGCATAGCGGCGCAGCTGCACGGCCTCGCGACGGCTCAGCACGCTCATGATCACCGTCACGCACTTGCCCGAGAAGGCACCGTAGCCGCGACTGATGGTCGCCGTACGGTTGAGATGCTTGACGATAAACTCCTCGACCTTAAGGGGCTCGGAACAAATGACCGTGCAGACCTTACGAAGGTGAATGCTCTCGATGGCCTTGTCGACCACGAGCGTCTTGGCAAACAGGCCGAGCACGCAATACAGGCCGACACGCGGACCATACAAAAAGGCCGCGATGGCCACGATGCCGATATCAACCAACAGCAGCGCGCGGCCAATCTCGAGCGTGGTGCGGCGCTTGAGGATCATGGCGAGGATGTCTGTGCCGCCCGTCGAGGCGCCAATATCAAAGACGATGGCGCTGCCGAGCGCCGGCAGTATCACGGCAAAGCACAGGTCGAGCCACATATCGCCCGTCATCGAAACATCAGTCGGAATAAAGAGCTCAAAAAACGAAACATAGGCGGACAGCGCAAACGAGGCGAAGACGCTCCACAGGATTGCCTTGCGCTCCAAAAAGATAAAGCCCAAAACGACGAGAACCGCGTTGATAATCCACATAAAGACGCCGACGGGCAGGGTCGGGAACAGCGTGGACAGAATGACCGACACGCCCGAGGTGCCGCCAAAAGCAAAGTGATTAGGGGTTTTAAACGCAACGATGGCAAAGGCCGTAAGAATCAGGCCCAGATTGAGCTCGGCGAAAAAGCGCGGGAAGCCCGGCTCCTGGCTGCGCTTTTGGCCGGCACGCTCGCCGCGCTCAATATCGGTGCGATCAACCACGCGCTCCATCGGCACCACGGGAGGACGATGCACCTCCTCGGCAGCTCGCGATGCCGCCTCTGCCGCGGCAGCCTCAATTGCCCATGCCTGGCTTTCTGTTTCGTGCTCGTCAGCCATTACGGCAACCCCTCGTTAACAATTTGGAAACAATGCGCCCATTAGGGTAACGCGGAACGCGACGATTGCAACCCCTAGTTAGACGAGCGGTATGCCTACATCGGGGGCATACAAATAACGGCCGGCCGCACATACATCCGTGCGACCGGCCGTTTGACGTTTTCGCAGATAAAACCTGCCAAAATAAACCTGTCCCTTTTTGGCAGGTTACCTTTTTGGTAGGCTACTCGTGCTGGTTGGTGCGGTGCTCGTACTCCTCGGGGGTGATGACATCCTCGATGCGCAGGTTGACGCCCGCCACCTCAAGGCCGGTCATCGCAGCCAGACGCTCGGTCACGCGTGCCTTAACGTCGTCGAAAATCGCGGGCGCGTAGGCGCCGTACTCGATAATGACGGAAATGTTGACGACCACGCGGTTGTCATCGGTGACCTCGACCGTCACGCCCTTGGTCAGATTCTCGGCACCAAACTGCTCCTGCACAAAGTGCATGAGGTTGCCCTTCATGCCCAGAACGTGCGGCACCTCGCGGGTGGCCATGGCGACGATCTTCTCAATCACGCCGTTGGAATAGGTCAGCGAGTCCTCGGACTCGTCCGCCTCCTCGTCATCCTCGTCCGCCTCGTCTTCGGACTCTGCCTCGACGAGCGCCTCGTCCTCGAGCGTTACGTCCTCCGCCTCGGCGGCGACGGCCCCGTTCGTCTCGAGCTCGGTATCGGCCACATCGACCTTCGTGTTAAAAGCCATGGTTCCTCCTTATGCCTGCCACGGATGCGACAGTCGAATACATATTAGCGGCCGCTAAACAGACGGCCGAAGAAGTTAACGATACCGTTCTCGCCGTCGCGAATCTGGCCGATCACGGCGCCGATCAGCACAAAGAATGCGATGACGAGCGTGTCCCACAGGCCCAACGTAAGTACCAGCACGGCGAGGATAAAGCCTGCCACGGCGCCGAGCGTAGTGTTGGGGTGGCGCACGGCGTAGCTCCAGATAGCAGCGCCCGTGCCCTTGATGAGACCCATGGCTTCGTCAAAGTCGTTGGCGGCACTGTCGTGCTGCTCGCCGGCCTCGGGCTTGGTGTCGGCGGACTCGCCTGCCGGCATAGCGTTCTGATCGATCGTCAGGCGCGGCGTGCGGGCGGTCTTGTCTTGGTTGGTATCACTCACCGGAAACCTCCACGGTCTGGACGGTAGTCTTGGACGGCAAAAACGGACGCGCGCGGTCGTACCCGGCGTGCCGAGCATGGTGTCACAGGCCACCTCGATGCGCTGCTGCATCGAGGTGGCAAGAGCGGCAACGTCCTTATCATCGAGCGCGATGGCCTCGACCTTAAAACGAACGTGCGACTCGTCGGAGCCTTGAACGCGCGCCTCGATATGTTCAACCATCACGCGATCATCGCACTCCGCCGCGGCACGGGCGCACGAGGAGAGAGCCGCGAGCGTGACCTCGATATTGCGCTCCCCTGCCGGATGCACGCAGGACGGCTCGCGGCGAGCAAACATCAGGCGGAAGAAGACCGCCAGCACGCCAAGCGCCACGACACCGCCGCACACTGTAACGACAATGCGCGGCATGGGGTCACGCATCAGCAGCATAAAGCGGTAGGTATATGGCCCCCAAAACTGGCAGACCAACGTGCCCAGCGCCACGACGGCGGCGGCAAGATATACGATCGCTAGGGCTCGTTTGAGCACGCGCATGCGGCGCTCCCTTCAAATCTCGATCCACAGAATGGAAAACAATTCGCATCATTATAAAAGAGCCGGGTCCGGTGCTGTACGCACGCGGATCCGGCTCATCTATTCCACGAGGCTTGCATGCTCGTTTCATTATGCCCAGATATGCGCGGCTTAACCCGCGCGGGCGCTACTCCTCCTCGAGGGCAGCGATGACCTCGTCGGTCATGTCCATGGTGCTGTAAACATCCTGGACGTCGTCGAGCTCCTCAAGACGGTCGATGAGGCGCTGAACCTTCTTGGCGTCGGCGCCGGAGACCTCGTCGGGGTGTCGGGACCATGGTGGTCTCGGAGCCCTTGACCTGGAGCCTCGTATCCCCTCGAGTGCCTTTGGAGACAGCCATGACCTCGTTGGCAGTAGTCCAGACGATCCACTCCTCGCCGGCGTCCTCGTAGTCCTCGCCACCGGCCTCGGCGATTGCCATCATGAACTCATCCTCGTCACCGGCAGCACCGTTGGCGATCATGGTCTCCTTCTTGGCGTTCTCGTCCAGGACCTCCTTGGCAACGACGATCTGGCCCTTGCGCTCAAACTGGAAGGCGACGGAACCGGAGGTGCCCAGGTTGCCACCAGCGTGGGAGAAGGCGGAACGGACATCGGCGGCGGTGCGGTTGCGGTTGTCGGTCAGGCAGTCGACGTAGACGGCAACGCCGGCGGGACCGTAGCCCTCGTACACGATGTTCTCGTAGACGGCGGCATCGGCACCCGAACCAAAGGCCTTATCGATAGCGGACTTGATCTTGTCCTTAGGCATGGACTGAGCCTTGGCCTTGGCAACGGCAGCGGCGAGGCTGGCGTTGTTCTCGGGCAGCGGGTCACCGCCGAGACGGGCAGCAACGGTGATGTTGCGGCTGAGCTTGGAGAAGAGGGCGGAACGCTTGGCGTCCTGCGCGCCCTTACGATGCTTGGTTGTGGCCCACTTAGAGTGTCCGGACATACGTGTCTCCTATCGGTTTCGACCTAAAGCCCAGCGTGAATGCTCGGGCAATATAAACAAACGTCGTTATGATATACCTACCGGCCTGCAAGATAAACCCCAAAATGAAGGCGTCGTGATGATGCCACCCTTTGGTGCAAAGTAACCTGACCCCAATGTACCAAATTAGGACCAGAGGAGGTCGCTGCGGGTGATCGTGGCACCGATGGCAAAAGGCATGCAGGCGATAACCGGATACAGGTAGCGCATGTAGGTCGAGCCGTTGCAGGGACCGATCAGACACACGGCGAGCACGCCCAGCAGCGGCACCCAAATGGCCAGCCCGCGCCACGAATGGCGGCGCAACAGGTAGACCACCACGGCGATCATAATCCACACGTAGGTAGCCGAGCTCATGGTGAGCGAGATAAACGGAATGCGCTGCACCGCCACGCGATACAGGTTGATCAGGTGGTCGCACCAGCGCACAACCTTGCTATCGACCGGATGGAAGTCAAAGTACTTGAGGTTATCGGGCTTCGCCATAATCTCGGCACTGCGCGCCGTGCTGTAGACCCACGCATCGCGGGCACTCGGATAAAAGTAGCCGTAGTAGTTATTGATGAGCGCCGAGATGTAGCACTCGGGATCCTTTTTGAACATCTGCGCCCAGACCTCAAAATAGGCCTTGATGTCCTCCTGCGAGGCGTACTCGTTAAAGCAATTTTTGACGGCGTCCGACTTATCCGGGTTGTAGCGGCGGCCCAGATTGTCGTACTTGAGCACACGGTCGATCACGGCACGCTCATCGTCGGTCACCAAGCCGTCGCAAGGAGCCTCCACGATAGTGCCGTCCTCCTTAACCGTAGGGTTGACACCCGAGTTGAGGCCGTCGTGCTTTTGGACGAAACGAGCCGTCTGCTGGAACGGAATCGAGAGGATTTCGCGCTTGGAACCAGGCGTGATGTCGTGCGCCGGCATAAAGACCTTGGTGAAGTACATATTAGAGGCAAGGCAGAGTCCAAGCACCGCAAGAACTCCCACCCAGCGGAAACGCGAGATGGCGCCCGAAGGCGCAGCACCGGCCTGCTTGACTGCACGACGAGCCACATGCGCGTCCCATGCGCAAAACGCCGCCGCGATTACGCATGCCGCCAGAGGAAACACCAGGCCGCCGTTGCGCAGAAACGTGGAACCCATGGCACCCAGAGCGAGCAGCAGCCAGTCATGGCGCGCAAAGAGCACGGGCCTCTGTTCGCCCGCACGCTCGGCATTGGCATCGCGACGGGCAGGCCGCAGGCCACGAGCTTCACGGTCTGCACCAACAGCACCAAAAACGCGTCGGCAAACAGCACATCTTTGGTAAGCAGGGCCGCGTAGTTGGAGAACATGGGCATAAACACAAAGAACAGCAAGATCACGCCGCGGATCGGCAAGCTCACGCCCAGCTTGCGCAGCGACGAGATGGAATAGGCCATGCAGGCGGCCGTAATGACGAACTGAGCGCAGGTGTAGATGGCAAGTCCCGCATTGGCGCTGTTGAACAGTGAAAGCCCCAGCTGGACGCACGAACCGATGATAGCCGTGTGCACCACGGGGTGATGTCCGTTGAGCAACACGTTGGGATTGAGCAGACGCAGGTAGTCACTCGTGCCGTTGGGGTAGTTGAACCACTGGCGAATCTGCGCACCCGTATCCCCCATAAAAAGGCCGGGCAGCGAAGCGATGAGCGTGGGCGCCCAGGCGATCATAAGCACCAGAAAAGGCCCGGCAAAGGGATGGACCGAGAGCACGGCGTGAGCCACACGCCATACACGGCCAAAGTGCGCTTCGGAAAACGGAATGCGCCGAGAGCTCAGCCAATCTAGGCACTCAAAAGCCAGGTAGAAGGCAACGACCGCCAAGAGCATCCAGCCCACACCGCCTATCCAGGCGCAGATGATGCGGGCCTTGTCGCCGAGCACGATCTCGGCCGAATCGGTGAGGTCGTAGCTGCGACCAAACACCATGCAGACGGCAAAGAACAGCGACGGAAGGATCACCGAAGGACGCCAAGCATCGCCGCGGCCAAAGAACACGTAACGAAACGGCAGCGTGAGCAGGCAGGCAAGCGCAAGCAGCATGACCGCGTCGGTATGGCCGGCAAACGAGAGGAGCACCTCGTAGCACACGTACAGCATGCCCGAGGCTTTGGGATCAATCGCCAAGACTGCGTTGCTCGACACCGGGGCGGGATCGATGGAAAACGCCGTGGTCGCCAACAGCGCGAGCAAAAATGCGATGAGTGTCTGCTTGGCGGGGTAGCGCTTAAACCAGACGATGCGGGCAGCGTCACGCGCAGCCGTTGTGGAGAGGTCGGAATCCTTCACAGTCCGAAAGCCTTTCTAGAAACCTATCAAACTCGGCAAAACCACCACAAAGGTGCCTGTCCCCTTTGTGGTGGTCTTGGCTAGGCGTCCAGGTAGACGCGCTGAGGCTGGTTGCGGTGTCGGGCGAATATGATGAGCGCCAGGCCTGCAATCACAAGTGGCAGACTCAGCAGCTGACCCATGGTGATGACGCCGCCCAGCAGATAGCCCAGCTGGGCATCAGGCACGCGCACAAACTCAATGAGGAAGCGGACGATGCCGTAACCCATCACAAACACACCCATAAACGTACCCTGGGGCAGCAGCGGCTTTTTGCGGCTGAGCACCTGCAAGATGCAAAAGAGCACAATGCCCTCGAGAAATGCCTCGTAGAGCTGGGAGGGATGGCGCGGCATATCGCCTGCGGTGCCGCCAAAGATCACGCCCCAGGGCAGATCGGTCGGCTTGCCCCACAGCTCGCCGTTGACAAAGTTGGCACAGCGCCCCAGGCACAGGGCCAGCGGAGCACCGATGACCGCAAGGTCTGCCAGAGTCCACGCATCGAGCTTGTACATGCGGCACACGAGCACGCCGCCGATGATGCCGCCCACCAGGCCGCCATGGAAGCTCATACCGCCCTCGTTGGTGGCAAAGATCTCGAGCGGATGTGCCCAGTAGTAGCCGTCGCCGTAAAAGATGACGTAGAACAGGCGGGCGCCGATGATAAGGCCAAAGACCACACCGACCACGACGCTCGTCAGGTCGTCGACCGTAATGTCGAAACCCCAGCGACGCTGCGTGCGATACATGACGACCGCCGTGAGCAGAGCTCCGACCACATAGGCCAAGCCGTACCAGTAGATGGTGATGGGCCCCGCCGAAATGGCGACGGGATCAAGCATATGGTAGAGGTCGTTGAGCATATCGGTCCCCCTGCTCCCTACATACAAATGCGGCCGCGGGCCTTTCGCTCGCAGCCGCATATTTGGGCGTGACGTCTATGCGGAGCACATCGCCCGCAGCTTTCGCATCTTAGAACGGCGCGTACTCGTCGTACAGGTCCTCGGCCTCGCCGGAAGCATTGACCTGCTCAACGCGGGTAACGCCAGGCACGTGCTCCTTCAGGATGCGCTCGATGCCCATAGACAGGGTCAGCGAGCTCATGGGGCAGCCGGCGCAGGCGCCCTGCAGTTCCAGCTTGACAACACCCTCGTCGTCGACACCCACATACTCCATATCGCCGCCGTCGGCCTGCAGGTTGGGGCGGATCTCCTCAAGAACCTTCTTAAGCAGCTCTTCGTTAACAGCCACAGGGGCTCCTTTCTCACAATAACGCGGGCGCGCCCGCGGACAGGGGCTATGTTACTACAGCCATGTACCCGCTCACGAGCCATCCATGCGCGTGGACACGACTTTCACGAGCAGTCAATTTGGGACGGGGCTCTTTTAGCTGCTTTTGCCGGCGCCCGGCGCTAGCACACGTTGCCGCTACTGCTGAGTTTGTTCCCCGGTGCCAATGTGGACATCGACGATGACCTGGCGGTAGCTAATGCCGCAGGAGTCGAGAATACGGCGACTGATGCGGCCGTCGTCGGTGTCGGCATACTTATTGTCCAGGTAGACAACCTCGCCCACACCTACCTGCGCCAGGATCTTGGCGCAGTCGTGGCACGGGAACAGCGTGACGTAGACTGTGGAACCCTCAAGGTCTTTGAGCGAGCCGCGGTAGTTGAGCACGGCGTTGGCCTCGGCATGGACTACGTAGTTATGCTTGTCCTGCAGCGGGTCATCGCTCGTGCCCCACGGGAAAAAGTCGTCGTTGAGTGCCGAGGGCGTACCGTTGTAGCCCACCGAAAGGATGCGGTGGTTGGTGCTGGCGATGCACGCGCCCACCTGCGTATTGGGGTCCTTGCTGCGGCGCTGCGCGGCGATGGCCACGCTCATAAAGAACTCGTCCCAGCTAATAACGTCGCGGCGCTTGCCCGACGTGGTTTGATGAAGATCGTCCGACATGGCAGACACCTCCGAAATCGCAATAGTTTGACCCATTGTAGCAGGTGAAAGGTGGAGACGTTTTTGTCCCACCGCCCCCATCGCTACGCGCGACGAGGCTTTTGGTTGATGCGGTACAGTTCGGCGAGACCCCGCAGCGTCAGTGCGTCGTCTACCGTCAGGCTGTGGCCGAGCAACGCCGCGAGCGCCTCGGCATCGTCGCCAGTGATGACGATGGGCACGCTGCCCTCGCCCGCCGCCTTGGTCGAGCGCATCTCGGCAAGCACCATGTCGAGCATGCCGTCGATGCGAGCCACCTCGCCCAGAACCACGCCCGAGCGCATGGCCTCGCGCGTGTTGCGACCGATCACATGCGTTGGTGCCGAGGGCTCGACCTGCGGCAGGCGCGCCGCAGCGGCCGAAAGCGAGCGGGCGCCAAGTGCCAGACCAGGCGCGATGACGCCGCCGACAAAGGTTCCGCGCGCATCGATGACCTCGATATTGGTCGTAGTGCCCAGGTCGATCGCGATGCACGGAGAGCCGTAGACGGCACGGGCCGCCACGGCGTCGGCGATGCGGTCGGGGCCGATCTCGGCCGGGTCGTCGTAGTGCACGGGCATGCCGGTCTTGAGGCCCGGCCCCACGGTGAGCACGCGCCCCGTGCAGGTGCGGGAAAGTGCCGCCTTCCACGGGCGCTCGAGCGCCGGCACCACGCAACTCAGCACGGCCGCCGCGGGAACGAGTACACCCGGCATGCCCGCATCGATTGCCAGCGCGCCCATGACCTGCACGAGCCTCATGCGCGCCTCGTCGGCCGTGATGCTCGACGGCGTCGTGATCTCGCACGTCGCAAGCGGGCATTCCTGCGCCGCGGCCGAATCCTCGGCAAACAGGCCAAAGCGAATGAATGTGTTGCCCACATCGACCGTCAATATATATGCGCACCCATTAAGCATCGTCGGCGCTCCTTTCGTCTGCCCAGCAGTATATCGCCTACCCAAACCAGCTAAAAAGCCCCGTCCCAAATTGACTACCTTGCGGCTATACTGATGCGCGGTCGTGCGCGAGCTCACGCGGCGGCCCTTGGTAACCCGACTTCCCGCGCCGTATCCGTAGCGGCGCTTGCGGGGGAAGCGGATATACGCAAAGGAGTTCTATATGAGCAATCCCTCGAACCGCACCTCGATGCGCGGTCAACTCACGCTGCGCGGCGTCGTCATCGGCGTCCTTGGCTGCGTGATTATCACGGCAAGCTCGGCCTATACCGCCCTCAAGATGGGCGCCCTCCCCTGGCCGATCATTTTCGCTGCCGTCATTTCGCTGTTCTTCCTGAAGCTCATGGGCAACGCTAGCCTCAACGAGGCCAACGTCACCCACACCATCATGTCCGCAGGCGCCATGGTCGCCGGCGGTCTGGCGTTTACCATCCCGGGCGCCTGGATGCTGGGCTATGCCGACCAGATCAGTTGGCTCGACATGTTTATCGTGGCACTCGCCGGCACCATCTTGGGCCTTCTGGCGACAGCGCTCATCCACCGTCACTTTATCGTGGACGCCGCGCTGGAGTTCCCCACCGGCAACGCCGCAGCTCAGACCCTGCGTGCCACCGAGGCCGGCGGCAAGACCGGCAAACAGCTCTTTGGCTCCATGGCCATCGCAGGCATCTACAGCGTGTTGCGCGACGCTCTGGGCGTGGTGCCCAGCATGCTGTGCACGCTCAATATCCCCGGCGTGACCTTTGGCATCTACAACTCGCCCATGTTGCTGTCCATCGGCTTTTTGGTGGGCTTCGCCCCGGTTGCCTTTTGGTTTGCCGGCGCGCTGCTGGGCAACTTTGGCATTATCGTCGGCGGTACCGCTGCCGGCCTCTTCGATGTTGTGACCGCGCAGGGTGTCGTCAAGTCCCTGGGTATGGGCCTTATGATGGGCTTTGGCGTCGCCGTCGTCCTTAAAGACATCCTGCCGCAGGTCGCAGGTATCGTCCGCGGCCTCGCCGCCGACAGCTCCAGCGACACCGACGAGCAGTCGCTCATCTCGGGCTCCCTTAAGCTCGACGTCGGCATCATCGGCCTGAGCACCGCCGCCATCGCCGTGATCGTTGCCATCGCGCTCGACCTCGGTCCCGTCCCGGCCGTCATCGTCACGCTGTTCACCTTTGTCACCACCATCATGAGCGCTCAGAGCTGCGGTCAGACGGGTATCGACCCCATGGAGATCTTTGGCCTCATCGTCATGCTCATCGTGGCAGCCTTCGCGCAGCTCACGCAGGTCAAGCTGTTCTTTATCGCCGGCATCGTTGCCGTGGCGTGCGGCCTTGCGGGTGACGTCATGAACGACTTTAAGGCCGGCGCCGTGCTGGGTACCAACCCGCGCGCACAGTGGGTCGGCCAGGCCATCGGCGGCATCGTGGGCGCCCTGGTCGCCGCAGCCGTCATGGTCGCGCTCGTCACCGCCTATGGTCCGGACGCCTTTGGCCCCGACAAGAGCTTTGTGGCCGCGCAGGCAAGCGTGGTCGCCACCATGGTCTCGGGCATCCCGAGCGTGCCGTGGTTCGCAGGCGGCTTTATCGCCGGCATCGTCATGTACTGGCTCGGCATTCCGGCCATGATGATCGGCCTGGGCGTGTACCTGCCGTTCTACATGTCGCTCACGGCCTTCCTGGGCTCCTGCATCAAGCTCGCCTACGACAAGTGGG
>ENA-OQKS01000367-OQKS01000367.1-human-gut-metagenome-genome-assembly--contig:-NODE-367-length-13264-cov-6.142727_pt1 | contig 13264 bp, 12 predicted proteins | sample MGYA00242804_ERZ504808 | MGnify/ENA primary metagenome ERZ504808 (study PRJEB26092, sample SAMD00036375) | human gut metagenome | host: Homo sapiens | study: EMG produced TPA metagenomics assembly of...
CGTTGGACAGGGTCGACGTGACCGTGGTCGTGGCCTTGGACGCGAGCTTGTCGGCGAGGCCGCGGGTGGTGCCGTCGCCCAGCCACGGGCTCGTGGTGGACTTGTCGAGCTTGGCCTGGTCCTGCTGCTGCGCCCAGGCGAGCGGATCGCCGGTGCCCGTATACTTCAGGTAGTCGGCAATATCCTTCTTGAGGCCGTCCTCGGTCTTGAGGGTGACGCTCTGGTTCGGGGCGGTGCCGTACACGTCGTAGGACGCGACCTTCACGACCTTGAACGTGTGTCCAGTCAATTGGTCCGCGCTCGTGGCGTTCAACGTGATGGTCTTCTCACCGTCCGTGACGACCTGCGCGTTCGCGCTGGACGCCGCGACGGCCCCCAGTCCCGCGACGGTGGCGATGGCGGCCGCCATCGCCGTGATCTTAGTGAGTTTCATGGGGAACTCTCCTTCTTTCATGAAAGACCGTTCGGCCGGACGGTCGAACGGGCCGCGCGCCGGCGTGCATGCGGCGCGCGAAATCTGTCGCTACGCCCTGGAGCGTTTCGCTCCGAGGACGGCCAGCACGAGCGCTGCGGCGATGACGGACAGGCCGAGCATCGTGTTGTTCCGGGCCTCGGACGCACCCGTCAACGGCAGCGCGCTCTGTGCGACCCGCGTGATCGTGAACGCCGCCTTCGCGATGCCGGTGACGTCGGCCGTGTTTCCCTCGTCGTCCTTGGTCTTTGCGATGGAGGCATGGACGGTGAGGGCGCCGCTGGATGCGGTGCCGCCGGTGGCCGTGATGGTGATCCGGTATCCGGCCTTCGAGCAGGCAAGGTCGCCCGGGCAGTCCGTCCGGTCCTCGGCCGCGTAAAACGTATACGTGCCGGCCTTGGCCACGGTCGCCGTGGCCAAGGTGAAGTCCTTGGCCACGCCGTCCCGCAGACCGCCGACGGACCGTGTTCCGGATACCGTGATGGTCTTGTCACTAACGGCCTTCCTGGTGGCCTGGTCGGATGGGATGAACGTGAACCTGAACGTCTCGCCGTTCTTCGAATCGCGGCCGGTCAGGGTTTTGGAGCCGTTCACGGTGACCGTGGCGGGTGTCGGACTGTTGACGAATCCACTGGTGAACGTCCAGTCGGGATGCGTGTTGTCGAGCGTGAACGGGTGGCTACTGTCATCCTTGTGGAACCCGGACGGGGCTTGGGAGTCGGTGAGCGTGTACGCGCCCATGTCGAGGCCTGTCACCCTGAACGATCCGTCGGTCCGGTCCTCGTCGCCGTCGCCGTTGTCCGTGATGGTCCTGGACTGGCCGTCCGGGCCGGTCAGGGTCCAGGAGGATCCGGCCAGCGGATTGTTTTCGGTGTCGGTCTTGCGCCATGAGACGGTTCCCTTGCGGGTCTTGACGTCGACCAGCCGGGTGTCGAACGTGGCGCGGCCGCATTGGTCTTTGACCGTGACCTTCACATGGCATGGGCCTTCGTTCGGGAACGTGATGGAAGTGGCCGATCCGGTCGGGTCGGAGAACGACGCGTTGCAGTCGGATTGCCACTGGTACGTGTATGGCGGCGTGCCTTTGGTGACGGTCACGGAAGCCTGCACGGTCGATCCGGCCGTGGCGTCGGACGGGATCGTGGCCTTCACGTCGAGGCTTTTCTCCACTCCGGACAGGATGAGGAAGTTCAGGAACGCTCGTATGGCGTTGCGGTCGGCGTCGGTGTTTTTTTGTAATTCGTGTCCGGCCTCGTACATGACCATGCCGTTGCCGTAGTCGCCGTATCCGGGACCCACGGCCATGAACACGGCCGGACCGGGAGACATACCGGCGAGGACTTGCCGCTGGTTCGGGTCGGTCTCCAGCACCCTGGTGGTGGCGCGCCACGCGCTGCCGGGGGCGGGCATGTAGATCTCTTCCGCTCCGTTGGCGTGCGCGGCGAACGTGTTCCCGACGAACTGCATGATCGGGTCCGACGCGGCGCCCGCCACCTGGTAGGCGCCGCTTACACCCGACGCTCCTTTATGCTTGTCTCCGATGAGCAGGCCGTTGGTGGACAGGAAGAACATGGAACCGTCATCCACGCCCTTGCCCTTGGTATTGCTTTCGAGATAGGAGACGGCGTGGCATCCGGCCCAGATGTAGCCGCCGCCCTTGTTGAAGGAGGCGAGTGGGCTATGCGTCGCTGTGGTCGGTTCGGCGTGCGGCATGACGTAGATGTCGTCGCAGGAAGAGTCCAGGTCCGCCGGAGTCGCTTTTTCTTTGTAGACGCGGTCATCGCTGGCATTCTCGTTCCGCAGGATGCCGGACTTGACTAGGTACTTCTTGGCTATATCGCCGTTTTGCTTGTCGAGCACGACGCGGGGGACCGAGGAGATCTTCCGGCTGTCGGCAACCGTGACGGCGGTGTCGGTGGGCCCATCGATGCGCACGCCGTAGCCGCGCCACTTGAACAGCATCGACCTGACGTTGTACGCCGGATATGACGAACGGGCCGGAGATGTAGTTCCTGCCGTTGTAGGTGAGGTCCACGCCGGTCTGGCTGGTCTTGCTCCCGTTGATGACCCAGTACACCGGGACCTTGGCGTTGAGGACGAGATCGTAGATGAGGCCGTATGGTTTGAGCTGGGCGTCGTCAGAAAAGGTGTCGCCCATGTCGACGATGTACGAGCCGACGGGGAACGTGATCTCGCCCGTCTTGCCGGCGGACTTCACCGCTGTCTCCGCCGTGGACGTGCCGGCCGGCATGTCCTCGCCGCTCGCGGTGCCGCCCACCGACAACGCGAGCACCATGGCGAGGACGACCATTATAGCCAGGAGGAACCTACTACCCCCCCCCGGTGGTTTTCCGTTTTCTGCCATTCTCATCAGTGCTTCCTTCCAAGGACGGAATCGGATTTCACGCCCGAACTATGACGCCGCGGATCAGAATCTCTTGTGAACAACAGCGGTATGCACAACGCCGCGAGCACGTAGGCCGCCACCACGGACAGAGGAACCGGACGCGGGTCGATGACCTGTGACTCGTCTGGAACCTCCGCCGGGATCGCGGCGCGCAGTCCGGACACGAGCAGACGGTGCGTGTTCACCCCGTACGGCGTGCATGTCATCAGGGTGACACGGTCCTCGTCCTCGACGATCCTGAGTTTCGACACGTCGGACGGTTCGATCACGCTGACGCGGTCGACCTTGTAGCCCAGGGTCTCGCCCATCACCTTGATGTAGAAGGAATCGCCCTTCTTGAGCTCGTCGAGCCTGGTGAACATCAATGCCTTGACCAAGCCCCTGTGCCCGGTGATGACCGCGTGCGTGCCCTTGCCTCCGACGGGCAGGCTGCTGCCATACAGGTGGCCTGCCCCGAGCTCGAGCGTGGATTCGGATGTGCCGTGGTAGATGGGCAGGTCGACCCCAATCTTCGGGATGGTGACCGACCCCATGACGCCCCCGCCAGCGTCAAGCATGGAGAGGTATCTCTTGTCGGAGACGGAACCCTTCGTCTGCGTGAACGGGTCGTTGGCCTCGCCGAGGACGTACTGTCCATGCGAGGCGAGGTCGCGGTTGTACGCGCGCGCCTCCTTCAATTCGTTCTCCGCCCGCGGATACGGCCAGCCCGCGACCGTTTTCTCCAGACGATCAGACGTGGCGGACTGTTCCCCGGCGGACCGCGACTGCAGCATGACCGGCACGGACACCACCACCAGTGTGTTTTGTCAAGTTGTTATAGGCCAGTGTGGCGTGAGTTTTCCTTCCGAAAAAGCGGTAGGTTTTAGTCCAGTTCGGAACTGGCCTGTCATTGCTCGTGTTTTATTGTTTCATTGCATAAGAGCATGAGTCCTGCGATAGGACTCGCCCTCGAACCTGAGCATCCTGCCGTGATGCACGGTCCGGTCGATGATCGCCGCGGCCATGTTCGGATCCCCGAACACCCGGCCCCACCCGCTGAACTCGATGTTCGTGGTGTAAACGATGGATTGCATCTCGTACGCGTTGGTGATGACCTGGAACAACAACCGGCTGCCTTCCTCGTCGATCGGCACGTAGCCCAACTCGTCGATGATCAACAGGCGGGCCTTGCCGATGGACGCGATTTCCCTGTCGAGTTTGCCTTCCGTGCTGGCGTGCAACAAGCGCATGACCAGGCCAGCGGCGGTGAAGAACCGTACCGTCATGCCTTCCAGGCAGGCCTTCCTTCCCAACGCCATCGCCAGATGGGTTTTGCCCGTGCCGGGAGGTCCGAACATGACCACATCCTCCGGACGGCTCGCGAACTCCAATGATTCAAGCGACCGCCTGCCCCAATCCACCGGAAAACGAATGTTCTCCCAGTCATAGCCGTCCAATGTCTTGACGGCCGGGAAACCGGCCTGCTTGAGCAGCCGGGATCGTTTCGATCGTTCCCTGGACTCGATCTCCGCGTTCATCCATTGGTCCATGAACTCCATTTGCGACGGGGTCGCGGTTTCGAGCTGGTCGGCGAGCACTTGCCTGGTCAACGGCAGTCGGCGCGCCAATCGCATGATCGTTTCCATTTTCCTGTTCGTGGACGCGCGGCGTCGGGTGGCGTCCGGCGCGGGGTTCTGGATCCGGCTCATCGGTCCTTCCCTCCTTCCCGCTCCTTGAGCGTATCGCCATCGCCTGTTTTCATGAAGTCGTCGTACACGCTCAGGTCGGGCGCGGGAACATCGGCCGGCGCCTCGCCGGACGCTATCCGTCTGGCCATGATGCTCAGGGCTGCCTCGTCGATCGGTCTGCCCTGGCCGATGATGTGTTCCGCGGCTTTGCAGGCCGCGTCGAAACCGCAAGCGGCACCCACGCGCTCCAACAAGCGGAACGTGGCCTTGCGCCGGGCGGAGTCCTGCGCGTCGATCAGGGTTCTCAGGCCCTCGGGAAAATCACCGCGCACGGGTGATTCGCCCCACGCGCGTGGCTTGCGCGCCAATGCCGGCAGCAGCGACGACGGGCTACGCACCGTACCGGCCTGCTCGCCATAAGCCCTGGGCAGCGAGGCCACCTTGCGGCCGTCGCGGGTACGGATCTCCACGTCGAACGCGCGCAATCCCACCAATAGCGGCCAGCTACGCCAGGCCGGGCCCGCGAGGTAACGATACGAACCGACCTGTATGACACCTTCCTTGTCGGCGCGCCGTTCCTGCCAATCGACCGCGTCGAAGCGCACGCGCGGCAATGGCCGCATGCCCGCCCGGTCCTCTTCGAACAAGTCGTTCACGCTTTCATCAGCCCGGTAATGCTTGTCGTTGCCGAGTTCGTCACACCGCGACAGCAGATGCTTGCTTAACTGCGCATAGGACTCGACGTTCAACAACGGGACCATGAGGTTGCGGCGCAGGAACCCGACCGCGTTCTCCACGCTGCCTTTCTCCCAACCGCTCCTGGGATTGCAGAACCTGGCCTCGATCCGGTAATGCTCCAGGAACAACTGGAAGAGCCCGACGATCGTGATCTTGTCCCAAGCGGTCCGGTGCGCGGCCCCTGTGGCGTTATCCATCACCAACACCATCGGAACCAGGCCGATATGCTCGAAGATCTCGACCAATCCCTCGCACACGCATTGCGCGTTCTCGCCAGGCAACGCGACCACGTAACGCTTGTTCGAATACGGAAACGACGCCACCAGGCAATGCACCTTGGTTTTCACGCCCGCCAGCACCACCACGGCCTCGCCGAAATCGACCTGCATGACCCCGGGCCGCCATTCCAGCTCCATGAACCCGTCACAGGCGGGACGATGTTCTTGACGCCATTGCTTCACGTAACGCTGCACCGCGGAATACGAGCCGGTGAACCCTTTCTCCGTGACGAGTCTGTCGTACACGCGTTTGGCGGTATGGCGCTGCTTGCGGGGCATGAACCGGTCCGCTTGCAACCACTCGTCGATCACGGGCGTGAACCCGTCGAGTTTCCTCGGCCGCGTGGTCGATGGTTTGGGTTTGGGCGAGCAATCCTCCATCAAGGCGTATTTCCTGACCGTGTCCCTGGACACGTTCAAATCACGGGCGATGGCTCGCCATGGCGTTCCCTGCTGGTCAAGGAGCCTGATACGTTGTTGAACCGACACCGGTATGGTCATTCCTTTCCTTTCCCGAGAACCGTCAATGGTTGTTTTTTTCAACTCGGGAAACTAATCGATAACGACAGACCGGTGTCACTTGTTTTCCATCAACGATGAAATGGACTAATTCCTACCGCTCTTTCGGACTAAAAACCAAACGCTCAACCGGTCTTAAAACCATTGAACATAAACACATGCGGCTGACGGGCCCGGATCCGGACACGCGGCAGCCGCATGGCCGCCGGGCGCGAGGCGCCGGCCCGCGGCATCCTCGAGGCCCATGCCGGTTCCTTCATGGCCGTGTACGGGTACCGCAAGACGCGCGCCCGGTCGTCGGCGCAGGGCCGGGATCCGGCCGGGATCGACCGCGGCTGGGTGATGGACATCATGCGGGAACCGGGAGTCCGCGGCGTGCGCCGCGGCGGGACGCCCGTCACCGCCAGACCGGCGAAGGGGGCGCGGGCGGCGGGCCCGGCCTCGTGGGACGCGGGTTCGAGGCGGGGCGCCCGGACCGGCTGCACGTGGCCGGCATCGCCTGCGTGCGCATGGCCAACGGACGCTTCGGCTGCACGGCGCCCGGCCGCCGACGTGCTCGCCCGCGGGTGTATGTGATCAAATAAAAGTGTTCGGCGTGAGGTGGTGACGTTTTCTTGGACTCGTTGAGTCAAGGAGGGCGTTGTCATGACGTATAGCAGGCAGCAGTGGGATCGGGCGGTGGGCTTGTATATCAGATACGAGTGTTGCGCCGCGGATGCGATCCATGAGCTTGGGTATCCCAGCAAGGAAGCCCTGCGGATGTGGTACCGGGAGCGGCTGGAGGAGGAGCGCGCCGGCGTGCCTTCCAGACGTGGGGAACGGCAGCGGCGTTACAGCGAGGAGCAGAAGTGCGCGGCGGTGGACCATTACCTCGAGTGCGGCAGACGGCTCAGCCGCACCATGCGGATGCTCGGCTATCCGGAAAGCAAGGAACTGCTCATGGCGTGGATCGACGAGCTGGCGCCCGGCCGGCGCAGGCTGAGACACGGGCCGGTGCCCGAGGAGTTGAAGCGGAAGGCGGTGGTGGCGGTCGCGTCCGGAAGGTTGAAATCGCATGAGGCGGCCGCCGAACTGGGCGTGCAGGCCGCGGTCGTGCGAGAATGGAAACGACAGATGCTCGCCGGATCCAAGGAGACGCACGTGGCGAGAGAACGCAGGGAAAGACCCGGGGACGGAGGCGGCGCACGGCCCGTGGTTCCGGATGCGCCGGCGGTGGCCGCCGGTTCGCGGGATGCGGCCGGTCTGGCGGACGCGTTGGCGTCGATGGAGAAGCGGCTGGCGCGGATGCAGGCCCGTCTGGACGAGCTGGACGCCGACGTCGAGCGGCAGCGGCGGGAGAAGAGGGAGCTCGACGTCGAGATCGCGATCCGCCGGGGCGCGTTGGAGCTGTTGGGAAAAGAGCCGGGCGCAGACCCGGAAAACCTGACCAACCGGGAGAAGACGATTCTCGTCAAGCAAATCAGTGAGGCTCAGAGCGTGAGCGTGAAAAGCCTGCTGCCCGTGGTCGGGCTCGCGCACAGCACCTACCATTACCGGCTCAACGCCATGAGGAGGCCGGACCGGGATGCGTGGCTGCTTCCCTTGGTCGAGGGGCGTTCGAGAACAGCGAGAAGCGCTACGGCTACAAGCGCGTGCACCTGGAATTGCAGGGCATGGGGATAACGGTGTCGGCCAAACGCGTCATGAAACTCATGACCAAGCACGGCATGGTGCCGTTGTTCAAGAGCGCGAAGCGCTACAGCTCGTACAAGGGCGAGCTCACTAGGGCTCCTGAGAATCTGGTCAACCGCGACTTCCACGCCGACGGGCCGAACATGCTGCGGGTGACGGACCTGACCGAGTTCAGCATCCCGGCGGGCAAGGCGTACCTGTCGCCCCTGATCGACTGCTACGACGGGCTTCCCGTCGCCTGGACGATCGGCACGAGCCCCAACGCCGAGCTGGCCGACGGCATGCTTTCGGACGCGTGCTCCACGCTCGGCGAGGGCGACAGGCCGGTCATCCATTCCGATCGCGGCTGTCACTATAGGTGGCCGGAATGGATCCGCATCTGCGAGGAGCACAAGCTGACGCGTTCGATGAGCGCGAAGGGCTGCAGCCCGGACAACGCCGCCGCTGAGGGGTTCTTCGGCAGGCTCAAGCAGGAGTTCTTCCACAAGCGCAGCTTCGCCGGGGTCTCGATGGACGAGTTCATCGGCATGCTCGACGACTACATGGTCTGGTACCGCGACAAACGCATCAAGACCGAGTTTGGCATGAGCATCATGGGCCGGCGCCGCGAGCTCGGACTCGTGGCATAATCAAAAAGCAAGGATAAAGAAGTCCAACAAAACGGCACCACCCCATGCACCGCTGGTACCCCGCCCGCGGGAGCATGGAGCGCACCGTGGAGACCAGGCCCGCGCAACGGTCGCCCACCACCAGCCTGACGCCCCTGAGGCCGCGCTCGATCATGCCTCTGACGAACTGCTCCCAGCTGGCGGAATCCTCCTTCATGCCCTCGGCCACTCCGATGACCTCGCGGTGGCCTTCGGAGTCCACCCCGACGGCGACGAGCACGCTCACGTTCTCCACCGAGCCGCCCCACGAGCGCCTGTGCCACACGCCGTCCATGAACACGTAGGGGTATTCGCGTTCCAACGGCCTCGTGCGCCACGAGTCGATGTCGGCGTACACCCTCTTGAGTTTGTCGGAGAGGGTCTGCGAGGGCATCCTCTCGCCCCACAGCAGCTGGCTGATGTCGTCGACCTGGCGGGTGGAGACGCCCGCCAGGTACATGTCGATCAGGGCCTCCTCGACGCTTTCCCCGCGCCGGCGGTAGCGTTCGACCACCGCCGATTCGAACAGGGCGCCCTTCAGTTTGGGCACCTTCAGCTCGAGCGTGCCGGCCTTGGCGGTGATCCTGCGTTCGTAATGGTCGGCGCGGTACGCCTTCCAGCCGCCGGAACGCTCGTATCTGGACGCCCCGGCGATCTCGTCGGCCTCCGCGTCGAGCATCGCGTTGAGTATCTCGGTGACCTTCTGCGTGACGAGCCGGTCGAGCCTGGTCTCGAGCATGTGCTGGTCGATCTGTATGATGTTCTCGGGCATGGTTCCGCCTCCTGGTTTCCAATCTCGGTTTTTAGTTTTGGCGAATGAAAAAACGTACACAGGACGCGGGGCCATGCCTTTCACGTCAGGCCTGAAAACCCAAAGTGCGCAAGAACTCGGACGTTGTCCTGCTGGGTGGCGTGTTGCTGCTGACCCGTAAACGCATTAACCGGAGTCTGGAAAGCTTGAACAGAAACGAATCCGGATTCGCCCAGTGAATGCAATGAAACCGCGCAGACTTCACTGCGCGGTTTTCATATAGGTGGCGCGGCTATTAAGCTGGAACCGCTTACGAAGCTTCGTGAAGGTATCGGAGAAAGAAAGCAGGTCGTGTTATGAAGGGCATCATTCTTGCCGGTGGCTCGGGAACCCGTCTTTACCCGCTCACCACGGTGACATCGAAGCAGCTGCTTCCCGTGTACGACAAGCCGATGATCTACTATCCGCTGAGCGTGCTGATGATGGCCGGGATCCGCGACATCCTGATCATCAGCACGCCGCACGATCTGCCGAACTTCGAGCGTCTGCTGGGCGACGGCAGCCAGTACGGCGTGAGCTTCTCCTACAAGGTGCAGCCGAGCCCCGACGGCTTGGCCCAGGCGTTCCTGCTGGGCGAGGAGTTCATCGACGGCGAGCCGTGCGCTCTGGTGCTGGGCGACAACATCTTCTACGGCAATGGCTTGGGCCGCACGCTGCGCAAGGCGGCTGCGGCCGAGCATGGTGCCACGGTGTTCGGCTACTACGTGGACGACCCGGAACGCTACGGCGTGGTCGAGTTCGACGAGAACAAGAAGGCCATCTCCATCGTGGAGAAGCCGGAGCATCCCGCGTCCAACTACGCGGTGACCGGCCTGTACTTCTACGACGAGCGCGTGGTCGAGTTCGCCAAGCGGATCAAACCGAGCGCTCGCGGCGAACTGGAGATCACGGACCTCAACAGGATGTATCTGGAGGACGGTTCGCTGAACGTGCAGACGCTCGGCCGCGGCTACGCCTGGCTCGACACCGGCACGATGGACTCCCTGTTCGAGGCGGGCGAGTTCGTGCGTACCGTGCAGCGGGCGCAGGGGCTGCCGATCGCGGTGGCCGAGGAGATCGCGTTCGAGAATGGCTGGATCGACCGTGAGCAGCTGATGAAGGCTGCCGAGAAGTACGGCAAGAGCCCGTACGGCAAGCATCTTAAGGATGTTGCCGACAACAAAATCATCGTCAAGTCGAAGCACGACTGAACCGTTGAATGGTTTGATACTTCTATAGGGATTGGTTAATTGAAAGTCAACGAACTTTTTACAAGGAAAAATTGGCTGTTACTTAAGGCGATGGTCAGTACGGATTTCAAGCTGCGATATCAGCAGTCTATTTTGGGTTACCTGTGGTCTGTGCTGAAGCCGCTTATGCTGTTCGCCATAATGTATCTGGTTTTTGTGCGGTTCCTTCGCTTCGGCGCTGATGTTCCGCATTTCGCAGTTGCTCTTCTGCTGGGTAGCGTTATGTGGAATTTCCTCGCGGAAGCCACGAACGGCGGTATGACTTCAGTTGTGGGTCATGGTGATCTGCTTAGAAAGATTCATTTCCCCAAGATCACGGTTACCATTGCCTCGATTATGAGTGCGCTGATCAATTTTGGGATCAACCTCATCGTGATGATTTTTTTCATCCTTATCAATGGTGTGCATATTTCGTTTAAAGCGGTCTTGATTATCCCTATTTTTGCGGAGCTTCTGCTCATTGCATCAGGTCTTGCATTTTTCCTGGGCGCATTGTTCGTGAACTTCCGTGATTTGAGCCCTATTTGGGAAGTCGTTCTGCAAGCTGGCTTCTACGCTACGCCCATCATTTACCCTATTTCTTTGGTGGCCACCAATATTGGTCCTCAAGCAGCTCGTTTCATTCTGCTTAATCCTATGGCACAGATAATTCAGGACGCCCGGTATGTGCTTATTGCGCCCGAGAATCAGACGGTATGGCAATCGTTCAGTACGTCATTGGTCGGTTTGATTCCGGTCGCTCTGTCCGTTGTCATTTTTATAGGTGGACTGGTGTTTTTCGAGTCTCGTTCTAAGTTGTTCGCGGAGCTGGTGTAATGAAGGAAGATATGCAGCAAACTTCGGATATTGCGCTCAAGGTTACGAACGTCTCTAAAAGCTTCAAGCTTCCTACGGAGAAATCGAGCAGCTTGAAGAACTCTTTGTTCAATCTTATTCGTGGTGTTCACGGGTATACGATTCAGGAAGTTCTGAAGGACATCTCCTTTGAAGTGCACAAGGGCGATTTCTTTGGCATTGTCGGGCAGAATGGTTCTGGAAAATCGACGTTGCTGAAAATTATTTCGCAAATCTATACGCCGAATACCGGTAGCGTTCAGGTTGAAGGCAAGCTTGTCCCCTTCATTGAGCTTGGCGTTGGTTTCAACCCTGAGCTGACTGGCAGAGAGAATGTGTATCTGAATGGCGCAATGCTGGGCTTCTCCAAAGACGAAATTGACGCCATGTATGACGATATCGTCGATTTTGCCGAGCTGGGCGATTTCATGGAGCAGAAGCTCAAGAACTACTCCAGTGGTATGCAGGTGAGGCTTGCCTTTTCCGTCGCGATTAAGTCTCAGGGAGACATTCTTGTTCTTGATGAGGTTCTTGCCGTTGGCGATGAGGCTTTCCAGAAGAAGTGTCAGGACTTTTTCTTTGACGCGAAGCGTGAGAAGAAGACAATTATTCTTGTCACTCATTCCATGAATGATGTTCGTAAGTATTGCAATAAGGCAATGCTGATTGAAAATGGGCATATTACCAAGTTCGGTAAGCCTGATGAAGTGGCCAATGCGTATTCGAACATCTTCCTACGCAGGCAACAGGCTGAGGTTGCTGCTGAAAATAATGAGAAGAAGTTGAGCACTAGCGCTGCGTGTGAGTTGAAGGACATTAAGGTTGTCGTTTCCGACGAGGAACGTCAGCTACTCGATATCAACGAGGACTTCGTTGTCGAAGCAACACTTGAATGCAAGCGTGATTTGCAGGGAGGCGTTTTCGCGATCAATCTCATAGATCAGGAGGGACGCGTTTCCGTTGCCGCTTCAACACGTTCCTGCAAGGGTGAGGGTATCTTCGCAAAGGGAACTCATCGCATTCGCTTCAACATAGGAAATACGTTGCCGTATGGCAGTTTCCATATCAATATTGCGGTTGCAGAAGGATATGATCTTGTCCTGAGGCAGGAAAACGTATACAACTTCGGCATTAAAAAGGATAAGGAATATAACCAAGTATTGATGCATCCCCATATTGATGTGTCCGTTCTTTGACTATATTCGGTGGGGCATTAGACTTAAATCATGCGTGATGGATCACGAGTCCTGATAACTCAGAGTGCTTTTTCCGGTATTGGAGGCAGTGAGGTGCAAGCTTTTGAGCTTGCACAATACCTGCGAAAGCAGGGTTGCCAAGTCACATTGTTCGCTTGGATGTGTGGCTCTCCAATGTCGGATATTCTGCAGGAGAATGGGTTCCGTGTCCTCACTCCCGAGTCGGAGGAATCGTCTGCGCTCTCGCTGAGCGATTTCGATATCATATGGGTTCAGCATGAGACGTTACCTGTGCAGTTGCTGAAGGAATTCGTGGATAATACGGCGAAGTCCGACCCTCTTATGATTTTCTCACACTTGTCGCCGTACCGGGAAGTGTACATTGAGCATCCGTATACTTTCGATCTTGAAGCTAAGCTGGCTGATGTCATCGTCTTTAATGCTCCGAATACACGTGATGCACAGAAATCGGAGTTTCGTTCCTACGAGCGGATGATGCTTTATCCGAATCCTGCGCCGCTTGATTTTGTCGCATCAAAGCATATGCAATCAAGCGAGATGCATAAGATACTAGTGGTCTCCAACCATCCGCCGAAGGAATTACAGGAGGCGATGAGCCTTCTTTCCGCTAGGGGATATCAAGTGGACATGCTCATCGACGCGATAGGCAGCGAGAAGCCGGCCATCACCTCTGCGGAGTTGTTGGATCACTATGATTGTGTGATTTCGATAGGCAAGACGGTGCAATACTGCCTTGTACAGGGCATACCTGTGTTCTTGTACGATCGTTTTGGG
>ENA-OQKS01000368-OQKS01000368.1-human-gut-metagenome-genome-assembly--contig:-NODE-368-length-13236-cov-4.256846_pt1 | contig 13236 bp, 7 predicted proteins | sample MGYA00242804_ERZ504808 | MGnify/ENA primary metagenome ERZ504808 (study PRJEB26092, sample SAMD00036375) | human gut metagenome | host: Homo sapiens | study: EMG produced TPA metagenomics assembly of...
GAGCATAAGTCAGCGAGCGCTGTCCAGAATGTACAAGTTGGCATAGAAAAAGGCAAGGCATAGTACCTTTTGGTCATGCCTTGCCTTTTGAATGACAAATTGTCGTTCTGGGCGGCGCGCAGCGTCAACTGGTTGCGCGGTTCGTAGAACCGCGCAACATAAGAGCCGCCCCCTCCCGCGCACGGAACGGGAGGGGGCTAAAGGTAGGAGTCTACCGGTGGGTTGACCCCACCGGACAGACGATGACCAGGTGATCCTTTACAGGATCGTCAAGGTTTCCGTGGGGTACCCGTTGGGTACTTAGAGCATCACGCAAGCGACGGTCAGGATGATGGCGCAGACGACGGAGAGAGCGACGATGAGCTTAAGGGCAAACTTGAGCCAGGTCGTCCACTCGATCTTGGCCAGGGCGAGACCGCCCATGATGGCGCCGGAGGTCGGGGTGAACAGGTTCACAACGCCGATGGCAGAGGAGAAGATCATGACCATGACCTCGGGCGAGAAGCCGAGCTTAACAGCCAGCGGTCCCATGATAGGCATGGAGACGGTAGCCATACCAGAGGTCGAGGGGATCAGGAAGGACAGGCCGAAGTAGACCAGGAAGCTCATGGGAGCGAAGATCACGCCGGACAGGCCAGCCAGAGCATTGGCGGCAGCGTCGAGGACGTAGACGTCGAGGCCGGTGTTAGCCATGAGGACGGAGATACCACGGGCGAGGGCGATGACGAGAACAACGGACATCATGTCGGCAGCGCCGGTGATGAAGGTGTTAACGATCTGCTTCTCGGACAGGCCACCGATGATACCGATCAGGACGGCCATGAGGAAGAACCAGGTGGAAGCCTCGTCGAAGTACCACTGACCAATGGGCAGGCCGGTGATCAGGGCAGACCAGCCCTGGACGACGGCGTTACCGTCGGCGTCGTAGACAGCGCCAGCGTCGAAGAAGTTGGCGACGCCCTCGTTGAGGTCGGCCAGCGGAATGAAGCCGACGATCATGACGACGAAGGTGAAGGCAAAGGCGATCAGAACACCCTTCTGACGACCAGTGAGCTTGACCTCATTGTGAACCTCGGAAGCAGCCTTGCCGTGAGCCTCTTCGGCGTCCTTGAGCTCCTGCATCGACAGGATGGTGGAACCCTTGTCAGCCTTGACCTTCTTGGCATAGCTCATGACGAAGAAGATGGACATGGCAGTGGTAACAATCCACAGGACGGCACCGAGGCCGATGATGATGGACTGGTTGACCTCAATGCCAACGCCGGTCAGAGCGTCGACGGCAGCGCCGACGGCGAACGGGTTAACCGTGGAGCCCAGGCAGCCGCAGCCAGCGCCGAGCAGGACGGTGGCGGCACCGACCATCGGGTCGAAGCCAGCGGCCATCATGGTAGCGGCAAGCAGGGCGTAGAAGGGAACGGTCTCCTCGCACATACCATAGGTGGTACCACCGAGGGAGAAGATGAGCATCAGCACGGGAATGAGCATGATCTCGTTACCCTTAAGCTTCTGCACCAGGACGGCGATGCCGTTGTCCAGGGCGCCGGTCTCGGTCATCATACCGAGGAAGCCGCCGAGGATCATAACGAAGAGGCAGACGGGCAGAGCGTCAGCGAAGCCCTTGATCGGGGCGGTGCAGAAATCGCTCAGACGGGCGGCAGTAACCGCGCCGCCGGACGTGCCGGAGACGATAACGGTAATCACTGCAACAATTGCCAGCAGAGCAAGAAGAATGGTGAACGATGAAGGCATACCGCGCTTTTTCTTAGCGGTCTCAGTCATAGTTCTCATCCCCCCTTCATAAATCATTTACTGATCTCGCCCGAAGCGGCTCTTCCGTGCCGTGCCTGCCGCTCGATCGAGATTTTTACCAGATAAAGCCGCTCGGGGTGTTCAACAATACACCCCGAGCGAGATGCTAGATGCACTTACTTGAGCGTGGCGTACATGACGGCCTTGATGGTGTGCATGCGGTTCTCGGCCTCGTCGAAGACCTTGGAAGCGGGGGCTCTCGAAGACCTCGTCGGTGACCTCCTGCTCGGTGATGCCGAACTGCTCGCACTTCTCGGCGCCAATCGTGGTGTTGGTGTCGTGGAAGCTGGGCAGGCAGTGCAGGAAGATGGCACCCGGGTTGGCCATAGCCATGACCTCGGAGGTGACACGATACGGGGTGAGCTGAGCGATGCGCTCGGCCCAGACCTCGTCAGGCTCGCCCATGGAGACCCACACGTCGGTGTAGATAACGTCGGCACCGGTGACGCCGTCCTTGACGTCGGTGGTCAGCTTGATGGTGCAGCCGTTGGCCTCGGCGATGGGCTTGCAGGCCTCGATGACGTCGTCAGCGGGCATGCACTCCTCGGGGCCGCAGGCCACGAAGTTCATGCCAAGCTTGGAGCAGACAACCATGAGGGAGCGAGCAACGTTGTTCTTGCAGTCGCCCATGAAGACGAGGGTCTTGCCCTTGATGTCGTAGTTGAAGTTCTCCTGGACGGTCAGGATGTCGGCGAGCATCTGGGTGGGATGCCACTCAGTGGTCAGGCCGTTCCACACGGGCACGCCGGACTTAGCAGCGAGCTCCTCGACATCGTCCTGGGCAAAGCCACGGAACTCGATGCCGTCATACATGCGGCCGAGAACGCGGGCGGTGTCCTCGATGGACTCCTTCTTGCCCATCTGCGACGAACCCGGATCGAGGTAGGTGACACCCATGCCCAGATCCATGCCGCCGACCTCGAAGGCGCAGCGGGTACGAGTGGAGGTCTTCTGGAAGAGCAGAACGATGTTCTTGCCCTCGAGATAGCGGTGCGGAACGCCAGCGCGCTTCATGTCCTTGAAGTTCTTGGAGAGCTTGAGCAGGTACTCGATCTCCTCGGTGGTGAGGTCGAGGAGCTTGAGGAAGCTACGGCCGGAGAGGTTAACACCCATGGTTCGTTTCCTTTCGAAGAAATGAATTACGTAAGTAATTAGTGTTGCCCGTTTGACGGGCGAAACCGGTGCGGTTGTAGGGGGACCGCACCGGAAACGGAAAGACTTAGAGGTCCTCGCGCCAGAAGGGCATGCTCATGCAGCGCGGGCCGCCGCGGCCGCGGGAGAGCTCGGCGGAGGGCACGACGAGAAGGTCCAGGCCCTCCTTGTACAGCACGTCATTGGTGACGGTGTTGCGGGCGTAGACGCAGATCTTGCCGGGCTCGACGCACAGGGTGTTGGAGCCGTCGTTCCACTGCTCGCGGGAGGCCGCGATCGGGTCGCCGCCGCCGCAGGGGATCAGCTTGACCTGGTCGACGCCGGTGGCGTCCTCCAGGACGTGCTCGAGGGTGTCCTCGATCAGGCGGATGTTCACGTCGCCCGGGTTCTTGCCGGCGGTCAGCTCGTAGACGCGCAGGGTGCCCATGATGGCGGGGTGGATCGTGAACTTATCGACGTCGATCTGGGTGAAGACCGTGTCGAGGTGCATGAAGGCGCGCGAGACCGGGATGTCGAAGGCAAGGATGCGCTCGACCTTGGAGTCGGAGTTCCAGAAGATGTTCTGGGCCATGATGTCGATAGCGGCGGCCTGGGTGCGCTGGGAGATGCCGACGGCGAGGGTCTTCTCGTTGATGTTCAGCACGTCGCCGCCCTCGGTGTGGAACTGGCAGTCGCGGCGGAAGTACAGGGAGACGTCCTTGTAGTCGGGGTGGTACTTGAAGATGTACTTGCCGTACAGGGTCTCGCGGTTGCGGGTGACGGAGTACATGCGGTTGAGGTTGACGCCCTCGCCGACGACCGCGAACGGGTCGCGGGTGAAGTAGAGGTTGGGCATCGGGTCGATGATCAGGTCGGACTCGGACTCGGAGTTGACCAGGGAGTCGAGGGTCGTGGACGCCGTGAGGGGCATGTCGATCTCGGCCTTGGTCATGCCGGCCATGGTCTTCTTGACGAACTCGAGGTTGTCCTCGATGGAGTCCAGCTTCTCGCGGACGATCTGCGGCATGTGCTGGCCGCGGATGCCGGCCTCGGCGATGTACTGGTCGGTGAACTCGGCGCGGGCGCCGGGGACCTGGTCGAACACCTCGGCGACGAGGTTCTCGAGGTAGAGCACCTCGACGCCCTGGTCCCTCAGGATCTGGGCGAAGGTGTCGTGCTCCTGCTGTGCGACCTCCAGGAACGGGACGTCGTCGAACAGGAGTCGCTCGAGCTCGTCGGGCGGCAGGTTGAGGAGCTCGTCGCCGGGACGGTGCAGGCAGACCTTCCTGAGCTTGCCGATCTCGGAAGGCACGTGCAGACCTTTCGTCATGGCCTCCTACCTTTCTTTCGGGCCCCTGTCAGGGCCGATTCGTTAGCGCCCCTCCGTGTGAGGCGTTATTGCTGACGACATATTTATATCCAAAATCAATCCATACTTCCACCTCGCCCCCGAACGGTTTTATATGAGGGGTGAACGGCATACACATATACTTCACGCATGGCATACTTGATTAAATAAAGTGGATTTACGTGACTTAAACGCTTTTTAACCGCAGGATCAATTGAAACTAACCTTTGTTAAACCACCCCCAAATTGCATATTTCACGCAACGATATGAATATAATTCGCAATTCTCGCTGTGTCTCAACCTATTTTGATTTTTATTCAGAAAAAAGTGCGTCCTATTCATTTTTGACAAACAGATTACCGTTTACCAGACGTTGGATACCGTTCACCGGAAGCTCAGTATAAGGCCCATCGAATACCCGATCGATCTTGCGTCTCCATTTGTAACAACTTGACTTTTTCGGCAGCAAAGACAAACAGACCCGTTCCCCAAAAGGGAGCGGGTCTGCATTCGGTACACCTAGGGTCCAGCAAGGTTTAGGCCTTCGAGAACCTCAAGGGACTAGCGATCGAGCTCGGCCAGTGCCTCGCCCAGAAGCCTCAGGCCCTCGCGAAGAACATCTTCGCTCGCGCAGTAGCCCAGGCGCGCTCCGCAGGGAAGCTCAAAACGGCTACCGGGGACCAACAGCACTCCCCTATCGGCCAGCAGGCGCTTGCAGAACTCCTCGTCATCCTCGGGAATATCCAGCTGGATAAACGAGGTTGACACGCCCTGCGGGGCCGTCCAAGAGACACGCTGCTGCGTATCGATCCAAGCCTGTGCGATATCTCGGTTACCAAACACGATCTTGCGGTTGCGCTCGAGAATCTTGTCCTTGTGCTCGAGCACGTAGGTCGCCAAAGCATCGTTAAACACGCCACCGCAGATCATGGTGTAGTCGCGGTAGGTGCGGATGCGGTTGGACACCTCTTCATCCGCAACGACCCAGCCCACGCGGGCTGCAGGCGTCGAATAGGTCTTGGACACCGAGTTGGTGACAATGGCCCTCTCGTACACGTCTGCCATCGACATAAAGGACTCGGTGTTCTCGAGCGGCAGATACACCTCGTCGCACAGCACGTAGGCGCCCACCGAGCGGGCAATCTCGGCAATCTGCCCGAGAATGTCTGCATCGAGCACCGTACCGATGGGGTTCGATGCGTTATTGATGCAGATAAGCTTGGTATTGGGGCGAACGAGGCGCTTGAGCTGTTCGATATCGGGTTTCCATCCGAGCTCCTCGCGAAGCTCCCAATACTCGACCTCGGCACCAAGCGTACGCGGGATCTCATAGAGCGGCGCATAGGTAGGCCACTCGGCAATCACGTGATCGCTGGGCCCGACAACGGCAATGATGGCGTTGAGGTTGGCGCCCGTGCAGCCATTGGTCTGCAGAATGTGATCGGGATTGACCTCGCAACGATACAGCTTGGCGACCTCGGCCTTAAACTCCGGCGAACCCTCGATCCAGCCGTAGTTCATCTTCTCGCGATCCAGACGCTCGTAGAACGTAGCGCCGTCCTGCTCGTCGAGCGCGCGAAGCTCGCCCATGGTCAGCGACGAAATCGTCGACTGGGCAATGTCCCACGTAGCGCTCTTCTCCCAAACGTTGAGCCATTCCTCAACGCCAATTGTCTTGATATCCATGACTAAGCTCCAATCGCTAGAACACGGGGATGATGCCGGCAAAGGTCATGGGAATCGAGATGATGCCCAAAAGACAAAGAAGCCGACACCGTTGGGGTATCAACGTGACCGCCTCTAGACATAATGGACACCTTATCTGATGCTAATTTAACTTATTAGACAAGAATGGGGCGGTGCGAAAAACCCGCACCGCCCCATTGGGAGACATCTAATGGCAGCTAGATGTTTGTATTAAGACCCGTACGGTCTATGAAAACCTTAGAGGTCCTCGCGCCAGAAGGGCATGCTCATGCAGCGCGGGCCGCCGCGGCCGCGGGAGAGCTCGGCGGAGGGCACGACGAGAAGGTCCAGGCCCTCCTTGTACAGCACGTCATTGGTGACGGTGTTGCGGGCGTAGACGCAGATCTTGCCGGGCTCGACGCACAGGGTGTTGGAGCCGTCGTTCCACTGCTCGCGGGAGGCCGCGATCGGGTCGCCGCCGCCGCAGGGGATCAGCTTGACCTGGTCGACGCCGGTGGCGTCCTCCAGGACGTGCTCGAGGGTGTCCTCGATCAGGCGGATGTTCACGTCGCCCGGGTTCTTGCCGGCGGTCAGCTCGTAGACGCGCAGGGTGCCCATGATGGCGGGGTGGATCGTGAACTTATCGACGTCGATCTGGGTGAAGACCGTGTCGAGGTGCATGAAGGCGCGCGAGACCGGGATGTCGAAGGCAAGGATGCGCTCGACCTTGGAGTCGGAGTTCCAGAAGATGTTCTGGGCCATGATGTCGATAGCGGCGGCCTGGGTGCGCTGGGAGATGCCGACGGCGAGGGTCTTCTCGTTGATGTTCAGCACGTCGCCGCCCTCGGTGTGGAACTGGCAGTCGCGGCGGAAGTACAGGGAGACGTCCTTGTAGTCGGGGTGGTACTTGAAGATGTACTTGCCGTACAGGGTCTCGCGGTTGCGGGTGACGGAGTACATGCGGTTGAGGTTGACGCCCTCGCCGACGACCGCGAACGGGTCGCGGGTGAAGTAGAGGTTGGGCATCGGGTCGATGATCAGGTCGGACTCGGACTCGGAGTTGACCAGGGAGTCGAGGGTCGTGGACGCCGTGAGGGGCATGTCGATCTCGGCCTTGGTCATGCCGGCCATGGTCTTCTTGACGAACTCGAGGTTGTCCTCGATGGAGTCCAGCTTCTCGCGGACGATCTGCGGCATGTGCTGGCCGCGGATGCCGGCCTCGGCGATGTACTGGTCGGTGAACTCGGCGCGGGCGCCGGGGACCTGGTCGAACACCTCGGCGACGAGGTTCTCGAGGTAGAGCACCTCGACGCCCTGGTCCCTCAGGATCTGGGCGAAGGTGTCGTGCTCCTGCTGTGCGACCTCCAGGAACGGGACGTCGTCGAACAGGAGTCGCTCGAGCTCGTCGGGCGGCAGGTTGAGGAGCTCGTCGCCGGGACGGTGCAGGCAGACCTTCCTGAGCTTGCCGATCTCGGAAGGCACGTGCAGACCTTTCGTCATGGCCTCCTACCTTTCTTTCGGGCCTTACTGGCCGAATGTATCAGCGCCCCTCCATATGGGACGCTGCTTGCTGACAGCTCTAGTTATATCCAAATTCCATTCGTAATGCTACCTCGCCCCCGAACGGTCAGCAAAGTACGATGAACGGTATATCGCATATGATTTCCCATGATGCACTTCAGTTTCGTAAAGCAGATTTTCCTAGGTAAACGTTATTTTTCTAGGAAATCAAGCTTGAACACTCAAAGTTATCCATGATTCAAAATTGCATAGTGAAAACGGTTTTCTGCATATAAATGACGCTTGCCCTCGATTCGACCTACATTCGATTATATTCAGCTTGCTATCATTCTTATTCATACATTCTCACCAGTTGAGTGAGGATATAGATCGCTTGCTCAAAGCACCGGACGTTAGTGCTTCGGCTTGTCAGCGTAAGAAGTAGGTAAAGATACCGTTCACGCGATACGTCCGTGCCAGCGGTCGACTAAATTGAGACAATAGTGAATTAGAGTTAGGCTACCGTCCCCTGCGGGGACTGAACGGACAGATGCATATGCCGAGCAAAATCGAAAAGAAACAAAAGGCCGCTAAGCTGCGCAAGCCGCCGCGCGACTTCTCGTACACGCAAAACCGAGAGCTTAGCTGGCTGCGCTTTGACAACCGCGTGCTTGACGAAGCCTTCGACGAGACCGTTCCGCTGTTCGAGCGTCTAAAGTTCGTGTCGATTTTCGAGTCTAACCTCGACGAGTTTCTCATGGTGCGTGTGGGCGGCCTGTCCGATCTTGCAGAGCTCAAAAAACAGCCTGTCGACAACAAGAGCAATATGACCGCCTCCGAACAGGTCGATGCTGTCATGGCAGAGCTGCCCGGGCTCCTTACCCGTTGGGAGTCCATCTTTAAGAGCATCGAGGACAAGCTCGACGCTCTGGGCGTTCACCGCGCCCGCATCGATTCGCTTACGCCCGAGGAGCGCACCTTCGTAACCCGCTACTTCCAAGCCTACGTGTCGCCGGTCATCTCGCCGTTGGTCATTGACCCGCGCCATCCCTTCCCCAACCTGCGCAACGGCGCACTCTATCTGGCTTGTGGCCTGGACGGCGTCACCGACGAGGAGAGCCTGCTGGGCCTTATCGAGATTCCCACCTCGATGAACCGCGTGGTCGAGATCCCCTCGCCCACCGGCACCTACTCCTACATCTTGCTCGAGGACGTCATCCTCGCCTGCCTGGACAGTTGCTTTGGCTCCTATAAGCCGCTGGACCGCGCGCTGATCCGCGTCACCCGCAATGCCGATATCGACCCGGACGGCGAAGGCGTCGAGGAGGAAGAGGATTACCGCCAGCACATGAAGCGCATCCTCAAGAAGCGCCTGCGCCTGCAGCCGGTGGTGCTCGCCGTATCGGGCTCGCTCGAGAAGGCAACGCTCAAGACCATCCGCAAGGCGCTCGAGCTTTCTCGCCGCTCGGTCTTTACCTGCGATATCCCCCTTGACCTTGGCTACGTCTTTGGCATTGAGGGTAAGATTCCCGAGCACCTGCGCAATGAGCTCCTCTTTACGCCGTTTAAGCCGCAGCCCAATCCCACCATCGATATGGCCCGCTCCATCCGCGAGCAGGTGCTGCAGCACGACAAGCTGCTCTTTTACCCTTACGAGACAATGAACCCGTTCTTGGACCTGGTGCACGAAGCAGCCTATGACCCCGAGTGTATCTCGCTGCGCATCACGCTCTACCGTGTGGCAAAGCAGAGCCGTCTGTGCGAGTCGCTCATCGATGCTGCCGAAAACGGCAAAGAGGTCACGGTGCTCATGGAGCTTCGTGCCCGCTTTGACGAGCAAAACAACATCGAATGGGCCGAGCGCCTGGAAGAGGCCGGCTGCACCGTTATCTACGGCTCCGAGGGCTTTAAGTGCCACTCAAAGATCTGCCAGCTCACCTATCGCGAGGGCATGGCGCTTACCCGCCTGACGCTTTTGGGTACCGGCAACTTTAACGAGAAGACGGCCAAGCTCTACAGCGACTTTATGCTCATGACCGCGCATCCCGGCATCGGCGAGGACGCCAACCTGTTCTTCCGCAACCTGTCGCTGGGCAACCTGCGCGGCGACTACCGCTTCCTGGGCGTGGCGCCCGTGGGCCTCAAGCCGCTCATCATGCGCGGCCTGGACCGCGAGATTCAGCGCGCCCTTGTCGGCGAGCCCGCCCGCGTGTTCTTTAAGCTCAACTCGCTTACCGACCGCGAGGTCATCGACAAGATTGCCGAGGCATCGTGTGCCGGCGTGCGCGTGGACATGATCATTCGCGGCATCTCGTGCCTCAAGCCCGGTGTTCCGGGCAAGACCGAGAACGTGCACGTGCGATCCATCGTCGGACGTTTTTTGGAGCATGCGCGCGTCTATGCCTTTGGCGTGGACTCGGACATGATCTACCTGAGCTCGGCAGACATGATGACGCGCAACACCGAGCACCGCGTGGAGATCGCCTTCCCCGTGCTCGACCCCACCTGCCGCGCCCTGGTGCACGAGTACATGGGCATGCAGCTGCGCGACAACGTGAAGGCACGCAGCCTGACGAGTGACGGCACCTGGGTTCCGGTGGAGCGCAAAGAGGACGAGAAACCCTTCAACTCGCAGGAAGCTCTGCTGGAGCGCGCGTATCGCAACGCCGAGGCCGCCGCGCAGCAGCGCGCACAGGAGAAGGAACGTGTGGCCGAAAAAGTTATCCAGGACGAGATTGAACATGGGGCGGCTGCCAAACCGGAAGCGGTTGCCGCTCTCCCGGTGAATGAGCCCGAGGCTGCCGCAGAGCCCGCCGTGGAGAAAGCGCCCGAGGCCGCTACTGCGACTCCGGAGCCCGCCGCCGAGGCAAAGCCCGCCCCTGCTCCTGAGCCGCAGCCGGCCACACCCAAGGTCCAAGAGGTCCAGGCGACCGTCATTGAGCCCAAGCCTGCACCTGCACCTCAGCCCGAGCCGCAGGTCACCAAGCCCGCACCCGAGACGAGCGCCCGTCGCGATAAGCCCGCCGGCAAGACCAAGGCCATCGAGCGCCATCGCCCCGGTCGCGTGCGCATAGGCCTGGGCCTGATCGGCCTGGGTCTAAAGACGCTCATTACCGGCAAGACGAAATAGTCGTTTGTAGAAGCGCCCCGCATTTGAGGAAAGCTCGGATGCGGGGCGCTTTTCCCTGCTACCATGGTGCGAATAACAACGCGAATGACAGGCAGGAATATGAAGCTCACTATAGAATCGATGACCTACGGCGCCGACGGGCTGGCGCACGCCGACAACGGCAAGGCCGTCTTTGTGCAGGGCGCCGTGGCAGGCGACACCGTCGAGGCCGAGGTCGTACAGGACGGCAAGTCGTTCATGCGTGCCCGCACCACCGAGATTCTGGAGCCAAGCCCCGATCGCATTCAGCCTCCCTGCCCCTTCGTGGGCATCTGCGGCGGCTGCTCGTGGGGCAATCTCTCACGCACGGCACAGCTCGCCGCCAAGGAGCAAAACCTGCGCTCCACGCTCGAGCGCATCGGCAAGTTCGCTCCTGAGCAGGTCGATGAGTTGGTACAGCCCATCTGCCACACCAAGGACGACTGGGGCTACCGCAATAAAATCGAGCTCGAACCGACCGTCGTCAACGGTCGCGTGCGTCTTGGCATGCACGGTGTCGACCCCAGCAAAATCGTGACCGTCGATACGTGCCCGCTGTTCGACAAGCGCTTCCCGAAGGCGCTCAAATCGGTCGTCGGCGCACTCAACTATCTAAGCGGCAGCCATGACTTGGGGCTCGAACGCGTGGGCATTCGCGCATCACGCCGCACCAAGGCACTCGAGGTCGCACTCTGGACGCCCACAGGCTCTTTTCCGCGCTCGCAGGTCTCCCGCGTGCTGGCGGACGCCGCTCACCCCACGAGCATCGTGCGCGTGATGAGCAAGGGCGAAAAGAAGGCCCGCCGTGTCTCCAAGGTCGAAATGCTCGCCGGAGAGGGCTCATGGACCGAGAATATCGCCGAGGGTCAGATGCGCTTGTCTGCCCCGTCTTTTTTCCAGGTCAACACCAAGGGTGCCGAGATTTTGATCGAGCTTGTCATGGAAGCACTCGACCCGCAGGAAGACGAGCTTGCCGTGGACCTGTACTGTGGTGCCGGCACCTTTACCCTGCCGCTCGCCCGCCGCTGCGACTTTGTCGCCGCCGTCGAGGCCTACGGCCCCGCCGTGCGCGACCTGCGCCGTAACCTGGAGATCAACAAGCTTGATAACGTCGACGTCATTGGCGGAGACGCGGTGCGCGAGTTCCCCGACCAGGATGCCGACGTCTTGGTGGTCGACCCGCCACGCGCAGGCCTCGCCCCCGAGGCGATCGACCTTATCGCCAGCACGAGTGCTCGCGATGTCGCCTACGTGAGCTGCGACCCGGCCACCCTGGCGCGCGATCTCAAACGCTTTGTCGAAGAAGGCACCTTCTTCCCCGTAAAGATCACGCCAGTCGACCTGTTCCCACAAACCTTCCACTGCGAGACCGTCGTCCACCTTAGGCGCAACTAGACTGTTTGCCCAAGGCCACGCCCGATGATTTTTCTGGGACGGGATTAAATAATCAATTTGTACCAAATGATTATTTAATCCCCGTCCCTTTTTAAACATTGGGAAATCGAGCGTGGCAAGCGCATGTCTTCGGGGTATAAGACGCCTAATTGTATGCCGCCTTACGAAAGGAACTCTCATGCCCAGCGTTGCCGTTCTCGCCGCCGATGGCTTTGAAACGATTGAATGCCTGACCATGGTCGACGTCATGCGTCGCGGCGGCGTGCGCGCCACGCTCGTCTCGATCATGCCCACGCGCGAGGTCGTGAGCTCGCTGCAGATTCCCGTAACCTGTGATGCGCTCTTTGACGAAATCAACTTTGACGAGTACGACTGCGTCGTGCTGCCCGGCGGCCTGCCCGGTGCCACCAACCTGCGCGCCGACCAGCGCGTCTGCGACGTAGTCTGCGATTTCGCCGCGACCAAGCACGTTGCCGCCATCTGCGCCGCCCCGTTTATCCTGGGCGAGCTTGGTCTACTCGAGGGACGCCGCGCCACGTGCTTCCCCGGCTTTGAGAAGAGCTTCCCCGAGGGCACCTATACCGGCGAGAAGGTCACGCAAGACGGCAATATCATCACCGCTAGCGGCATGGCACAGTCACTCCCCTTTGCCTTGGAGCTGCTGCGCACGCTCGCCGGCGAAAAGGCCGTCGAGAAGGTCGCCGAGGGCATCCAACTATGATTTTGGCTTCGCAATCGCCGCGCCGCATAGAGCTGATGCGCGAGGCGGGCTATAACATTCGCGTAATTCCCGCAGACATCGATGAAACGCCTTTTGATGGCGAAGCTCCGCTTACGCTCGTCGAGCGCTTGGCGCGTGCCAAAGCTGCTGCCGTCGCGGCCGAGCATGCCGAGCCCAACGAACTGACCGTCGCGGCCGATACCATCGTCACCTTCGATGGCATGATTTTGGGTAAGCCGGCAAACGAGGACGAGGCGCGCACCATGCTCCGCGAGCTTTCGGGCCGCACGCACCAGGTGGCGACCGGCGTCTGCATCGTTAAAGCCGGCGACGCTACAGCTCCGCATGCCGCCGAGAGCCTGTCGTTTGTCGATGTGACCGACGTGACGTTCTATGAGCTTACCGAGGAGCAGATCAAGCGCTATGTTGCCTCCGGCGAACCCATGGACAAGGCCGGAGCCTACGGCATCCAGGGCACAGGCGGCCGCATGCTCGTG
>ENA-OQKS01000370-OQKS01000370.1-human-gut-metagenome-genome-assembly--contig:-NODE-370-length-13230-cov-3.040067_pt1 | contig 13230 bp, 7 predicted proteins | sample MGYA00242804_ERZ504808 | MGnify/ENA primary metagenome ERZ504808 (study PRJEB26092, sample SAMD00036375) | human gut metagenome | host: Homo sapiens | study: EMG produced TPA metagenomics assembly of...
ACCGATATCTGCACGCCGCGTGAGATTTGCGATCTATCGCAGCGTCTGCAGGTCGCGCGTTACCTGGACGAGGGCGAGCCCTATGTCGAGGTTCAGGCGCGTACCGGTGCTTCGTCCACCACGGTGAGCCGTGTATCCAAGGCGCTCAACGGCGAGTACGGTGGCTATCGCAAGATCCTCATTAAGCTGGAAGATGGCGAGTAGGCCAGCGACAACATTGAATTACGAAGAGCCGTCCCTCCGGGGGCGGTTTTTTGATCCCTTGGGGACGGAGGAAAACGGATCACCGGGTTAGACTGACCTTCTCGGTGATCCGTTTTCCTCCGTCCCCAAGGGATCAAATCTGTTGGCGTGGGGCAAATCTGTCCGCGTGGGCGGGTAGGATGGATACATTGATTATTGCGAACAGTTTGAGCGGAGGACCATGCCTGTTCGAATCTATACCACCAATGCCGGCACGGATTTGAGCGATGCCGAGTCGGCGTTGCTTGCCGATCTTATTGCCCGCCACGGGCGCGCCGTGCTGCTGGCGCCAACGTTTGCCGAGCTCGACCTGTGCCGTCATGATGCGGCGGAAGCCGGGATTTCGCTGGGTATTGACTACAAGACGCCTACATCGTGGCTTCGCTCGCTTTGGGAGCTTTTGGGCGACGGGCGCGGTTTCGTCGACAACCTGCAGCGCCAGATGTTGTTCTCGGACATGGTCACGCGTCTCGACGATGCCGACCTACAGCCGCTTTCGCGCAGCCAGGGCACGGTGCGCATGCTTGCGCGCATGGCTCGCGACGTGCTGCCGGGTGTGGCGGGGACGACAGCCGAGCGATGCCGTGGCAACAATTGCCAGCCTGAGCCAAAAAGCGATGCCGAGGCTCGCGTGTTCGAGCTTTTGCGTGCCTACGCGGGTGGTTTGGACCGTCGAGATATGGTCGAGCCCTGCGATGCGGCTGACATTATGGCCGGTGTCCTGGCCGATAACCTGCCGGCGTGCGCCCGCGCCGTATGCGTGCGCGGTATCACGTCGTTTACGCACGACCTGCTCGAGCTGCTGTCTGCCGTGGCGAACAATGGGGGAGAGGTCGTCGTGCTGCTTGCCCGCGAGCAGGCGGCGATGCGCGAGGAGCTTGCCGCGGCATTTGATGTCCGCGGTGTGCTGTTTGAGATCGCGCCGCTGGGGGAGGACGCCGTCGCGTCTGATGCCGCTTGTGGGACCGCCGCTCAGCCTGCCTTTATTGAGGTCGCCGGCCCCCATGCCCGTGCTCATGTCTATGCGGACGTAATTGATGATCTGGTAAAAGCGTGCCAGGGTTCCGAGGTCGACGGCGCCGCGACGCCCGCCGACCCCGTGCGCGCGCTCGTTGTTTCTGCCCGGGCACCCCAGCTGTTCGGTGAGCTCGCCTCTCGTCTGGCGGCCCGTCATATCGCTGCCGAGACAGTTGAGTTCACAGCGTTTTCCCAATCCATTGCGGGTAGGCAGTTTGCGGCGCTCGCCGGCCTGATCGAGCGCATGAAGGCCGCCGATGAGGGCACGGTGTCAAAGACCGAGTGGTGGCCCGCGCCGGAGCTTACCGACTGGATCTACAGTCCGCTTTCGGGCGCCGATGCCGTCAATGCCCGTACCTTCGATAAGAATATGCGTCTCTCGCGCAGCAAGACTACCGCGGGCGTTAAGAGCCTGCTGCAGAGTGTCCAAGGCCAGGTGAGGGGCGCGCGCAAGGCGGCGAGCGACGAGAACTGGTTTAAGAACGTGCCGTGTGTGGTTTCGGACGTGTTCCAGGCGCTGTGGCGTGACAAGCCCGTGACGGCGCTCAGGGCCATGCTTGCCGTTGCCGAGGCGTTGCCCGATCGCTCGCTGGGCAGCTTGGATGGCCAAGCCCGTCGCCAGGCGGAGGTGGCCCTGCTGCGCCACGTCATCGACATCCTTATGAATGGCGCTCGCGCGCTCGACGTGTCGCAGGCCGCGACCGTGCCCGTGCTCGACGGCATTCGCACCAAGGTGGACAAGCGTAGCGCCGCCTACGATTACGAGACCCACGAGGTTGACCGTACGCCACGTGCCCAGGCTCGCTTTGCTTCGCTTGCCGATGCGGCGGCTCTGCGCCCCGGCAGCTACGATGCCGTGCTGTTTGCCGATGTCGATCTGGACAGCTATCCGCTCTCGCACGAGGAAGGGCCGCTGGCCACGCTGACGGCGAGCCTTGGTCGCGAGGGCGTGACGCTTGAGCCCGCGGCCTTGCTGCGCGTGCGCTTTGGCCACGCGATGCAGGCGGCACGCGGCCCGGTTGCGCTTGCCCGCGTGACGCACGATCGCCAGGCGCGCGAGTGCTATCCGGCTGCCGTGTGGACCGAGTTGCGGGCGCATGCCGAGGCCGCTGAAGCTGCTAAGGCAGCTGACGCCGACAAGGCCGCTGACGACGCTAAGGCCGCTGGTACCGACAAGGCGAAGTGCGTGGGTGAGGGCGATATCGTAAGGGACTTCGATCCCGCGGCAGGCGAAGGTCTCAAGCGCGAGTGCGTGACCTGTGAAGCCCCACAGCATCTGAGTGCCGAGGCCGTGCCGTATTTGGTCCTGCGCCGTCGTGACGGCGAGGGCGAGGACGCGCCGCTCGTGCCGCGCCTGACGTCCGCCTCGCAGATCGAGGCCTATTCCACCTGCCCGCTGTGTTGGTTTGTCTCGTATCGCGTCAAGCCCCAGTCTATCGACGCGGATTTTGGCAACATGGAGAAGGGCAACTTCGTCCACGACGTGCTGGAGCACCTCCATGCCCGCCTGCCCCAGGAGGGCATGGAGCGCGTGACGCCTGAGAATCTGCCGCGCGCTCAGGAGCTGCTACGCGAGGTCTTTGACGAGACGTTGGTCGAGCACGCCGGCAAACGCGGCACGGAGGGCCCGCTGGTGCCGCTCTCTGCGGTGGAGGAGCGCCAGGTGGCCGAGATCTTGCCGCAGCTGGAGGGCGTGCTTGCCTACGAGTCCGAGGCACTTGCCCCCTTTGCCCCGCGCTACCTGGAGTTCGCCTTCAACGAGCTCAAGGTTGAGTATGCCGGTTGGCCACTCGGTGGGCGCATCGACCGCGTTGACGTGGATGCCGAGAATCGCGCCGTGGTAATCGACTACAAGCATCGTTCGGGTGTCGAGGAGTTTAAGCTCGCCGACCCCACGGTGCGCGACGAGGAGTCGGGCGAGGCCCCCATCGACGACCCGCGCTGGCTGCCGCCCCATACCCAGACACTCATCTACGCGCAGGCCATGCGTCGGGCGCTGGGCCTGGATACCCGTGCTGCGCTCTATTTTTCGACCAAGGGCGGCAAGCCCGCGCTGCGCGGTGCGGCGAGCGCCGAGTTGCTTGAGGAAGAGCGCGGCGACGGTCGCATCCCGGGCCTTAAGAAAGGTTTCCCCGGCGAGGGCGGCAGCATGGACTTCGACGCCCTGCTCGATCGCGTGGAGGCCGGCATCGCCGAGCGCCTGTGCGAGCTCGAGGCAGGCAACGTTGCCGCCGTCGACCCAACGTCGGCTCAGGCCGCGCATCCGCGCTGCTCGTATAACCACGAAGGAACGTTTGTAAGGAGGGACGTGTAGGCCATGGATCTTTCGACTTTGATGCCGCAACAGCTGCAGATCGTCAAAACGCTCGACCGTCCGCTGTTTGTCTCGGCGGGCGCCGGTTCGGGCAAGACCTTTACCCTCACGCGCCGCATCGTCTACGCGCTCTCGCCCGAATCCGGTCCGTTCGTCGAGCATCTGGATCAGGTGCTCGCCATTACCTTTACCAAGGACGCCGCGGCAGAGATTCGCGACCGCGTGCGCCGCGCGCTCATCGACGAGGGCATAGACGAGGAAGCCCTGACCGTCGACGATGCATGGATCTCGACCATTCACGGCATGTGCTCGCGTATCCTGCGCGCACACGCGTTGGAGCTGGGCATCGATCCCGAGTTCACGGTGCTCACCGATACCGACGAGCTTATGGACCAGGCTGTTGAGCATGTGCTGGCCCGCGCGACGGCGCCCGATGCCGCCCCCGAGCTCGCGGCATCGCTCAAGGCCCTCTACGCCTGGTATCCCATGGCGGGCGAGGGCGGTCCCTTTGGCGCCGGCACCACCATCAAGGGCCTGGTGCGCGACCTGCTGGAGCTCTCGAGCCAGCTGCCGGGCGGCATGGACGACGTGTACGTGGCGCGCGGCCAGGCCGACACCTCGGCGCTTGCCGACGCATATCGCGCTGCACTGGGTGCGAGCAAGGCCGCGACTGAGAAGGCGCAGGTGGCGCTCGATGCCATCGATGCGTTCGAGGCGAGCGGCAAGACCATGGCCGATGCGGCGCGACTCATGATGTCGTGCGCCATGCCGCGGGCGAGCAAGGCATTCCCTAAGGAGCAGGTGGAGCTGCTCAAGGCCGAGGCCGCCGATGCGTTTATCAATATCGTGCTCGCCTGCGGTGCCCCGGCGCTCGATGCGCTGGTGGGCCTGGCCCGTTCCGTGGAGGCCGAGTATCGCGCGCTCAAGGCCGGCCAGTCCGCGCTCGATAACAACGACCTGCTGCGCATGGCCTACGAGGCCCTGCGCGATTACCCGGCCATCCGAGCGGCATACGAGGGTCGCTTTAAGATGGTCATGATCGATGAGTTCCAGGATACCGATCAGATGCAGGTCGACCTGATCCGCTACCTGACGGGTGCGGGGGAGCGCGCACTGTGTACCGTGGGCGATGCGCAGCAGTCGATCTATCGCTTCCGTGGCGCTGAGGTCGAGGTGTTCCGTCGCCAGGAGCGCAAGGTGGGATCGACGGCGGAGTCCGAGACGACTGCCGTGGCCGACGCCCCCGCTGGTGAGCTCGTCAAACTCGTGCGCAACTTCCGCAGTCACGACGAGGTGCTGCGCTACGTGGCCCGCGTCTTCGACGGCGATGACGGCGGCCTGATGCAGGGCTTTTTGGATCTTGAGGCGAGCGACGGCCGCAAGGACACGCTGGTGGCAGACGCCTCGCGTCGCCAGGCCCTCTTTGTTGCCGGCGGCAGCACGCAGGAGCGCACACAGGCCAAAGCCCGCGCGATCGCGGAGCGGTTCCGCGCGCTTGCCGATGCCGGCCAGCCCCAGGGCGGCATGGTGCTGCTGCTGGGCCGCATGACAAACGCCGATGTCTATGCGCAAGCCTTCCGCGACCAAGGGCTCGATTGCGTCATCGCGGGCGGCTCGGTCTTTGCGCAGGCTGCCGAGGTACAGACGGTGCGCGCCCTAGTCTGCGCGCTCGCCAATCCGGCCGATACGGCGCAGGGCCTTATGCTGCTGCTCGCCTCGCCGATGTTTGCGCTCGGCGCCCAGGAGTTCCTGGCGCTGGCGACCAAGCTCGACAGCGAGACGGGGGAGACCTCGCGCCGGAATATCGACGCGGGCATCATGAGCGATTTCGACGTGCCGGGCCTGCAAGACTTGCCGCTCGTGACGCGCGCCCGCGAGGTGCTGCGGTATGCGCTTCGTCGCGTGGGCCGCGATTCGTTCGCCGCCATCGCGCGCGACGTGGTCAACTCCTCCGGTTGGTTTGTTCGTCTGGCACAGCGTGGTCCCGAGGGCAAGGCCATCGCCGCCAACGTGCTCAAGGCGCTTGATGCTGTGGCTGAGGCTGAGGCCGAGTTCGGTAACTCGCCGCGCTCCATTGCGCTGGCCTTTGACCGCTTCCTGGCGGGCAAGGAAGCCCCGGGCGCGCTCAACGAGGAGGGTGACGGCGCGGTACGCATCATGACCGTGCATGCATCCAAGGGTCTGGAATATCCGGTTGTGGCGGTCGCCGAGTGCTTTGGCGTGCGTAAGTCCTCGGGTGCGGCACAGATGGGTCGCGTCGAGGGCGGAGCACAGGTCGTGGCGCTGCCGGCACGCTTCGACGGCGTTAAGCTCGCCGACGGAACCTTTGTGAAGGGCGACGACGTCAAAAAGCAGTTTGAGCATGCGTTTAAGGGCAAGGGCACGTCGCTATGGTTACCGCCGGAGCTCATGGAGGATGTCTGCGCGACGGGTTCTCCCGCCGAGGCATTTGCCCGCCTGCGCAACGACGACCTGCAGCTTTCGCTCGAGGAGCGGGCCCGCTTGCTCTACGTTGCCATGACGCGTGCCCGCGAGCTGGTGATCTTGGCGATGGATGCCGGCGTGAGCCGCGGCAAGGTGACGGCGCCGACCTTCGACGTCGAGACCGATCTGACCTACGACGTGCTGCGTCGTATTCTGCCTACCGACGCTCTGGACATGCCGCAGCTTGATGCCGACCGCCTGGTGTTCGACAACTCCAAGCCGGGCGACTACGAGCTCATCTCGCTGGCGGACTTTACGTTTGGCGAGCAGGCGTTTGAGGCTAACGCTTCGCTGGATGCCGAGGGAAGGCTTGTTCGCGGCGATGTCGATGTCGCTGATAATGCTGTGCACTCAACTGTGCCCGGCCCTGCCGACCCCGAGCCCGATGCGTTTGAGCTTGTGTATCCCCAGGCAGTGGGCGTGCGCATGGGCACCTGTCCGTTCCCGGCGCGTGACTCGTATAGCTACTCGTCAATCGCCGCGGCGCTCCATGCCGAGACAGAAGACCGTGCCGCCGAGGCGCGTGTACCCATGGACGAGTCCGGCGATGATGCGGAGTCGGATGGCTCGGAGATGGCCGATGCAGACGTGGCTGCCGTCGAGCCTGCCGGCAATCCCATGGCCTTGGGTTCAGCCTTCCACGCTGCCTGCCAGTGGCTCATCGAGATGGGTGCCGACACGTTGCCCGCTGCGCGCGCCGATGCGCTGGCGCGTCTGTGGCGCCTGACGCCGGAGCAGCGCGAGCGCTTCGACGTTGCCCTGGACCGCTGGCTCAAGTCGGCGGTCCGTGCCGAGCTGCTTGCCTGGCCGTGCGTTCGCGCCGAGGTGCCGTTCTTTTCGCTGGGCTGCGAGGACGAGGACATCGCTCGCTACGGTGCCTATGCCGAGGGCGCCATCGATGCCTTGGCAACCGACCCGGCGGATCCGTCGCGCGCACTGGTCATCGACTACAAGACGGGTGGCACGCCGGATGAGGCACCGGAACAGCTGCAGGAGAAGCACGCCCTGCAGGCGCGCGTCTACGCCGATGTGTTGCACAAGGCGGGCTTTGAGGCCGTGACCGTCAAGTTCGTCCGCGTGGAGCAAGTCGACCCCGCCAACCCGTGCGAGCCTCAGGTGGTCACCTACAGCCTCTAGCCACCTCAGGCTTTATGGTGCTATTTGGTTGGTTTTGCGGCCGTAAGGCCCTCAATCGTCCAAATGGCACCGCAACGCATGGGAGAGCTTGGGGCGGTACAATGGCCCGAACGGTTCAAACGGATAAGGGGCCATCATGCAGCTCACCAAAACGCTTAAGGTGACGCCGGAGGAGCTTTTTGACGCTCTGGCGGGGTCCATCATGCAGGATATCGAGAACGCCACGGGCAAGTGTCCCAGCCGCAACAAGCTCAACGGCTATAAGTACGAGAAGCGCCCATACCGCAAAAGGTAAGGTGACTCTTCATCGGAAACCGTGAACGCTTCGGGTTTCGAGTCAGTAGCGAACAGTCCCGACAAAAAATGTTGTTGGAAGTGCCAAATGAATAGAATGCCGCTACGCAACTGCACATCTATTCCGCCTTTTTCGTTCTCGCGGGATTTGTTTTAAATCGGGGAGTGTTTCTACTTTTCCTTGCGGAGAAAGGAATGTCTGTCACGGAAATCGCGCTTTATCAAGCTCTGTTTTAACATTGCAACGGTCGTCCTCGAGCTGCCAACAGGGCTGATAGGCGATTTCTTTGGAAAGAAGTTTTCGATTCAAGTGGGCGTGCTGCTGCTTTTCTTCCATACGGCTGGCATGCTGTTGCTCTCAGGCCCCTTTCTTGTCGTACTTTCCCTTGTTGAGGCACTCGCCTACTCCCTTCAATCGGGATCCGAACAAGCACTTTTATATGAAATTGCCCGGAATGCCGGTCAAGGAGAGCGCTTCCTCACCATCAATGCTCGGCTGCTTGCCGCACAATCAATCGCTACGGGAATGGCAATCGTGCTCGGATCTTTCATTGCCCAAGTATCTTGGAGCGCCCTCTATGTATGTGTCTCCGTTTTCTATCTCCTGCAGCTTTTCCTTCTGTATCCCATTGAGAGGACGGAAGCGACCCGTTCTGAAAGCTCTGAAAAGGGAAGGTTTGACGCGGCCAAGATGTTCAGACGCGAAACCTGGCGGTTTGGAGAATCCGCTTTTGCGGTATTGCTTCTTCTAATCGGCACAAGCATGCTCGACGGATTCTATGGGAGTTATTACAACTTGAATCAGTTGGTATTCGACGCATTTGATGCTCCCGTCTCCATAATAGGAATCTTTTTCGGTGCATCCTATGCAGTAAATGCGACGGCCTACATTGCAGCAGATTTCTTCTCATCGCGTTTCGGGAAAAGAAATACCATGCTCGGCTCGATGCTAATCGAGGCTGGCCTTTTCTTGATTCTTCCGTGGCTCGCTTCAAATCCTCTGTGCTTGTTTGGCCTTAGCATGGTGCTTTGTTTTCTCCCGGAAGTGGTGTACATCACTTCGGAAAACTTAATTCAAGACGCGATTGCGGACGATCTCCGCGCAACGATCCTTTCCGTCGCGTCTCTGGTAAGGGCCCTCTTTTCCGCAATGTTTTTCTCCATATTTGGACATGTGTTGGGGTTATATCCCATTCAGATAGCGCTCGGTATTATTGGTGCAATCGCGATAGCAATTACCGCCGTTGTTTCATTAAAAATGGTAGGAATACAGGTCTCCAAGAATTGATATATCGATTGACGAGCCATCCGAAGCGTCGAGCCTTCTTGATGGACATGACTATTCGTCACAAATCATTCCGCGCATCGCCGGGGTTCCAGTAATACTCGATATATCTGGATGCCCTCATTCCCCTTTTTGAAGGTCCCAAATTGACTACCCGTGTTGGTTTGGCTAGGTTCGGGTGCTATCCGCGCCGTGCGGTAAAATCGTTCAGTCAGAACACGAACCCGCATCGGAGCTCATCACATGGCATTCGTCCATCTGCACAACCACACCGTTTTCTCCATGCTCGACGGCGCAACCCGTATCCAGGATATGGTCAATCGCGCCGTAGAGCTGGGCATGCCCGCCGTCGCCATTACCGACCACGGCTACATGTATGGCGTGCCCGACCTGGCGCTGGCCTGCGACGCCGTCAACCACAACACGCCTGAGTACAAAACCTGGAGTCACGACAAGGCCTTTTTGGAAAAGGATCGCCGCGACGAGCTGGTGGAGCCCGATCCCGAGGAAAACCCGCGCGAGCATGCCCAGTATGTGAAGGACATGGCCATGTGGGACGAGAAGGGCAACATCGACGAGCTCAAGCCGCCTCTGGTCATCAAGCCCATCTTTGGCTGCGAGGTCTACTTTACGCCGGACGAGACCCTTGCTCGCGACCATAAGCCCGAGCTCTACCACATGATCCTTCTGGCCAAGGACCAGGAGGGCTACGTCAACCTGATGCAGACGGTCTCCGAGGCAGCCGTGCAGGGCTTTTACTACAAGCCCCGCGTGACGCTCGACAACCTGCGCCGCCACGCCAAGGGCATGATCTGCACCAGCGCCTGCATCGCGGGCATCATTCCCAAATACATCGACCGCGGTGACATGGAGGGCGCCATCAAGTGGGCCGAGACCTTCCGTGATACCTTCGAACCTGGCGACTTTTATATCGAGATCCAGGAACACGGCATCACCACCGACAACGGCCTGACCGATGAGCAGATGGACCGCACGCTCATCGACATCGCCAAGCAGGTAGGCGTCAAGGTCATCGCCACCAACGACTTCCACTACCTGCGCCGCGAGGACGCTCCCGTGCAGGACGTCATCATGTGCATCGGCATGAACGCCAAGGTCGACGACCCCAACCGCATGCGCATGACCGGCTCGGAGTTTTACATGAAGACCGAGGAGGAGATGCGGGCGATGTTCCCGTATTGCCCCGAGGCCTGCGACAACACGCTCGAGATCGCCGACAAGTGCTACGTCGAGCTGGACTGGGACTCCATCATCCTTCCGCGCTTCCCGTTGCTCGACCCCGGCGAGACGCACGAGAGTCAGTTCCGCCGCGAGTGCGAGAAGGGCCTGCGCCAGCACTACGGTGACGACTGGGCCACGCGCGAGATCGGTGGCGTCAACATCAAAGAGCGCTTTGAGTACGAATACAAGGTCATCTGCGACAAGGGCTTTGCCGCCTACTTTTTGATCGTCGCCGAGTACGTGCAATGGGCCAAGGACAACGGCATCGGCGTCGGCCCCGGCCGTGGCTCGGCCGCCGGCGCTATCGTCGCCTACGCCATGAACATCACCGCGTTCGACCCGCTCGAGAACGGCCTGATGTTCGAGAGGTTCCTGTCCCCGCAGCGTACCGAGATGCCCGATATCGATATGGACTTCGACGATGAGCGGCGCCTCGAGGTCGTGGAGCACGTTCGCCAGCTCTACGGCCCCGAGAAGGTCACCCACGTCATCACCTACTCGACCATTAAGGCCAAGCAGGCCATCAACGACGCCGCGCGCGTCCTGGACTACCCGGTCTACATGGGCCAGCGTCTGTCCAAGATGGTCTCGAGCGACCCCAAGGTCAAGCTCAAGCAGGTGCTCGAAAAGCAACCCGGCAAAGAGGACCTGTTTAACCCCGATTTTGCCGAGGCATATAAAAAGGACGACGACGCCCGCCGCATCATCGACACGGCGCTCTCAATCGAGGGCCTCACCCGTGGCGAGGGCGTGCACGCGTGCGCCGTTCTGATCTGCCGCGACCCCGTCAACGAGCACGTGCCCACCAAGCTCGACACCAAGGGCGGCGTCGAGATTACCCAGTACGAGGGCCATACCGTTGCCGACATGGGCTTGCTCAAGATGGACTTCTTGGGCCTGCGCACGCTGACTGTTATCTCCAAGGCCAAGGCAAACATCAAAAAGAACTTCGGCATCGACATCAAAGAGGAAGAGATTCCCTTTGACGACCCCGAGATCTTTAAGCTCATGGGTTCCGGCCACACCGCCGGCGTCTTCCAGGTCGAGTCCGCCGGCATGACGGCCACGATCAAGAACATGAAGCCCACCGAGTACAAGCACGTCGTAGCATTGATCGCCCTGTACCGCCCGGGCCCGCTGGGCGCCGGCATGGTTTCGTCCTACATCAACCGTATGAACGGCAAGGAGCCGGCGGTCTCCTACGACGACCGCCTGGACGACATCCTGGGCGAAACCTACGGCACCATGGTCTACCAGGAGCAGGTTATGCTCATCTCCGTCGAGATGTGCGGCTTCTCCAAGGGCGAATCGGACTCGCGTATCCGTAAGCCCGTGGCTAAGAAGAAAATCAAGCTGCTCACGTCGACGGTGCTCCACTGGGAGGATGGCTCCGACGAGACCACCTACGACCACTGGATGAACGGCGCCATCAAGAACAACTATACGCGCGAGGTCGCCCAGAAGATTTGGGACGATGTTCTCGAGTTCGCGTCCTACGCCTTCAACAAGTCGCACTCCGCCGGCTACGCCATCCTGGTTATGCAGACGGCGTGGCTCAAGGCGCACTATCCGCACGAGTACATGGCGGCCGTTCTGACGTCCTATACGGGCAAGACCGACAAGATCGTGCACTACGTCTCGGCATGCCGTCACGACGGCATCCCCGTGCTGTCGCCAGATGTCAACGAGTCCGGTACCGAGTTCACGGCTACCAAGGAGGGCGTGCGCTTTGGTCTGGCCGGCATCCGCGGCGTGGGCACCGGCGTGGCGCAGGCGATTATCGCCGAGCGCGAGGCGGGCGGCCCGTTTAAGACGCTGCACGACTTTGTCGAGCGCGTGGACTCGAGCCAGGCCAACCGCCGCGTGATCGAATCGCTCATCAAGGCAGGCGCCTTCGACTCCACGGGGTATCCGCGTCGCCAGATGATGCACTTTGTGGACAAGAACAACCCCGAGAACATCATCGATGCCGCGGTGAAGCGCCAGAAGGATCGCGCGAGCGGGCAGACGTCGTTTTTCGACATGTTTGGCGATGTTGAGGGCTCGGGCTTTGAGGTGAGCGTGCCCGATCCGGACGGTCAGGAGTGGGACCGCCACCTTAAGCTGAGCCAGGAGAAGGAGGTTCTGGGCATCTATGTCTCGGACCACCCGCTGCGCCCGTTTGAGTATGCACTAGCCAAGGCGCGCGACTTCTCGTTCTCGCAGATCGATACCGGCTACGAGGTGCAAAACCCCACGGGCGGTACCATCAACCAGGAGATTCCCGAGGGCAAGGCGCTGTGGGTGGCCGGCATGGTCTCGAGCGTGTCCAAGCGCGTGACCAAAAACGGCGACCCATGGCATCGTGCAGCTCGAGGACATGGAAGGCGAGGCCACGGTCGTGGTGTTCCCCAAGACCTACAAGGAGGCCGAGGGGTACCTGTACGGCGAGGTCGATCCCGAGACCGGTGCTCAGCTGTCCGACGCGTTTGTGCGTATTAAGGGCAAGCTCGAGCGCTCGGACCGCGGCGATCAGATCATCGCGCAGGAGATCGTGCCGCTTGAGCTCAACGAGGAGAGCAACAAGCCCAAGGTGTTTGAGGTCATGGTGCCCAACAGCCGCTTTAGCCAGGGCAATATGGCGCGTCTCGCCACGGTGCTTACCGCCAACCCGGGCGGCGACCGCGTGGAGATCTTTATCGAGCAGGTGGACGGGCGCGTGCTACGTGCCGAGGTGCCGGCCAAGGTCAACGCGCGCTCGATTCCGCTATTGGCAGAGGCCAAGGCGATTGTGGGTAATCAGGGACGCGTGACGGTGATCTAAGCTACCCCGGGTGAGATTGGAGGAAGTGATGGCGCAGGGGACGTTTGTGCAGGCACTCCGGAAAGAGGCGGCGTTGAGCGGCACCTTTATGAAGGGCCGCTCGCTCATGCTCAACGGCGCCGTGCTGTCGATTGAGGACAGCGGCTCGCGCTTCTACCAAAAACGTGACGATTGAGGGGTCGGTGCGCGGCTCGCGCGGCGACCTGTACAAGACGCACGTGGCGCTCGACATGGACGAGCACGAGGTGATCGACTACGACTGCGATTGCCCCGCCGCCTATCGTTACCCCGGTATGTGCAAGCACGCTATTGCCACGGCTCTGGCGTATTTGGATGCCAGTGGCGCCGAGCCCGTCGAAGGTTTGCGCACGCCGGTCCGCACGTTTACGGCGCAGCCGAAACAGCCCGCGC